>JADMIO013045995.1_pt1 | contig 50004 bp, 34 predicted proteins | sample 8958161 | NCBI WGS metagenome assembly JADMIO01 (sample SAMN16585339, study PRJNA669376) | soil metagenome | isolation source: Crop rotation soil | place: USA: Cullars Rotation, Alabama | collected 2011
CTGGGACCACGGTCCCACTCGTATCGTCGGTCTGATTATTAGTCTGGGACCACGGTCCCACTCGTATCGTCGGTCTGATTATTAGTCTGGAACCACGGTCCCACTCGTATCGTCGGTCTGATTATTAGTCTGGGACCACGGTCCCACTCGTATCGTCGGTCTGATTATTAGTCTGGGACCACGATCCCACTCGTGTTGTCGGTCTGATTATCGGTCTGGGACCACGGTCCCACTTGTATTGTCGATCAGACTATCAGCGTGAGACTACGATTCCATCAATGCCTGTCAAGGGCAAGTATTGACATTCGTCGTAACCTGTAGAACGGAGTAACCTCGGTGTGCGGTTGTATGCCTGCTGTGGATTGCTGCTGTGTCCTGCTTATCCACAACATTTTGCGCACGGTTATGTGGACAAAATACCTGGTTACCCAGGCCGTGCCGGCACGTTAACCGGGCTGCATCCGATGCAAGTGTGTCGCTGTCGACGAGCTCGCGAGCTCGGACATGAGGTTGCCCCGTATTCAGTGTCGCTGATTTGTATTGTCTGAAGTTGCTTTTACGTTAAGTTGATGCAGATCAATTAATACGATACCTGCGTCATAATTGATTATTTGACGTGGTTTGATGGCCTCCACGCACGTTGTGATATGTAGATGATAATCATTATCACTTTACGGGTCCTTTCCGGTGATCCGACAGGTTACGGGGCGGCGACCTCGCGGGTTTTCGCTATTTATGAAAATTTTCCGGTTTAAGGCGTTTCCGTTCTTCTTCGTCATAACTTAATGTTTTTATTTAAAATACCCTCTGAAAAGAAAGGAAACGACAGGTGCTGAAAGCGAGCTTTTTGGCCTCTGTCGTTTCCTTTCTCTGTTTTTGTCCGTGGAATGAACAATGGAAGTCCGAGCTCATCGCTAATAACTTCGTATAGCATACATTATACGAAGTTATATTCGATGCGGCCGATCTAGCAGAAAGTCAAAAGCCTCCGACCGGAGGCTTTTAACTTCTGTCACCTAGGTTACGCCCCGCCCTGCCACTCATCGCAGTACTGTTGTAATTCATTAAGCATTCTGCCGACATGGAAGCCATCACAAACGGCATGATGAACCTGAATCGCCAGCGGCATCAGCACCTTGTCGCCTTGCGTATAATATTTGCCCATGGTGAAAACGGGGGCGAAGAAGTTGTCCATATTGGCCACGTTTAAATCAAAACTGGTGAAACTCACCCAGGGATTGGCTGAGACGAAAAACATATTCTCAATAAACCCTTTAGGGAAATAGGCCAGGTTTTCACCGTAACACGCCACATCTTGCGAATATATGTGTAGAAACTGCCGGAAATCGTCGTGGTATTCACTCCAGAGCGATGAAAACGTTTCAGTTTGCTCATGGAAAACGGTGTAACAAGGGTGAACACTATCCCATATCACCAGCTCACCGTCTTTCATTGCCATACGAAATTCCGGATGAGCATTCATCAGGCGGGCAAGAATGTGAATAAAGGCCGGATAAAACTTGTGCTTATTTTTCTTTACGGTCTTTAAAAAGGCCGTAATATCCAGCTGAACGGTCTGGTTATAGGTACATTGAGCAACTGACTGAAATGCCTCAAAATGTTCTTTACGATGCCATTGGGATATATCAACGGTGGTATATCCAGTGATTTTTTTCTCCATTTTAGCTTCCTTAGCTCCTGAAAATCTCGATAACTCAAAAAATACGCCCGGTAGTGATCTTATTTCATTATGGTGAAAGTTGGAACCTCTTACGTGCCGATCAGATTAAAACGAAAGGCCCAGTCTTTCGACTGAGCCTTTCGTTTTATTTGACCATGTTGGTATGATTTAAATTAATACGACTCACTATAGGGTCAGTGCGGCCGCGACTTCAAGTCACGTGAATTCCAAGCTTCGGATCCCACTGTGCTGGAAATGGACTTTGCCCGTTTTGGAAACGGCGAGCGGGCAACAGTTCTGAAATCTTTTCACGATTTTACCTGCGCGCCCCGCCTTCTCTTTCAATTCGCGTGGATTCGTATTCATTCGCGGTTGATTGTCAGCGCCTGCTCGTTTGCGAGTCTCGAAATCTCGTCAATCTCCTTTTTTAGAATTTTCGTGTCCTTATTTGTCCGCTGTTGTCCTCGCGATGACATCGTTTGTCCGCTCGATGGCACGTCTTAATTCCGCACTCATCCGCTCCTAATCCGCATTTCCCCACGACGGGTGTATAATTCCAGCGCGCGAATTAACCAGCGCACCTGAATTGTTATGAAGAGAACGAAAATTGAGATCACGAATCGAAGCCAAGCCGCCTTGATTTCGCGCGCGCGGTGTGCGCGTCATCGAGTTGCCTCCATTCCCCCTCGGCCAGCCCGGCGCTTAGCTTTCCGATTCAACGATTCAACCATGCAACGATTCAACGCCCGCTCCGCGCGCACGCCAGAAACCGGTGTCAAAAGGTGCCAAAAAGTGCCAAAAAGTGCCAACGGCGGCTGAGAGCTTCCCGGGTTCGTTATTCGCCATGGCGAACGTGGACCAAACCGGGTCCCACTCCGCCATGGATACGTTGCGGCGTGACATCAGGCCGCAGAGCTTGTCTAATCACCGATGGCATCCGGCGGCTGCATAACAAAAACAGTGCCTGCACAAGAGTCCACGGCCCAATGCGCAACCTGGGATTCTCCAGAGTTCGCCACGCTGTACCAGGAGCACTCGAAGCAGATCTATTACCTGGCGTTGCGCATGCTCTCCAATCCGACCCAGGCCGAAGATGCCACGCATGACATTTTCATGCGCGCCTTCAAAAACTGGCAGCAGTTCCGCGGCGACTCGTCCGCCCGCACATGGCTCTACCGCATCGCCATCAACCATTGCCGAAATGTGCTGCAATCCTGGCACCATCGCACGATGGTCACTAACGTGGATGATGTCGTGTGGGAGCATTCGCCGACCAGCAGCGACAGCCCTTTCCGCGTCCTGGAAACTTCCGAACTGGGCGAGCGCATCCAAATGACGCTCGACCGGTTACCGGACGAATATCGCCTCCTATTGTTGCTCGTCGCCGACCAGGAATTGAGCTATGAAGAAGTCGGCGAGTTGACCGGCCAAACGAGCGACGCGGTGCGCGGAAAGCTGCACCGGGCACGAAAGGCTTTTGCGGCGTATTTTCACGAAACGGAGTAGTCCCATGAACGAAGAATCGGGAAAATTTCGACATCGGCACGAGGAACAAGAGCAGACCCATGTCGCATCCGGGCAACAACAGGCCGTGCATGAATTTGCCACCGCCGAGGAGCTCATTCGCCATGACGCCGCACAAACGGAAGTGCCGGCCGCCATCGCGGAGAAAGTGCGCACCTCGCTGCAAAAGGAAGCACCGCCGAAGCCGTGGTGGAAACGGGTGTTCAATCGTTGAATCGGGAAGCGCACGTGAACCTACAGGAAGAAATCGAGACACTGATCCGCGCGCGATATCCGATCCTCTACATCGTGTCGAGCGAGGAGACGCGCGTGCAAAGCCTGATCCAGGAAATCGCGCAGCGGCGGCAAAAGAGGGCGTACGAGTGGAGCTGCAGCGTGGGCATTGTGCCTGCCGGCACGTCGCTGCAATCACAGAAAGTGCGCAACCCGGCGACAAAGGACCCGATCAATGCGCTGGACCTCGTCATCGAGCAGGTCGAGCCAGCCATTTTCATCTTCAAGGACCTGCACCCATTTCTGACCCGGAACAACGTGGCGGTGATCCGCAAGCTGAAGGACATCGCGCTGCACCTGAAGAACAGCTACAAGACCGTCATCCTGGTTTCTTCCACGCTCGAAATCCCGGCTGAGCTGGAGAAGGAAGTCACGGTGCTTAATTTTCCTTTGCCCGATCGGGCGGAACTCGCGCAATTGCTTGACCGAATTATCGAGGAAGTGCGCCAATTCAAGCAGGTGCGCATCGACCTGGATGACGCCGGACGCGAACGCCTCCTCCAGGCGGCGCTCGGCCTTACGCTCAGCGAAGCAGAAAACGTCTTCGCCAAAATCATCGTCAAGGACGAGCGGCTCAGCGCCGAAGACGTCAATGATGTCTTCGCCGAAAAACAGCAGATCATTCGTAAGAATGGATTGTTGGAGTATTACGCAACGACCGAGACATTCTCGAATGTCGGCGGGCTCAGCGTGCTCAAAGAGTGGCTCAAGAAACGGTCCGTTACATTTACGGAGGAGGCGCGTCAATTTGGTCTGCCGGCGCCAAAAGGGATATTGATCCTGGGCGTGCAGGGCTGCGGCAAGAGCCTATGCGCAAAGGCCGTTTCGAACATGTGGCAGCAGCCGCTGCTGCGCTTCGACATGGGCCGGATGTTTGGCAGCTACGTCGGATCATCGGAGGAAAACGTGCGGCGCGCCATTGCCGTGGCGGAATCGGTTGCCCCGGCGATTCTGTGGGTTGATGAAATCGACAAGGCGTTTTCCGGCAGCCAATCCTCGGGCGGCACAGACGGCGGCACGACGGCGCGTGTGTTCGGAACGTTCCTGACGTGGCTGTCCGAAAAAACGGCCCCGGTGTTCGTCGTCGCGACGGCGAACGACATTTCGCAGCTTCCACCTGAGCTGCTGCGCAAAGGGCGACTGGACGAAATTTTCTTCGTGGACCTGCCTACGGAAGCGGAGCGTGATGAAGTGTTCCGCATTCACCTGGCTAGGCGTAGCCGTGACCCGGAGCAATTCGACATTGCAGGCCTTGTCCAGGCCAGCCGCGACTTCAGCGGGGCAGAAATTGAAGAGGCGATCGTCAGCGCGCTGTACGATGCCTTTTACGCCGGACACGAAATTTCCACCGCGCACATTCTCGCTGCCATCCGTGAAACGGTGCCTTTGGCACGCACGATGGACGAGCAGATCGGCCGGTTGCGAGGCTGGGCAGAAGGCCGCGCGCGCAATGCGAGCGTACCTCGATTGGTGATTACGGAGACGGCGGACCCGGACCGCGGATCTGTGACCCGCAGCGGCTACGAATGAGACCGGCTTGAGAATGCGAGGCGGTGACAATAGGAACCCTGCAGCGGGTCAAAGACCCGCAGTCGGCTCGTCAGTAAACCCGGCGCAAGTTCGAAGGCAGGATGTTCAGCTCACCGCGATATTTGGCCACGGTGCGCCGCGCGATGACGATGCCTTTGTCCTGGAGCATCTTCACCACTTCCTGGTCCGAGAGCGGCTTGGTCTGATCTTCGTTCTTGAAGATTTCGTCGATCATTTCCTTCACGCTCGTGTTGGCCATCGACTCGCCGGCAGCAGTCTGAAGGCCCGAAGTGAAGAAATACTTCATTTCAAAGAGCCCCTGCGGCGTTTGCATGTACTTGCCAGCCACGGCTCGGCTCACGGTCGTCTCATGTACACCGACGACTTCGGCCACCTGGACCATTGTCAGCGGTTTCAAAAAGGCAGTCCCTTTTTCCATGAACTCGCGCTGGCGATGGACGATCTCCTTGCCGATGTTCAATAGGGTGCTCTGCCGTTGGTGCAGGCTCTTGATCAGAAATTTCCCTGCGCGAATCTTTTCGCGAATGTAATTGCGCACTTCGGAGGACTGCTCGGCCTTGGAGAGCAAATCCTTGTAATGATTGCTGATGCGGAGGTGAGGCAGGTGATCGTTGTTCGTTGTAACGATAAAATCATCACCCTGCCTGCTGACGAAGACCTCCGGAACAACATACATGTCGTTATCCGGCAAAAACTCGCGTCCGGGCCGCGGATCGAGCAGCGCGATGCGCTTAATGGAGTCCTGGATGTCGTCAACGTCCCGGTCGAGCACACGGGCGATCTCCGGGATGCGCCGTTTGCTCAAGGCATCGAAACATTTATCGATAATCCTGTATTCGAGCGTGTGCTTTTGCTTCTTGCGCTCGAGCTGGAGCAGCAGGCATTCACGCAGGTCACGCGCGCCGACGCCAGCCGGGTGAAAGCTTTGGATGACGTTGAGGACGTTCTCGATTTTGTCGGGGTCGATATTCGTCGAGAGGCAAAGCTCATCGACGGATGTCTTTAAATAGCCGTAGTCATCGATGTTCCCAACGAGCAGCTCGGCTATGGCAACTTGCCCGTTGTTCAGCTCCGACATTCGGACCTGCTCCATGAGGTATTCCTGGAGCGATTGCTGCGTGGCCAGCGAGTTGAACATGAACTCGCGTTTCTCCTCGTCCTCCTGGGAGGTGCGAAGGGGGACATTGGTGGCGGCAAAATGGTCGCGCCAATCCTGGTCCAATTGCTGGAGCTTCTCGAATTCCGCCTGAAATTCGTCGACCGGATCGCGGCTCTCGCCATCCTTCGTAGGGTCGTATTGAGTATCAGCCGGCGGTTCGGCTGGATCGGCAGAGGAGTTTTGGAGTGATGGAGTGGTTGAGTCGCCCTCGCCATCGCTGTCGCGTTCGGGCTTATCCGTCTGGACTTCCGCGTCTGGAACTTCCTCGAGGACCGGATTTTGCTCCATTTCCTGCTGAACAAGGGCCTGAAGCTCCAGCGTCGGCGCCTGGAGAAGCGCCAATGACTGCTGAAGCTGTGGGGCCAGCACTTGTGCCAGCGCCATCTTCTGAGAGAGATACAAGCCCTGTGGCATTCGCTGTCGAGTCTAACTCTCTTTCGAGAATCCTCAAGAGTCTACTCGGCACGCGCGCTGCTTTTCTGAACTGTTTTTGGCAAATATTTGTTCTTTTTCCACTTTCACTGTTTCGATTCTGGAATTTTGTCTTTGGGTTTGGCATTCGGGCGGCACTTTTCTAACCTGCGGCTCGTGGCAGTTCAGTTTACGATCCTCGGCAGCGGCTCCAGCGGCAATTGCGCTTATCTCGAAACCGCCGAGGCGCGCCTTCTGATCGATGCCGGACTGAGCGCCCGCCAAATCCGCAACCGCCTCCTCACAATCGGGCGAACGCCGGAAAATCTGACGGGTATTCTGATCACTCACGAGCATTCCGACCACGTCCAGGGCCTCGCCGTGCTCGCCGCGAAGCTAAATGTGCCGATTTATTGCAATCGCCTGACCAAGGAAGCCATCGAACTGCAGCTGGGACAGCCCATCCGGTGCAACATTTTTACCACCGGGGCGAGTTTTGACGTGAACGACGTGCGGGTGGACACGTTCAGCGTGCCACATGACGCGTACGATCCGGTTGGCTTCCTGCTCCACACCTGTGCTGCACGGATTGGTTTCCTCACTGACCTGGGCCACGCCACCAAGCTGGTTATCGAGCGGGTACGCACGGCGAACGTGCTCGTGTTGGAAGCAAATCACGACCTAAAGCTCCTTCAGGAGGACACGCGTCGGCCATGGAGCATTAAACAACGCATTCTGAGCAGGCACGGCCACCTTTCAAACAACGCGGCGGCGGACCTCGCCGAGCAGATCGTCACCGCCGATTTGCGCCACATGTTTCTGGGCCACTTGAGCGGGGACTGCAACCGTCCCGAATTGGCGTTTGCGACCGTCAACGAGCGCATGACACGCGTCGGAGCGAGCCACGTTTCGATTGTCACGGCCAGCCACGATACGCCTTGTGCGACGCTGGCGATTTGATGCTGGGATTACTGGTTAAAGGTCGAGGTCAGAGTTCCCGCCCAAAAATTGTCGGTCGCAAATCGCGACAAGGTCACCTGAGTCATATTCTGGCCCGAATCATAGGTGTCACCAAAAGAACACTGGAAGTGCACCATGTTTTGCGCGTCGGCATAAACCTGCAATGTGGCCGGAGCGGCGGCGCCGACAAAATTGGTGTAATAATTTCGTGAATTGCCAAGGGCGTCGATTCCCATGCAGGCAACCGTGAGACGGCCAATATTGCCCGGAACCTTGATCTGAAATCCCGCCACCGAGCCGTCGCGCACCAGCGCGACATTTGTCACGCTGCCCGGCACACGCACGGCCGCAATGACGTTGGTCTGGGATATCGAGTTGACGCGGCGGAAGACGAGGCCCGCAGGAATTGGCAATTCGCCAACGTTTTCGGCCCCAGACCGGATCAGGCCGGTGAACTGCGCGTTGCCGGCGCTAACGCCTGGAGCGGTGACGGGACCCGTGAAAACTGGGCTGCTGTTCAATTTGGCGTACGCCGATGAAGCAAGTCCGCCCAGGGTAGCCGCGTCAACGTTCACGAGCCCGCTGCCATTCCCCGCAAAGCTGTTCGCCGGATTGTTCAGGGTTACCGGATTCGGATAGGTTCCGGAAAGATTGAGGCCCGAGAGGCTGGCGCCGCTGCCGACAAAGTTACTGGCGAACACATTGCCGAACTGATCGACGCGCATCAATTGCGTGTAAGATCCATTGGTGCTGTACTTGCCCACCTGCAATCCGCGTCCCAGCAAATCATCACCTGGAATGCCAAGGACAAGATTGCCCGGCTCCATGAACATGCCCCAACGACCGATTCCGGCTTTCCACGGAGGCGCGTTGGACGAGAAAACATCCCAATCGCGCACAATCATGGGCAGGTCAGCGGCATTGAGATGGATACCAACATCGCTGGAGATGTTCACGCCATTTTGCGCGCGAATGAAAAATTCATTCGCGCGGGTCGAGTAAGTATAAAACTGCCGGCCATCGGTAAACATGGTCGAGCCTGAATGATTCACCACCGCACCGACACCCGCGGCAAATGCATATGGCGCGTTCACTACATTGAAATAACCACCGGCAATGGTCGACAAGAGGCCGTTGGTTTGGATCAGGTTCCCATAACCACCACCGATGACGGCATAGGTGGAGTTCGTATCGATGCTGTTGCCGTACCCACCGCCAATCGCCGCGTCCCACGAATGAATGCTATTCTGGTAGCCGCCGACAATGACCGAGTCGTTTACATTCGGGCCGATGCTGTTGAGCGAGCCGCCGCCTATCAATGCGCCACTGGAATTGGACAGGATCAGGTTCGGAATGCCCGGAAACCCGCCACCCACGATGGCGCTGCCGCCAGATCCCTCAAGGATCGAGTTGCCCGCAAATCCACCCACGACGTTCGGCGCGCCGGCCCCGCGTGGATCTCCGAAGATCTGAAAACCAATCGCGCCGCCAACACGCATGGCAAGGTAATCGAGGTTTTGGTTGGTGGGATTCCTGGAGATGTAGCCGATCTGGCCGGGAGTGGTGAAGTTGGTGTTGTTAAAGTTGATGGCGCCCAGGTACTGCGGCGAGTTGGTCCAAAAATTCTGGAGCTCAATCACGGAGCCGAATCCGGCATTCGTGCTGACGAATCGCCCCACCGCCTGCGATGCCAGCACATCCAGTGACCAGAATGGGAACTCGTTCCCGATCCCGACCGGCCTTGTGAAGACGTTTTGTCCGGTGAAAGTTTGGTTGCTGCCCAAGTGAGCCACGTTCGTCAACCCGCCACCGTCGCCAAAGAATGCGCCGTTGAACGTATTCGCGCCGTTCACGAATGACACCGGACCAGAGTAGGTACCGCTGAGCTGCGCCGAGGGCAGCGTACCACTCAGTTGCGCTGCGGGCAAAGGCCCGGTCAACGTTGTCGCATTCGCCGCGCGGATCGCATACGGAGCCGGTGTTATCGCTTGCAGCGGATTGAGCACGGTGTAGATGCCACCGCCATTCGTGCGCACATCGACTTCCAGCCACAGATTGGTTCCCGTAAAAACACTTGGACCAAAATCAAGCACGACCACAAACAGGCCATTGCTCACCGGCACGGCATTGTTCAGCACGTTGCTGCCGACGTAATTGTTAGCGAGCGGATCGGTCGCCAGCCGAAAACGGAAATCGTAGCTGCCGTTGGCAGGTCCGCCATTGCTGCTCAACTGGCCTTGATAGCTGAAGGCTGTGCCTTGGCCAAACGTGCAGAATGTCAATCCGAGCGCACAAGCACCAGCCACGGCGCTCACAAACAGACGCGTGAAATACATATATGGTGGGTGGAGGGTCCCTGTAGGGACGCTAGGCACGAACGCGGATGGAAGTCACGTTGAAACGGTGAGTCGCTGAATCGTTACATCGTTGAATTGGTTGGAACAGCGCCGCCTCACGGCGGTGCAGTTTGAAGACACGCTTTTAAACGGTCGTCGCACGTCCCGGTTACGCGATTCAACGCTGAAACGATTCGACAAACCAACGGCTGCGCAAATAGCCCCAAAACAGGGCACGGTGTCTTATTTCAATACAAACCCTCGATTTTCCTTTATTTTTCGCAGCTTTCGCGCGATCATAGCTCTTCTTCCAAGAGCTTGGCATGCGGAACGCTTAAGACTGAGTCGCAAATGCAAATGACGCAAATAGCCAAAGAACCGGTGTGCCTTAATTCGCTGGGGGACAAACTGGCTGGGGTGCTTTTTCTCCCGGACAGTTCTCAGCCCGCTCCGGCGGTTATTGTCTGCCATGGGGCGGGTGAGTTTAAGGAGAATTATTTTGAGATGTGCGAACTGCTCGCCGAGCGCGGCATCGCAAGCCTTGCTATTGACATGCACGGCCACGGTGAGAGCTCCGGGAACCGGTTTTGCGTGGAGATGCGCGAGTGGGTGCCCGATATCCAGGCGGCTATTGACTTTCTTGCCAAGCATCCGGCCATTGATGGTGATCGCATCGGCGCCTTCGGTCTTTCGTCTGGCGGCACGGCCATCCTCGAAGCGGCACTCGTGGATCGCCGCCTGAAGGCTTTAGTCGCGTTAGACGCAACTGTCCGCAATTGTTTGCCTTTGGCGTCACAAATTATAATGAAGATTTTCGTGGTCGTTGGACGGATGACCAAGTGGATCACGCGCCGGGACCTCCGCATACCGCTTGATAAGTTTGGTGCGCTGCATCTGGCCTCTGATCCGGAAGTTGACCGCAGGCTTCAGGCGGATCCCCGCGCGCGGGCTGCGATGTCGGCCTTTCCATTTCCTGGCGGTGCCGAGGCGTTCTTCGTCAATACAATCAAGCGCGTCGCGGGCATCGCGGCGCCTACGCTTGTGTTGTGGGGCGCGGACGATAAGATCGACTCACCGGAAACGGCCCGTCTTTTATACGAGGCGTTGTCCTGCGAAAAGCAGCTGCACATTATTGAAGGCAACGGTCATGTCGGTCACCTCGACCGCAACAAGGACAAGGTATTTGAGTTGACTGCCAATTGGGCGCTGAAGACTCTCGCCGCGTAGTTTTTCGCGCCGTGCGCGAATAAATGACGTGCGCGAATGACCCCTAGAATCATCGAAGGCGAAGCTGCCCGGTCCATCGGTCGAAAGGAGAAATGGGAGTTGCTCTCTCCCTTTCTGCGCCAGCACGGCGAGGAAGCACTCGCCTACGCCACTCTCCAATCCGGCCTCGAGTATTTCATCACTCCCGCAGGCTACATCGCTTACATCACCGTTCAACACCCAGTCTTTGCGCGGACGCCCAAGCGCATCGCCTTCTCCAATCCCGTCTGCGCGCCAGGCGATTACGGGCAAATGGTTCGCGATTTCATGGCGGCGTCGAATCCGACCGTCGTGTTCGCTTGCGTCTCTGAGCCCTTTGCCGCCCTGCTGCACGACAAGAAGTTTAAAGTGAACTGTCTCGGCTACGAATCCGAGCTTCCCGTCCAGACCTACAACACCAAAGGTGATTGGAAACAGCTCGACCTCATCAAGCGCGCCCGCAACGAGGCGCGTCGCGAAGGTATCACGATTCGCGAGGAAAACATCGAGTCCGTGGACAAGGAACAACTCCAGGCGCTCTCCCGCCGCTGGATGGGCGGCAAGAAGGTCAGCGACCGCGAAATCTGGATTTACGCGCGCCGGCCTGTGTTCGAGCCTGAGGAAGGTGTGCGCAAATTCGTCGCTTACGACCGCGACGGACGGGTGGCCGGTTTCGCCTTTTACGATCCGATGTACCGCCAGGGCAAAACGATCGGCTACTCGGCCAATATCCTGCGCTGCGACGAAAGCCGATTTGGCCGTCTCGCAACTGCGGTTCACATGCACGCCATCGAGATATTTCGCCCGGAAGGCGCCGAGGTCCTGAACTTAAACCTCGCCCCATTTGTGAAGCTGGAGCAGGGCCGCTTCAACGATGATTTCGGCTGCTCGACGTTCTTCAAGCTGAGCGCGCGCTTCGGGAACAACATTTACAATTTCAAGGGCCTCTCCTTTCACAAATCGAAATACCGCGGCTCGGAGAAGTGCCTTTACTTTGCGTCGAACAGTTTTTGGCCTTCAAACGATATTTACCTGGCCTTCCTTTCCGCCGATATAGCCCAAAGCTACTTCGAGACCCTTGGCCGCCTGATCTGGGGAATTCTAAGGTCCGTCACCGGGAAAGCCGAATAACACGTCAGTTAAACGCATATGACAAACAACCAAAAGAACTGGGACATCGTTTCGCGAGTCGCCGGGCGCCATTCATTATTGCGCTCGATACGTGGTTGGCGGAAGCACCTCTCCGTCCGCGCAAATGCCCTGACCTTCCTTACCGCCGGCGCGCTCTGTACGTCCCCGGCCGTTTCCGCTGAAAGTTCGGGAGCCACCAACTCGCAAGAGTCCGCCCTGATGCGCTTCGCCACCCAGGACTATCTTTTCGGCACGTGGGGCGGCCTGCGCACCAATCTTTCGGCGCATGGCGTCGACTTCGAATTCTTCTACATCGGCTCCGGGCCAATGAACCTCGACGGTGGCATTGAACGTGACGCCATTTACCAGGGCGGGATGTTGTTCGACATGACGCTCGATTCCAAAAAACTCGTGGGTTACGAAGGCGGCACATTCAATGTCAGCTCCATTTGGCTCCACGGTCAAAAACCTTTCTCCGACCGCTTCGTGGGTGACCTTAATAAGGTCAATCTGGTTGATTACAAAAATACCTTCCGGCTTTGGGAGCTGTGGTACGAGCAGAAATTTCTAAATGACCGCGTCTCGCTGAAGTTTGGCCAAATGTCGATCGATCGCGATTTTATTTTGCCGGAATATTACAATGGACTTTCGTCGATCAATTTTCTGAACCAGACCTTCTTCTACCCCACGATGGCCTTCAACGTTTGGGATCAACCTTTCTTCCCGGTTGGCAATCACGCGCTCGCCTCAACACCGTATGGCGCTCCCGGCGTGCGACTGCGCGTCGATCCTTGCCAGCGCGCGTATATCCAATTCGGGGCATATGACGGCAATCCCGATTTCTCTGATACGGGCGCCGAGGTGAAACTAAGTTCGAAGGAAGGCGCTCTCCTTTACGGTGAAGTCACGCTGAGAACCGGTTCGACGAACGCCGCGGCAGCTAATGACAAGTCCACTCTTCCTCCAGGCAACCTGAAATTTGGCGGCTACTACCACACCGACGATTTCTACGACATGTATCAGGCCACGTTCAACGCCTTCGACACTATTGCTGCGGGTAGCGGATTGCCGAAACTTTCTCGCGGCCTTGCCAAAACACATGATGGCAATTACGGACTCTACTTCCTCGCCGACCAGGTTCTCTGGCGCGAGAATTCGCCCGCCGAAGATCCAGCCGGCCAGGGTCTCGTTGGATTCTTCCGCGTGGCTGGCGCGCCCAAGGACCGAAACCTTGCCCAGTTTGGCATCGATGGCGGGCTGGTTTACAAAGGCCTTATTCCTTCGCGTGATTGGGACACTTTGGGCCTCGCCGCTTCATACATGGAAATCAGCGATGATCTGCATCGCGCCCAGCGCGATATCAATCGCACGCTCACTGGCCTCGGCGCACCGTCTGCGTTCCGAAAATTGGCCGATTATGAAACCGTTATCGAGGCGAGTTACAAAGCGCAGATGACGGCCTGGTGGACCCTGCAACCGAGTGTGCAGCGCGTGTTCCATCCCGGCGGTCGGGTTGTGGCCGACATCCCTGATGCGTGGGTGTTCATCATCCAGACGACGTTGAGGTTTTAGCCCTACGCAGCGACCGCTTCAGCGCTCGGCCGCGGCAGTTCAATCGTAAACTCGCAATATTTGCCGCGCTCGCTGTTCACCGTAATCGCACCTTCATGCTCCTGGATGATCCGGTAGCTGATGCTCAGGCCCAGCCCCATTCCTTCGCCCACATCGCGCGTGGTAAAGAACGGGTCGAATACCTTGCCAACGTTTTCCGGCTCAATTCCCTCGCCGTTATCGCGCACACGCACCACCACCTTGTCGCCCTCCTGGCGGCCCGAAATGCGAATCGATGGCTGCTCATTACCGGCTTCCTTGCTTTTCAAAGCGTCCAGCGCATTTTGGATCAGATTGACGAACACTTGAATCAGCTTGTTCTGATTGGCGTTGCAAACAAGGTCTGACGGTATGTCCTGTTCAATCCGCACTTTGTCCTTCCACTCACCGCTTAACAGCCGCAGCGCCGTCGTAACCACTTCCGCCACCAGCACCCGATCGCGCTGCTCGGCTTTTGGATGCGTAAAAGAGCGAAGGTCCGAAACGATGTTCTTTACCCGCGTGACGCCTTCTTCGATATCCCGTAAGATATCCGAGAATTCCTGCTGTTCCTCGCGCGCCAGCCGTTCGCCCTGGTTCTTTAAGACATAAAGGCCGGTTGCCGCGAAATTCAGCGGGTTGTTGATCTCGTGAATGATTCCAGCGCTCAAACGGCCGAGCGACGCCAGCTTCTCCGACTGCACGAGTTGCGTCTCAGTTGCCTTCAACTGATCAATCGTCTCGGCAAGTTTTGAGTTTTGCTCGGCAAGGCGCCGCTGGAATTCGTGTGATTCCACGAGGTTTTTCACGCGCACGCGCAATTCCGTAGTCGAAAATGGCTTTGGCAGGAAGTCGCTTGCGCCAGCGCGCAAGGCTCCGAGCTTCGTCTCTTCATCCACGTGCGCCGTGATCAACACGATCGGCACGTTTTGCGTCGCCGGCGCGGCGCGAATTTCGCGCGCGGCCTGGATGCCATCCTTCTCCGGCATCATCATGTCCAGCAGAACGATGTCCGGGCCACACACCGCCGCCTTGTCCACCGCCTGCTGGCCATCGCTGGCTTCAACGATGTTGTAGTAAGGCGCAAGTTCGGCTTTGATGAAACCGAGCATATCCGGCTGATCATCGGCGATGAGCACGGTGTGCTCATGCTTCTTTGGCTCGCCGTTGCCGCCAGCGGCAGGCTTCCGTTCCGCCGTCGCTCCGCTGAAGAAATTGGCGCGATGATATAAGTCAGTTAGCCACTCCTGGTTCGAGACCGTGCCCGTTTGTGCCGGCACCGGCTGCGCCGGACTCGCCGGCTCCTTGCTTGACGAAATCGGCATGGACGAACGGGGCACATGCGGAGCTGCCGCCGGCACCGGCACAGCATCCGCCGCCGCGGCAATATACGGCAGACGCACCGTAAACGTCGCGCCCTGCCCTTCCACGCTGTCCACGCTGACATGTCCCCCCTGCACTTCGACCAATTCTTTGACCAGTGCCAGGCCAATGCCGACGCCCTGGAATTTGCGCCGCGAAGACGTGTCCACCTGCATGAAGCGCTGGAACATCTGCGGCAATCTGTCCCTGGGAATCCCGATGCCATTGTCGCTCACCTTGAGCACCAGTTCCCCATCATTTCGGAGCAGGCCCAGTTCAACGCGGCCGCCGGCAGGAGTAAATTTGAGGGCGTTGAATTGCAGATTCAGCACAATTTTCTCCAGCTTGTCGCGGTCCAACATGACCATGCCGAGATCCGGGGCCGCCGATACAACAAGCTCGATCCGTTTTTCCTGGGCGAGCTGTCGCGCCGCACTGGCGAGATGGCGTAGGAATTCGTCGGCCACAACCGGCTCGCGCTTGACCTGCATCACACCGGAATCCAAGCGGACAAGATCCAACAGGTCATTGATCAACTTGAGCAGCCGCAGGCCGTTGTTCTGCATGGTCTGCAACAACTCCATCGCCGAGGCATCCAGCACGTCGCGGTAGCGGGCAATGATGCTTTCCAACGGTGAAATCATCAGCGTGAGCGGAGTCCGCAGCTCGTGGCTGATGTTGGCGAAGAAGCGGCCCTTGATCTGATCCATTTCGGCGAGCTTCCGGTTGCTCTCCTCGAGCTGCTTTTTGTTCCTCTCCAACTCGTAAGCGAGGCAAAACTCGCGAAAGCGCAGCCGGTTAAAGAAAGAGTTTCCTGTGACAACGATCACACCAGTCAGGATGAGAAAATAGAAATTGTTAATCAGGACGGGCGTGACGTGGAGCGGGCCCGTTTGTGCGACGCAGGCCAATAGATACAAGAGAGAAACACTGCCCACGAGGACCATCGACTCGATGAAATTCCACCGCAGCACCACGCTGACCGCCAGCAGCACGAGATTCAAACCCGCGTAATAAGGTGAGTCCGGACCCTCCTTCAGGTAAATCATCCACGCGACGCAGAACGCCGGCGCCAGCGGGGTGGGCAAGCCGAGCCACCGCACATGCCTTTGCCCAAACGACGTCGTGTGCAGCCACCACAGTAATAGCCCCATCACCGAGCCGAGAAGACGTATGCCAAGAAATGGCAATACTTCGTCCTCGTAAACCCACCAGTCGAGGACGACCCCCGGCGGCATGAGAAACACCACCAGCAATGCGCCGATTTTGCCTGTGCTGATGCGTTGCTGCTGCTCGTGCGCGCTGTACGCCTTTTGAAATTCCGGGTCTGCCAGCAGCGAGGTATCAACGGGTTGCATGCTGCCTCCTTTCGGTGACAGTCCAGAAGCGCTGACGCGCGCGCACGCGCGAATCAGCCCAACAGGCGTTATTGTGCCAGTGCGCCCGTTTACGCATACGGCTTCCGCGCTTCCATGAACAGGTTCACCCCTGTCATATCGGTGGTTATCAGAAAATCGTTAGGCTCGACCTGGCTCGGGCGCAGCGCCTGAAGCTGCGGGCCACGCCGGTAAATCAAGGTCCAATCGAGCACATGCTCCATCACTTGGCGCATGGGATTAGATGGTTCGACATTCGTGGCTAAAAGCAATCCCCCCGGCGCCACCCACTCGTACAGCAGGGTCATGAGCCGCTGGCACACCGTATCAGTCAAATAATCGAAGAGCCCGGCACAGTACACGAAATCATACTGCTGTCCCGGAGCGCTGGCCGTGACTTTGACCGAATCCTTGATCAGCTGGTGAACCGACCTCTTAACGAACTGGACCGGAGTCCGTCGTTGATATTTCACCCTGAGCTGATTCATCGCGCCCGTGACATGCTGCAACGTTTCTTCGTTGAAATCGAGCAACGTCAGCTCCGCCCGATTGCTCAGCTCCTGCTCTCGCAAAAAATTTTGGATTTCGACGGCAGGTCCACAAGCGACACTGAAGACGCGGGCAGAGCGTCCGGCACTGGCGACACGCGCCGTTTCCTCAACGAGCCGTTTCGTCAGGTGCTTCAAACGATTACGGTGCGCTGCCGCCGGCGGTTGGCGCACAAACCACAGATTGACCACCTGTGCATACAATGACGCTCCCTCCGGACGATTGCGCGCTATCATGTTTACCATCTCGTAATCGCCGGCGTAGCCGAGCGGCTTCGTAAAGGTTCGGTGCGCGAACGGGGCGCAAAGCACCAGCGGATGCAGCCGTCGCTGCGCGTAGACCCGGTGCAAGAGCCGCGTGTCAGGCGGCAGCCGCTCCGCCAGGTATTCAAATTTCTGAAAGTACGCGTCGATTGATGGCAGAATGGACGAACCAAGCTCCTGCGCTACTGCTTGTATTTTCTCGTCGCCATCGTTATTCGACCCAACTCGGATCCCCAGTTCCAACTGATCCAGCCACAACCGGAGTTCCATGAGAAAGCTCTCCATGTCGGCCACATGCAACTTATATTCGGGTCGCACAAGGCTCAGCTTTTGCCACTCGCGCTGATACTCCTTGAACAACGCTTGCAGCCGCGCCGGTTGAAGATCCGCCGGAGAAAGCTGAAGCGCTTCGTCCAGCGCGACTGAGCAGACGACCTTCAGTTCGGTATGGAGCACATTTGCTACAGTGGCGCGTCCCGCATAAACCGTTTCCCCGCGCAATTGTATCTTGAAGTTCTTGAGGACCTCAGAGCTTTGGATTACCGTGCCGGGGGAATAGAGTTCAAAGACAGCCTCGTGACGGCTCAACTGCACAATCGTTCCATTGATTTCCAAACCGTCGCTGGTCTCGCAAATCACCCGGCTTTCTTTGAGGCCTGAATCTTCCATTTTTCTCTTGTTCCATTGAATCGCCAGAACTTGCCGCATTGCAACCCAGATCGCAGATTTCCCGTAACGCGCTGATACTCTTAAGCAGCAGCGCGCGCAATTTAATCAGCGCCGCACCAGGAAGACGCCTTCTTCTCCAGACGGCGCAACCCATTTTTGCACGACTCGCAAGCCGAAGCACGATAGCAATTGCGCTACGGCGCAAACAGTGTAGCGATATGAGAAGAACAGCCGCAATGCATCACCACGTTTGAACGGGATCGTTGTGCCCCCAAAACGAACCTGGCAGCTTCGCCCAAAATGATAGCGCGCCACAAAGCGCGACAACGGAGTCAATCCACCTTTTTGCTCAATGCTGAAGTCGAGCCGCCCATCTCTCTTTTCCAGGCCCACGTCGTATAGCAACGTCATTAGCCAATCGCGTGTAAGCTCGTTGTCGTACTGCGGCAAAATCCGGCGCATCGCTTGTCCGTCGCCTGCGACGTCAGTCCCTCCTGACGTCATCCCCGGCACCAGATTCGCACTCATCAGGAGCCAATCGCCGCGGCGCACCGCCTCAGCCAGCCGGGGAAAAATCTCGTCCGGCTCAAAATTCGGAACCATCCCAAAAAACGTTACCAGCCGCCGCTCCCGAAGCGCCGACCCCCGGTCTACCGTATCGCAGGCTTCCCGCCGGCCAATCCTCCGCCTCCCCAGAACCTCCGGTAAATCATCCACCTGCGCCAAATCGCACACAATCGATTCGATCGCGCTGGATGGCATCAGTTTCAACGCCGCCGATCGCGCTGTAAGCACCAGCGGCAGGCTGACGTCGCAAGGCACGTATGCAAGCTGAGCGTTCGTTTCCCGCAGCAACTCAAGCAATCGAACATCCTTTTGACCTCCGCCGCAACCCAGGCCGACAACACGAACGCGTGCCCTGCTGAGCCTCGCCGCAACGGCGGCAAAGGCGGTGTCATACATCGCGAGGCAGCCACGATCCGTGCGGGCCGGCGAGTGCGCCTCATGCAACGCCAGCCATTTCTGCGCCTGCTTATAGCTTTCGTAATGAAACTTGTGATTAATAGCGCGGCTTCTGAATGACCGCACCAACTCGGCACGCACCGCTTCCGAATACTGGCTTCTGTGAATGAACACCTCCGCCCCGCGCTCTGATTCCCTCGTCTTCAACGATTTGGTATTCCCATCGGTCCCGGTGAGTGCGCCCCGTGTGTCAATTCAGCAATGCAACCAATTACAACCCACTCATTCCGAATCTCAATTCTCAACTCTCAACCACCCGGCCTTTCCATCTGGAAGGTGCCTCGGTCCTGCTTCGCTTTATATCGCGAGAAGAAATTTGTCGGGGTTGCATGGCCATCGTATTGATAAACGCCGCCGGCGAGCCTTCCCAAATCCGCAGAACCATGAAATTCGACACTGTTCGTGCCCGGCTTCGCGTCGAGCATTACCGTATAGCTGAAGTGCAGCACCCGCTCATAGGTCGCCCGAAATCGCGCGCGATAGCGGTCTTCGGACTCGCGCGTGATGAGACATTGTAGCGCGTCATTGTGCCCTGTCGCTTCGCTTAGCCATCGGCCTTGCCATCGACCCGCAATGTCATTTGTCGGCGTCGCCTTTCGCGCCTCGCGCCGCCATTCGTAATTGAAAGTGGAACAGCCCGACGTAAGCACAGCCAGACCCAATATCATTCCCCATCCGATGACCTTCATACTCTCAACTGCTCGCGCTCGTGTAATGCTTCAGCGCGAAACGCCAGCCGATCTCCGACAGCGCGAAACATCCCACACACATCCCCAGCACCAACAGCACACGCGCCGGCGCCGCAAGCGTATCGGCCAGAGCCCGGGCCGGCACATTCGCGACAAGGATCATTGGCACCGCGAATGTAAAGAACACCTTAAAAAAGCCGCGAAATGCCGCGTCCGGATAACGCGCGATATTGAACAAGCTGTAATAGCCCCACACGATTCCCTGAGCGCGCACCGTCCAAAAACTCATAGTCGACAGCAACAACATCAAAGAATAGTGAATCAAAATGCCGGCGACGATCAGCAAAGCAAAAGACGCCATCTGCATTACGCCGGGAAAAATGCCGAGCCTGTGCAGCCCGTACCCGATCACCGCCAGCGCCGACCCGGCATTGACGAAGCCACCCAGGTCCACCTGCCGCAGCGACACGACAAATCGCGTGTTCACGGGCAGCAATAGCATGAAATCCAATTTGCCGGTGCGAATCAGCTCCGAGAGCTGCGTAATGTTCGTGAGAAAAAACGCCTGAAAAATTTGCTGAATCAAATGGCTTGTGCCGATGAGCACCACCACCTGCCATTTCGTCCAATCGCCGATGTGATCGGTATGCGAATAAATGACGGCGAAGAAAGAGAGTTGCAGCGCAAACCAGAGGAGCTCGACAAAGATCCAGAGGATGAAGTTCGCCTTAAACGACATCTCGCGAACCACGGAATTCTTCCACATCGCGAGATACAGCCCCGCGTAGCGCCGCATTCCAGCGCTGCTCTTTTGCGGATGCAACGATTCAACCATTCAACGAATCACGAAACGCAACGCATTCACCGCGATGCCAGCAGCTTCTCCCACAGCTCGTCCGTCCGCCGAATCTTTTGCAGCAGCTCCGGATTCTGCGGCGCGACGACCGGGCGATCCGCGTTCAGCGGCAAGTCTATGATGAACTCGGTGCCCTGGCCTGGCGCGCTTTGCGCGTGAATGCGTCCGCCGTGGTAATGCACGATGAAATAGCACGCCATCAGGTTGATGCCGTGCTCGGTCGGGCTGTCGCTGCGGGCGTTGAATGGGTCAAAAATTGTCTCGAGGATTTCCTGCGACAGCCCTGGGCCGTTATCACGCACGGAGAGCCGAACGCCGCCCGATGAACGGCGCGCGGAAATTTCGAGCCGGCTGTCTTCGGGCAAGCTGACGATTTCATCGCGAACGAGGAGCTCGAACATTCGCGTGAACTTCGCCTTGTCCACTGTCAGCTCCGGCAGCGATTCCGGCACGTCAATACTCACGGCGATGCGCCGATCAGCCAGCTTCTCCGTCAATTTCGTGACGGTGTCACGAACCACATCAGCCAACCGGACGCAATCGATGAAGGCCAGGGCCGGCGTCTCGGCGACAGCCCACAAGTCCTTCAGGAGGCTGTTAATCCGGTCAATCTGCTGCTCGGCATTTCGGCGGTAATCCGTCCAGAACTCAGGATTTTTCGCGCGTGCCACGTCCACCCCCTCCTCCTCCAACGTTTGCGGAACGAGGTCCAAGAAGGTCTTCGCCGCGACAAGCCAATTGCGAATGTGATGGCTCATGCCCGCCGCCATGAAACCGAGGCTCACAATGCGGTCGGAGACCATCATATTGTGCAGGACGTTCATCTTTTCGCGCAAAAGCTCGTCGCGCTCGCGCTGCACGGAATAGAGCTGGATGGCATGCTTGAGGATGCTCTCGAGCTGAGGCGGATCCCAGGGCTTGACCACGAAATGGTAGATAGCACCCGTGTTCACCGCTTGTATCATGGCAGGCAAATCAGCATAAGCGGTGGCAAGAATGCGCAGGGCGGAGGGCCGAAGCTGGCGCGCCTTGTCCAGAAGCCACACGCCTTGCTCGCCCGGCATCCGTTGGTCTGTCATCAGGACGGCAATTTCGTCCGAGTGCTCGTTGAACATGCGGAGTCCATCGGCAGCCGTGGATGCTGTCAAAATCTTGAAGTCGTGTCCGAACGCGCGCTCGAACGACTTCAACGACCGCTCTTCGTCATCAACGTACAGGACAAAGTATTTACGATAATCCTGGGGTGGTGGCTGTACATCGGCGGGCGGCTGCATCGCGCAAGAATGTCAGAGTTTCAAAACCACTTTGTTACTGCGAAATAAGTGAACACGCAAATCAATAACGATTTATCACACGACGTTTTCCAGCACCTGCGCCAGCCGGCGCGCGGCCAGCGCGCTGTTGCGGCCGAGGCGAAGCAGGGCCGGGATCTTCCAAGGCGCCGTGGCTATGGCGACGCCCAGTTTCAAGGGGCTGATGCGGCTATCTGCGTCCAATGCCCGGTTGATATCGAGCGGAAAATCTTCATGTGCGTCGTCCGAGATCGCGCGGACGATAGCACAGGGGATGTCTAGCCGGGCGCACATGTCAGCAATAATTGCGCTCTCCATCTCGACGGCAGCGGCGTTCGTCGCCGCACGAAGGGCGGCCTTCTCGGCAATCGTCACCGCGACGCGTTGCGAGCAGCAAAAAGTCATCGCGCGAGCGCCTGCGCGAGCAAGGCGCGCGGCAGCGTCTGTATCGGTGGTCTGGTACAAGACGTTGCCAATGTTCAATGCCGGATCGAGCGCTCCGGCCACGCCACAGGTAAATACGCGGCTCGGACGCGCCACGGCGATCGCTCGTCGAAATTCGCTCTCGGCATTCTTTGCGCCCATGCCCGTGACGAGCACGGTGAGGTCGGGCCGCGTGCGCGCGAAGGGCTTGAATGGCTTTGCTTCTCCAGGAAGTGCAAAGCAGACGAGGACGTGTCCGCTCATTTCACGCCGGCGAGGCGCTCGCGCCAGATTTGATAAAGCTTCACTGTGGCGGCGACGTCGCGCAGGCAATATTCGGCAATGTCACGAAAGCGACCCTCGGCGAGCAACCGGCCCACGTCAGACCCGCTGACGCCCTGGCTTTTGGGCGATTCGATGCCAAAACATTTGCAGTAGAAATCGAGGTTGAAGCGTCGCGCGGCGCCGTCGCGTCCGCTCACGCCGTAGAAGGTGAGTTGCTCGGCGAGGTCGCAGTGCGGCTCGGTGGCGTAGCGGTAGCCAAGCCAATCTTTGCGCGAGATCGGCACGTTGAGCTGCGCAGAGCGCAGGTAGAGAAAGGGCACGTCGAAGCCGCGGCCATTGAAGGTGACGACATTTTCGTAATGCCTGGCCACATCCCAGAAAGCGGTGAGCAATTCGACTTCGTCGCAGCAAGGAACAAATTCAACCGGGCCGGCCTCGGCGGTGTCTTCCTCAAAATCATCGGCGGTAAAAAGGACCTGGCCGCGCGCGGACTCGGCGTTGAGCATGGCTACGCAGACGACGCGCGAGGTGAAGGGCCAGAGGCTCATCATCTGCTGAATTTCGGTACGGCGCTTGTCGCGCTCGGCGGGATCGGGCAGGCGCTGGGCGTCGCGAAAGAGGTATTCGTTTTGTGCTTCGTCGAAGAGGTCAGTGGAGAGGGCAGAGGTTTCGATATCGAAGATGAGGGTAGCCATAAAAGCAAACCAGGATGGCGAGAGGGCCACCCTGGTTGAACTGAACTAAGAAGTTATTTCTTCTTGGAGGCTTTTTTCGCCGGTTTTTTAGCTGCTGGTTTCTTTTTTGCGGGCACGCGCTCTCACCTCCGATCTGTTTGAATGTGAATCATGTACGCAGTTGTAAAGAGAAGAGGCGCCAGCACGCAATCGAAAAGAAAAGGCGCGAACGTCTTTTCATTTGCCGGAATTTCACACGCGACCGCCGATGTGGCGCGCAGTTCTCGCGGAGCGCGGCTGTGCGCGCCGCGCTCCGAAGGCGGGTGTTACGCGCCGAATTTATCGAACATGCGCGCGTTGGCCTGCATGAGGCGGATCAGGAATTTGGCTTCGAAGACGCCAAGGGAGCCCATGTTGGCGCCGGTCTCGGTGAAGCGGTCGAGCTTGTCGGAGCCCGAACAGGCGGAGCTGAGGAGGACGGGCTGGGGATGCCAGGAGTGGCCCTTCATGGAGCACGGGGTGGAGTGATCGCCGGTGATGGCGACGACGTCGAATTTCTTCGCCAGAAGGATCGGGAGAACGGCGTCGAGGTCCTCGATATATTTTTTCTTGGCGTCAAAGGCACCGTCTTCGCCGCTTTTGTCGGTGTATTTGTAGTGGATGAAGAAGTAGTCGAAGTTGTCGTATTCGGCGACGCAGCGCTCGAATTGTTCGCGAATGGTTTGGGGTCCTTCGATCTTGGTCATGCCGACGAGCTGGGCGAGGCCTTTGTACATGGGATAAACAGCCAAGGCCGCGGCGCGGAGGTTGTAGCGCTCTTCGAAGGTGGGGATGTCGGGCTGATGGGCGATGCCGCGCATGAGGAAGCCGTTGGCGGGCTGCCTGCCTTTAAGGAGCGGAAGGGCGGCTTTGTAGAAGTCAGCCACGAGTTTGGCGGCTTTCTTTTGCTTCGCGGATTTCGGGTCCTGCGGCTTGACGGTGGAAATGGGAAGGCCTTCGCGGTTGGGGTCGGAGTCGGTGAGAGGGCCTTCGAGGCCTGCGCCGCGAAAGATGATAACGAAGCGGTGTTCCTTGCCGGCCTTAATGATGACTTGGGTGTCGCCGATTTTTTTGATCTTCGACGCGAGCAGGGCGCAGAGCTCCTCGCACTTTTCCGTCGGGATGCGGCCAGCGCGGCGATCGGTGACGAGGCCTTTGGCGTCCAACGTGCAAAAGTTGGCGCGCGCGGCGACGTCGCCGGCCTTGAGCTCAAGGCCAAGGCCAAGGGCCTCAATGACGCCGCGACCGACTTCGAATTCCAACGGGTCGTAGCCAAAGAGGCCAAGGTGCCCCGGGCCGCTGCCCGGAGTGATGCCCGGCGCGACAGGAATCATGCGGCCCTGGGCGGAGTCTTTGCAGAGGGCGTCGAGATTCGGCGTGCTGGCCGCTTCAAGGGGCGTGAGGTAGTCGTTCGCCTTGGTGGCAATGTCGCCCAGGCCGTCGAGGACGACGAGGACGAGTTTGGCGTTGGTTTTTATGGTGAGTTTGGAATAGACGGAATCGAGGCTCATAGGGCGTATTTCGTATCGCGTATTTCGTAGTTCAAGTTCAGGTCGAATGGCGGGCAGAACGTGTTGCGTGTTGCGTGTTGCGTGAAGAGGGGCGAGCGGGCACTTCCATCTTCACGCAACAAGCAACACGTTTCCCGAACGCCAGCGCGGATAGAGTGAAAGGAAGGGGGGCGGGCGTCAATGAAACGTGGTACGTGTTGCGTGGTGCGTGACCACGGTAGAGCGCGCTCTTACCTCTTCACGCAACACGGAACACGTTTTTCAACTACGCAATACGGAATACGCGATACGTACCACGCAACACGTCACACGTAACACGTCCGTCACATCTCCACCTGCATGCCCAACTCGACTACGCGATTTGCCGGGATGCGGAAAAAGTCGGTGGGCCGCTGAGCGTTGCGCGAGAGAAAGGCAAAGAGGCGCTCACGCCAAATGGCCATGCCCGGCATTTTGGTTGGGATAATGGTCTCGCGGCTCAGGAAGAAGGTCGTGTTCATCCAGTCCAGATGAAGGCCCTTCGCACGGGCACGCTCGAGGACGTCGGGCACGTTGGGGTCTTCCATGAAGCCGTAGTGGGCGATGACGCGGAAGAAGCCTTGAGACGTTGAAACGTTGGATCGTTGAATCGTTGAATCGGTGGTGGGGCCTGATGCCTGAGAGGGCACGGGCGAGACGCCGGCGCTCCCAGGCGTTGCAGCGGGTGAAGGCAGAGCGCCATGGTTTGAGGGCGACGGAGAGTCGGCATTGCGGAGCGGACGTAAATTCTCAATCTCGACGCGCTCGGCTGGATCCACATGTGGAACATCCGCCACAACAATGGTCAGGAAGATGACCTGCTTGTGGAGCACGCGGTTGTGCTTGAGATTGTGCAACAGAGCCAGCGGCGTCGCTTCCGCGTTGCTCGACATAAATATGGCCGTGCCCGGCACGCGGTGGGGAGCTGACTGTTCAACGTCATCGAGAAATAAATTCAAAGGAATCATGCTGCCGCGCAGGCGCTCGCCCAGAATCCGGCGGCCGGTCTTCCACGTGGACATGAGGGTGTAGATAAAGAGCGCGACGACGAGCGGAAACCATCCGCCATGCGCGATTTTCAGCAGGTTCGCAATGCAGAGGACTCCCTCAATGACAAGGAACAGGCCGCAGATAAGCCCCGCCTGCCACCAGGACCATTTCCACAACCGGCGCGCGGCGAAAAAGAAAAGCATGGTGGTGAAGAACATGGTGAATGTGACGGCGACGCCATAGGCAGCGGCGAGCGCGCTGGAGGATTGAAAGCCGAGCACGAGGCCGATGCACGCGAGCATCAGCGCCCAATTCAATTGGGGCATGTAGATTTGGCCGCGCGTCTCGGAGGAGGTGTGGTCTATTTTCATGCGCGGCGAGTAACCCAGATGAATCGCCTGCATGGTGAGGGAGAATGCGCCCGAGATCAGCGCTTGCGAGGCGATGATGGCAGCGGTCGTTGCGATCACGACCATTGGATAAAGCGTCCAGCCCGGACAGAGATTGTAAAAGGGATTCTCCTTCGCGGCAGGATTGCTGAGCAGGAGCGCGCCCTGGCCAAAGTAGTTGAGCAGCAGCGAGGGCAACACCAGCGTGTACCACGCGAGGCGAATCGGCGTCCGGCCGAAGTGTCCCATGTCGGCGTACAACGCCTCGCCGCCGGTGATGACCAGGACAACGGCACCAAGGACGACGAATCCCATCTTGCCCGAATGCAGCAGGAATGTGACTGCGTAGGCCGGGTTGATGGCAGCGAACACGCCTGGATCGCGCAGTATCGCGCGCACGCCAAGTGCGGCGATCGCGATAAACCAGATTAGCGTCACTGGCCCAAAGATGTTCCCCACACTGCCGGTGCCGCTCCGCTGGACCGCAAACAAGCCAACGATAATAGCAATGGTGATGGGGATGACGTAGGGCTCGAATTTTGGCGTGGCCACGTTCAAGCCTTCCACGGCGCTCATGATGGAAACGGCCGGCGTGATGATTCCGTCGCCGTACAAAAGCGCCGACCCGAACACGCCCAGGCCGATGAAGAATGCGCGCAGGCCGCGTGAGGGTTCGCCGCGCTTTTCCGGCAGCGCCAAAGAGAGTAGCGCCAAAACCCCACCTTCGCCTTTGTTGTCAGCGCGCAAGACGAGCGCAATGTATTTGACGGAGATGATGAGGGTGAGCACCCAAAAGACCAACGACAGCACGCCAAGGACATTGGTGCGCGAGACATCTATTCCATGCTCGCCATGAAAGCACTCGCGGAGAGCGTAAAGAGGGCTGGTGCCGATGTCTCCGTAAACGACCCCCAGCGCGCCGAAAGCGAGGAGTATCAGCGCTTTTCCTCGCGGCGCTCGATGCCCGTGCGCCTGTGTTTCAGATGCTGAATGGCCCGCGGCTGTTGGGCCGCTGGCCAACTCACCACTCGCTTTGTTCATAGACTGTCACCGGCGGCGGCGACGATGATAGGCATCGCGCGCCACACGCAAACAAAAATCCTGACGCGGGGGTGACCGGAAGAGTCGCCCTTTCAACTGCCGGCGAGGTTAGCTGACGGGCTCGGCCTTGAAAGTGGCCGCCGCACGCATGCGAGCATGCGCCAGTTCGCCCCATCCCGGTTCCAACCGGGAGTTGGTTCCCCCGCATGCGACCTCAGGAAGCAGGCCGCATTTAGGCTGCGAGGTATTGTTTGCAGAAGAGGGGGAGCGTGTCAAACGACGGTGGCGCCAGGTGTAGGAAACATCCTACAAATCAGTGAAGTTGGACCCTTTACGCCGAGTTCGATTGCGATTAGAAAGAAACGCGTCAAACGAAGCGGGCGATGAGGGCAATGCCGCCGTCGCCCGCGGCGGATCAGAAGGGGACGAGTCTTCTACTCAAATGACTGCCGTGCTCGCCCCACCGTTGCCCTCTCCGGCTTTCGCTATGCAGCAGTCAAAATCACTGGCCTTGCCCCCGGGATGACCGAGCGAGTATGTGAAATTTGCACGCTTCGGTCAACGCAGCAATATTAACAATTTTTTTCCAGCCTGACAGCAAATATTGTCCACGAAACTTAACCCCAATCCAAACCGATTCAACGCGTTGTGACCCACAGTCGCGCCCGCAACGCAGCGCGGACGCCTGGAACAACCCGATTTGCTTTTCTCGGATCCGCAGGTAAGGTGGCTTTACCAAGGGAGATTGTTACCAATGCGAGGAGAGTCAGGTTCTATCCGGGAGAAGGTGCGTCCGGCTGCCGGGTTGTTACATGGAGAAAGCCTCAAAGTCGTCAATATGCTCGACTTAGCCCGTGAATTGTCGCGCGAGGACGACCAACCGCTCGCAACGCAGCCGCCCGGCTTGACGCCCGCTGACTTCTGGCAGCGCCGCCTCTCGGGTTGGACTGCTCCGACGCCGCTAATTTGTACGATCCCCTCGCCCAACCCAAATGCCACCGGCGCCAGTATTCGCTCCGAGACGTTGTCCGAATCGGCGACCGAACGCTTGCGCCGTGCCGCACGCGAAATGGGAGTGCCGCAGGCTATATTTTTCACAGGAACGTGGGCGCTCTTGCTGCACCGCTATTGCGGCGAGGACGACATTGTATTCGGAATCGTGAAAAGCTGCGTTGAGCGCGGTGCGGAATGCGAGCCGCATATTATTCCGGCGCGGGTCATTTTCCAGGCAGATGCGCGCGTTACGCAGTGGTTTCGTGAGCTGGCAGAACGCGCTCGCGAAGCCGCGCCGTTCGAGTTCACGTCGCTCGACCAAATTCGCACCGCAGCGAACGTTGCTTCAGACATTCCCCTCTTCCAGTCCGTGCTTAGTGTCGGAAACGATTTCGATCCGGCCAGCATTACCAGCGGCGGCACCGAGCCGAATCGATATCCGCTCGTCGCCGCCGTGTATCCGGGGCGCGATACGACCCTGAGCGTGAGCTTTTCCAAAGCGAAATTTTCCGAGGAAGCCATTCAGTTGCTCCTCGGCCATTGGATCACGCTGCTCGAAAGCGTTGCCTCTGCGCGCGAAGAACTGCTCTCGACTTTGCGCATGGTCACCAATTCCGAAATAGAAAAACTCGTCGTGGAATGGAACGAGAATGCCGTGCCCTATCCACGCGCGGCGACCATCCCGCACTTATTTGAGCAACAGGTCGAACGAACCCCAGACGCGGTCGCGGTCCAATTCGGCCAGCGCTCGCTGCGCTACCGGGAACTTAATTATCGGGCAAACGCGCTGGCCAATCATCTGCGCACTCTTGGCGTTCGCAATGACAGCGTCGTGGGTATTTCCATGGAGCGTTCCGTTGAGGCGGCAGTCGCTGTAATCGCCGTTCTGAAAGCGGGAGCGGCGTATCTGCCCCTCGATCCAGCGTATCCACACGAGCGACTGAAGTTCATGCTGGCCGACTCGCAGGCGTCCGTGTTGATTACACAGCCCCACCTGCGCGAACTCTTTGACGCCGCCTCCGGCGATTCAACGACTCGCAACTCGCAGCGCTCAACTCTCAACCATCTTCTGCTCCTTGACGAAGCCTGGTTCGAGAGCTGCCGTGCCTCGCGCGAAAACCCGGAACCCGTGGCAACAGCCGAGAGCCTCGCCTATCTCATCTACACCTCAGGTTCGACTGGCAAGCCGAAGGGTGTGGCAATGATTCACCGTCCGCTCGTTAATCTGATCGACTGGCAAACAAAGCAATCCCCTCTCGGCGTCGGCGATCGGACCCTTCAATTCACGTCGATGAGCTTCGACGTCTCTTTTCAGGAGATGTTTTCCACCTGGTGCTCGGGTGGCACACTTGTTCAGATCAGCGCTGATTTGCGGCTAAGCCCGCGCGACCTGTGGAGCTTCATCGAGCGCGAAAAAATCACGCGCATCTTTTTGCCGTTCGTGGCCTTGCAGCAACTGGCCGATGCCGCCGCGGCCGAGCTTTCCACAGCCAGCGGGCTGCGCGAGGTCATCACGGCCGGCGAGCAACTTCAAGTCACGCCGCGACTGCGCGAACTTTTCAGCCGCCATCCGGAAGCGACATTGCACAATCATTACGGCCCGTCCGAGACGCACGTCGTCACTGCGCTTGCCTTGCGTGGCACTCCCGACACCTGGCCCGTGCTGCCAACCATCGGACGGCCCATTCAAAACACGTCAATTTGTCTCCTCGACAAACACATGGTTCCGGTTCCAGTCGGCGTACCGGGCGAACTTTTCATCGGCGGCGACGCCCTGGCGCGCGGCTATTTCCAGCGTCCCGACGTCACTGCGGAAAAGTTTATCGCATGGCCCGAACACCTGCCTGTGCCTCTCCGTAAGGAGCGCAACGATTCAACGAATCAACGATCCAATGACTCAACAACCGAGAGCGCTGGCGCCTCGGCGACACACTCTCAACTCTCAACTCTCAGCTCTCAACTCGTTCCGCGCCTTTACCGCACGGGCGACCTCGCCCGTTACCTTCCGGACGGCAACATCGAGTTTCTCGGCCGCATCGATCACCAGGTAAAGATTCGCGGCTACCGGGTTGAGCTTGGTGAGATCGAAGCAGCGCTGAATAAGATTCCGGGTGTCCGGGAATGCGTCGTCATGGCGCGTGAACTTGAAGGCGGCCTCAAGCAGCTCGTCGGCTACATCGTTCGCGAGCCGGGGACGAATCTACAGCCCCAACCTTTACGCCAGGAGTTGAAGCAGCACTTGCCGGAATACATGGTGCCGGCCTCCCTCGTCTTCCTGGAGAAGCTCCCATTGACGCCCAGCGGGAAAGTAGACCGCCGCTCGTTACCGGCGCCCGAACTCTCAGCTCTCAACTCTCAACTCTCAACCAGCCAGCCGGCCACAGGCGAAAAGCCGTGGCTGCCGTTGCAACTCCAACTCGTCCAAATCTGGGAAGACCTTCTCAAAGTGCGCCCGATTGGCATTCGCGACAACTTCTTCGACCTCGGCGGCCATTCCCTGCTCGCCGTGAAAATGATGGACCGCGTCGAGCAGGTCACCGGCAAGAAGCTCCCCGTTACCGAGCTCTTCAAAGACGCGACTGTCGCCCATCTCTCAGACCTGATTCTTCAGGTCAAAGAGAATGGTGCGCCTCCGGAAGGAGCTTCCCCGGTTATCGAACTGCGAACGGACGGCACGCACACGCCGATGTACTTTCTACATGGCGACATCATTGGGGGCGGGTTCTATGCCCGCGACCTCGCTCGCCTAATGGGCGACGACCAACCCTTTTACGTCCTTCCTCCATCGGGCATGGACAATGGAGCTCTGACCAGCGTTGAGGAAATGACCGCACTACATCTGCGCGATCTGCGGGCGCATCGCCCTCACGGCCCGTACGTCCTTGCCGGCTTCTGCATCGGCGCTTTGATCGCCTATGAAATGGCTGTGCGCCTGCGCGCTGACGGCGAGGAAGTGCCATGGATTGCCCTCATTGATCCCCAGCTCCCGAGCGGCCTGCTGCGCGCTCACTTCCGCATGACACAACGCGCTGCCGCCCGCCACAGCCTGACTGACGAACAAAAACTCGCCCGCTTTGCTCGCGGCTACAAAATTCTCTATCGCCTTCGTGAAGAATGGAATTCACCGCTCCGGGAAAAGTTTCAATTCATCGCGCGCAAGCTCCACATTCGCAATACTCCATCACTCCACCACTCCACCGCTCCCCTGTCCTCCAATACCTCAGCGACAGAGAGCGATTCAACGATGCAACCCTTTAACAATTCTACGTCCGCCGATTCAACACCGCCCGTTCGGAAGGAGTTCGCGGATCGCGAGCAGCGCATTCTTGCCGCATTCCACTGGATTCTCTCCAGCTACACCCCGCCTCATTACGACGGACCACTAACCATGTTCCTCACCGACGAGCAGCAGGCTCTTACACCTTTCATTGCCAGGCGCTGGCGCAGTGCCGCGCCGCGACTCCAGGTCGAGCGCATCCCGGGCAAACACCTCGAAGCCATTACCACCGGCGTCGAATCCTTCGCCGCGCGCTTTCGCGATCAGTTGTTTGCGCACGCATAAACGCTTTAGCCAAGGTCGCCGGGGTCCGCACAAAGGGGCTGAAACCTTGAAATGTGGAAGCGCGCGCAGTTGCCGTTTTTCTGGTTGGGTTGAATAATAACAGGCATGGGTGTGAGGGTCCTCGTCGTACCGGACAAATTCAAAGGCACGCTGACGGCTGGCCAGGCGGCCTCCGCCATCGCAGCGGGGTGGAAGGCGGTTCGCGTCAGCGATGATGTCGAGGAGCTTCCAATGAGCGATGGTGGAGATGGCTTTGGCGAAGTCATCGGCAGTCTGCTCCACGCCGAGGTGCGCGTCAGCAAGACCGTGGACGCAGCCCATCGCACCCTGATGGCGGAGTGGTGGTGGGCGCCAGATGCAGGCACGGCAATCGTCGAAGCAGCGCGAGTGAACGGGCTCGCGCAGTTGCCTCCGGGAAAATATCACCCGTTTGAACTCGACACATTTGGCGTGGGCCAGGTGTTGCGCGATGCGGCACAGGCCGGCGCCAGGCGCTGTATCATGGGCATCGGTGGAAGCGCTACCAATGACGGAGGATTTGGTGTCGCACGGGCGATGGGTTGGGAATTCTTCAACGCAAAAAGCGCCCTCATTGATCGCTGGACCGATCTTCATACTTTGTCGCTCATCAAGATTCCTGCGCGAGATCGCTGGTTCGAGCAGTTCGAGGTGGCGGTGGATGTGAACAATCTATTGCTGGGAGAACGCGGCTGCACACGCGTGTACGGTCCGCAAAAGGGCGTGAAGGAGACGGAGTTCGAATTTGCCGAGCGTTGCCTTGTTTATTTGTCGTCAGTCGCGCAGCAGGAGCTGCATATCAATACAGCCAATGAGCCCGGCGCCGGCGCGGCGGGGGGACTTGGTTTTGGATTGCGCACGTTCCTGGGCGCAAAGCTCGTTCCTGGGTTTGAGCTGTTTGCCAGCCTCGCGGATTTGGCCGCGCGGATCAGTCAAGCTGACGTCGTCGTGACGGGCGAAGGCGCCATTGACGATCAAACCGCCATGGGCAAAGGAGTGGGTGAACTGGCTGCACTCTGCCGCAAGCTGAACAAGCCGTGTCTGGCCATCGCCGGCATCATCAGCGATTCAGCGGCCAGCGCCTCGCTGTTCGCCAAAACACTCGCCCTCACCTCCTTTACGACGCACGACGAAGCGCGTCGCGACGCCGGGAAATGGCTGGGGCAGGCGGCGCGGAAAGCAGCGGAAACGTGGTGATTTCTCAATACGCCGTCTTCGGTGGCTTCACGACTTGCACCGCCGTCTGGGCGATGATAGCGAGATCAGCCGCGAGCGACCAGTTTTCGAGATATTCGATGTCATACTCGAGGCGATGTTGCAGCGCGCCGTGGTCCCGCGTTTCACCGCGGAACCCATTCACCTGCGCGAGTCCGGTAATCCCTGGTTTCACGAACTTGCGCACGTAGAAGTTATCAGTGAGACGCGCGAATTGCTCGTCGTGCTCCGGCAGGTGCGGCCGGGGACCGACAACGCTCATATCCCCTTTGAGAACGTTTATGAACTGCGGGAACTCATCGATGCTCAATTTCCTGAACCATCGGCCCGCAGGGTAAATGCGCGCATCATTTGCCGTCGCCTGCTGGCTGACATTCGGATTGTGGACGTTCATTGTACGAAACTTCCAGATACGGAAGCGCTGCTTCTGGAAACCATTTCGCTCCTGAGTATAAAAAACGGGCCCGGGCGATTCCATGCGCTGAAAGAGCCAGACAATGAGTGTCAGCACGGGGAGGATTAACAGGACGACCGGCAAGGCCACGATGATGTCCACAACGCGTTTGAAGCTGCGGTTCAATGGATTTTGCAGCGGCTCGTTGCGCAGGCCAAAGAATTCAAAGCCGTCATCTTCGAAATGGGCGATGGGATGGCGGATTTTTTCCTGGAGATCGTTGAAGATCAGCAGGCGCACGCCGAGCTTTTCGCAAGTCTTGACCATCTCGTTGAGCCTTTCGGCCGAGAGAGGAATTTCAACGAGGATAATTTGCGTGACACTTTTCTCTTCGACGACGCGCGCGAACTCGGCGAGCGAGCCAAGAACCGGCAGTTCATCGCCATGGCCATTTGGCTCATCGGTGACGAGGCCGATGGTGCGAATGCCCAGGTCCGATTTACGCCCCAGCCATTCACGGAGCTGCCATGCCTTGTGGGCCGGGCCGGCGAGCAACGTTCGCTCTTGGTTTATGCCGCGAAAGGTCTGCCGCGCCAAAAAGCCCGGAAGGACTGTCCCACTGACAAATAAGACCACGTAAAGCGCGATGGAAAAACAAAACAGGAACAAGCGCGAGATATTGCCGTCCTTCGTCCCGACAAGAAAGACGACGATGGCCGTCAGCGCCGACAAGGTTTGCAGGACAGCGAAGCGATGCTTGGCAAAGATGTCTTTGCGCAAGAGGCTCGTGTCGCTCTTGTACCGATAGACCGCCTCAATCAGCAGGCCCATCACCATCAGCGCAAAGTAGAAGAAGTAGCGCTCCGGCTGCGCGACGCGGCGGTATGCACTGTTGAACAGCAGAAACATCGCCCAGTACAGAGCGATGGCCGCGCCGATCTGAATCGTCGTGACAAGGCTGAAAAGGCCATGATTTCTCTGCGTGATCATTATCCGTTACCCGCGACTCCCCTGGACACATCGCCAAAGCAATGCGCTGAGTTGTGGTAATACCCTCCGTAGTTATATGTGCGACTGAAGCAGTGTCCTGTCAACTGGCGGCTGCATTTTCCCGGCTCACTTCAACCCTTTATAAAGAAAGAGCCCGTAGGCTGCGACAAACAACAGCCCGACCACTCGCGGAATCGCTCCAAAAATGGCGATCAGCAGGAAATGCAGGGCTGCCGCACCAACGAGCAACGACACGCCGAGCTCAAAGAAGCCCGGAACAGGAATTGGACGGAACAAAGCGAACACTCCGATGCAAAGTGGCACGCAAATGTGGCCATCACCCACCTGCGAGCTGTACACGACTTCCGGCTCACGCTGCCACGCGTAGTAAAACGCCAGCAACGCGTTTGGCAGCACCATCAGCCAACCGCTCAGCCATCCAAGGTGCTTCGCGCTGATGAAACCGCTGCGCGACGACGAAACCCAGTTCACCAGCCAGTCCGTTGTGACATAGACCACATAGGCGCCCACAAGCAGCAGCGCGAAATCAACGGCGAACATCAGACCGAAAGGCGAACGGCTCTTTTGCGCATTGGTTTTGAGCACCTCAAAAACATGAATGCACTGCCAGAAGAGAAAAACACCAACAAGAACAAGGCCGTCGCTGGCATCAATTTTACCATCGCGGCCAAGAGCCCACATCACCCCGGTAAAGAACGCGGCCGCAGTGATGGTCAGCATTATGGAGAGGCGATTCAGCCGCTGCGGGTCGGCTTGTGTCTTGCCTTTCTTACCGGCGGCTTTGGCTGGCTTGGAAGCCAGCGACAAACCCCACACCGCGGCAGGCAACCCGATTAACAAAGTCAGATTCGTGACATTGTTGACAAGGCAATTGGTCATCACCTCGCGGCTTGGATTATTACCGAGCACATCGCCGCCCAAGGCTCCTTGCAACCAGCTTTGGCGTGCCATCACGTAAGCGAAAATCAGATTACCCAGGCCTGAGCAGTACGGCATGACGAGTGTGCCGAGCACCGTACCTTCCATGCCGCGCGCGCTCATGGACTCGAGCCGCCAGATCATCAGCAGCGAGCCGGCGAAGAAGAAAGCCAGGCTGACCAGGGGCGCAAAATGTCCCGTTGTGTTCAGCCAATGTGTGATGGCGGCATTCAATCGCTGCGCTGAAAACCGGTTGAGAGTTGAAAGTTGAGAGTTGAGAGCACGAAGCAACCCCGGGCAGTGAGCGGCAAACAGCCATCAATAAACCGAGCGTACGTCCTAAAGCAGCTCAAGAGCCGAGCGGACTCAGAAATGCCCATGAGGCAAGCTACAATGCCAGCGCCGACTCCACAATCTTGTCCGCCGTCAGTCCGTGGTATTGGTACAAATGCTCCGCGACATAGGCTGATTGGCCGAATTCACCAGGAATGCCGAGGCTCTTCATCTTGTGGGCGATTCCTGCCCGCGAGAGCGCATGCGAAATCTGCGCGCCCATTCCACAAATCACCTGGTGGTCTTCGATGGTGACGACTTTTCCATTGGCGGCTTTGACCGCGGCTCCAATGGTCTCCACATCGACGTGATTGATAAACGGGTTGTTGATGACCGTGGCTTTCACCCCTTTTTCGCCCAACTTCTTTCCGGCAGTGATAGCTTTATCGAGCAACGGGCCACAGCCGATGAGTACGACATCGTTTCCTTGCTGGAGGACTTGAGCCTTGCCCCACGGATATGTCGCATTTTCCACCCAGTGGAGCGGATAATTCTCGCGACCAACAAAGAAGATATAGCTCTCGCCGTCCTTACCCGAACCGCGGTCGGCAGCAAAACGTTTGATGGCTTCATACATCAATGCCTCAGCCTCGTCCGAACAGCTCGGCGCGATGACGGTGGTATGCGGGATGGCGCTGACCGCAGCGAAGTAAGTCGTCGCCTGGTGCGACGCACCGTCCGCGGCATCCTGAAACCCGACGTGGGAGAACATCGCAATAACAGGCGCCTGCGACAGGGCCGCCATGGTCAGCGGAAGATTGCCCTTGGTGACGCCGAACTGTCCGAAGGTATCGACAATCGGAATGAAACCGGCCTTGGAGAACCCGGCACCGGTGCTCACCATGTTCGCCTCGGCAATGCCGACTTCGATGTAACGATCGGGAAAGCTCTTCTGGAATGTGCTGATTCCTGTCGATCCCTGAACATCAGACGAGATCGAATAGACCGGCAGGCCATCCTGTGCCGCGCGAATGGCTGCCTTCGCCAGGCCAGTTTGAATCTTGTCCTTCTTTACGGCGGGCGCGGCAGGTGACGCCGCCGCGGCCTTCGCTTTCTTCTCAGCTTCCTTCTTCTCCCACTCGGAGCGAAGGCCCTGCGCCCACTTCGAAAATTCCTCCGGAGGTTGTCCGCCGTAGATTTCGCTGACGAATTCAACAATCTTTTCGCCATTGTTCAGCGGGAAGCCGTGACCGCCGGCCGCGTTCTCCATCGTGGACTTTACGCCATAACCTTTAATGGTCTTCACCCAGAGGCAGACCGGCACGTTTGGATTGGCTCGTGCTTGCTCGATTCCCTTTTCAATTGATTGATAGACCGCCTGGAGGTCATGGCCGCTCGGGACGCTAATCACGTTCCATCCCAGTGCCCCCATGGCCTGGAAGCTGCGCTGCATCGAGAAGGAATCTTTCGTGATGCGGCCCGACAACTTGGTGTCGTTATCAGAGAGGACGAGCACAAATGGATTGACGCGATCCTTCGCGGCGAGGCCGGGAATTGCCGCGAATGCTTCCTTGGCTTCTCCTTCCATTGAAGCACCGTCGCTGACAACGCAGATTGTGACTCTGTCGCGCTTCGCGACTTTATCGGCAATGGCCAACCCTTGCGCCTGCGGCAGCGCCGAGCCGAGCGGTCCGTTGCTTAACAGCACGCCTTGCGGATTCAGATGCGACTCGCCGTGCCCAGTGAGCTTGCTCTTGATGCTGCGAAAGCCCTTTACGTCTTCGAAAGTCATTCCATCGAAGCCACAGTTGGCGCGCAGCGCGTAAATGCCATTCTCAGCGTGTCCGGCATCATTGACGAAATTGTAAGCCTCAAACCAGGGACGGCCTTTGGCGGAGAATATGATGGCGTGGATGGCGGCCATCATTTCAGCGTAAGCCGCTGGGCCGCCCCAATGGGATGCAGCTCCGCCATTCACGGCGTGCAGGTCCATCAGAGCCACGAGGGCCCGAGTGGCGCGTGGATCCGCGACCGTTGTCTTTTCCCCTTTTGCGTTCTCAATGTTGACAGAATATTTCGGAACGTTCGTGGGGGCGGGAGCGAGTTTTGAAGCAATCGAGAGCGGCTTCAACGGCGGAGCTTCCACTGGTTTTACAACGGACGTATCGGCGGCCATAGTTTCAGAGGTTCAGGTTCAAGCTAAGAGCCGCGCACTGTAAGAACCGGGTCGGGAAAGGAAAAGAAGGAAATCCGACAACGTTGAATCGTTGATCGGGATGCGGAGATACGTTCCTTACGCATCTCCCCGGGAGACCAGCTTCACGTCATTCGAAAGCATCTACGGCCATGTCGCAGCCGTTGAACTGTTTACAGTTCAATGCGTAGCCTCTGTCGTTGCGATCGGAATCCACCCGGCGTCCTGCTGTTCCTCGATGGCCAACAGATAACTGCTGAAAGCCCGCCCACGTGGCCGCTTCAACGTCAGGTTCCCTTGCAGATCGGTGTAGAAATCTCCGGGAGCAAGCCATCCCAGAACCCGGGAACCCACTAACTGGTTCGAATTGCCGTCGGTCGCATACACGGCAACACGCAGCAGACCGGTCGTGTCAGAGGGCCGTTGATCCTGAATTTCAGGAATGTTGAATGTTCCGCGGCGTCCCTTCACGGTGAGCGTGGGAGACGTAACGGCGATGTCTCCGTTTCCGATAGCTCCATCTTCGCTCCCGACACCGCCAGTCTGTCCGCGCGCAAACGAATACAATGATGTGTAAACCACCCAATCAACAATCGTGAACTTGCGGCCTTCGTGGCGCTCGATGGCGAGGGTGGTGAACTTTGCACCGGGCCGAATGGCTTTCGCGCGCGTCGTGACGACGGCGTTTTCCAAAGTTTGGCCGGCGGGAATATTATCGAGCGGCGCGCGAGCGATCAATTGACCGGGCGAACCTGTGCCATCGTAAACAGTTGTCGGCCGCGCGTATAAGCTTAGGAAGAGCGGCCCGGAATCCTCCGTCGTGGTGTTAAGAATGTGCGCGACGCGAATTGTGACATCGCGACCCACCACTTCCCACGATGAATCGTGCATCAACGTGATGGCGCCTTGCCCAAATGAAGAACCGGTGAACGCGAACGTAATCGCTAATACTGCCACAAAGAAATTCTGAAGAATCATTCAATCCCCCTTGGTTACCCTGCATAAGAATCGCTCCCTTTTGCGCGCTGTCAAATCATATGATCGCAAGACGATTAAATGGCACTCTTCCTTTCAGCCAAAGAACGCGCGCCTGGTGTGTGCACTGATTTTCGGCATAGCCAGCCCCGTGGGCAGTGCATTTCCATTCTCTGACAATTTTTCTCGCAAAAAGCGTCGCGCAACGGCAAACACTCTCCCCTTCATCGCCATGAGCGAAGAGATTGTAATTCTGGATTTTGGCTCTCAGTACACGCAGGTCATTGCGCGGCGCATCCGCGAATGCAGCGTATATTCGATCATTTTGCGCTATGACACTCCGGCGAAAGAGATCGCCGCGAGGAAACCCGCCGGCATCATTCTGTCCGGCGGTCCATCCAGCGTCTATGCCAAGGACGCGCCCTTGCCCGATAAGGCGATCTTCGGCCTTGGAGTTCCGGTGCTCGGAATCTGCTACGGGCTCCAGGTCCTCGCCCAATTCATGGGAGGCAAAGTCGAACCCGGGACCAAGCGCGAGTATGGCAAGGGCCTCCTCACCGTGAAGGACAACGGGTCACTGCTCTTCAGCGATCTTCCACCGAGCTTGCAAGTCTGGAACTCTCATGGGGACAAGCTCACGAAACTCCCCACCGGCTTTCAAACGATTGCCGTGACGGAAAACTCGGACTACGCCGCCATTGAACACCGGCGAAAGAAGATCTTTCCAGCACATTGGGATCCTAAGCTTAGAATTCCACGTGGACAAGTTGTCGCGGCCGCTTCTATAGTGTCACCTAAATACTAGTGACTCCAGCGTAACTGGACTGGCCACAGTTAGGCCGCAAATGTAATCACACTGGCTCACCTTCGGGTGGGCCTTTCTGCGTTCGCGAGTGGACCCGATAAGCTCATGGAGCGGCGTAACCGTCGCACAGGAAGGACAGAGAAAGCGCGGATCTGGGAAGTGACGGACAGAACGGTCAGGACCTGGATTGGGGAGGCGGTTGCCGCCGCTGCTGCTGACGGTGTGACGTTCTCTGTTCCGGTCACACCACATACGTTCCGCCATTCCTATGCGATGCACATGCTGTATGCCGGTATACCGCTGAAAGTTCTGCAAAGCCTGATGGGACATAAGTCCATCAGTTCAACGGAAGTCTACACGAAGGTTTTTGCGCTGGATGTGGCTGCCCGGCACCGGGTGCAGTTTGCGATGCCGGAGTCTGATGCGGTTGCGATGCTGAAACAATTATCCTGAGAATAAATGCCTTGGCCTTTATATGGAAATGTGGAACTGAGTGGATATGCTGTTTTTGTCTGTTAAACAGAGAAGCTGGCTGTTATCCACTGAGAAGCGAACGAAACAGTCGGGAAAATCTCCCATTATCGTAGAGATCCGCATTATTAATCTCAGGAGCCTGTGTAGCGTTTATAGGAAGTAGTGTTCTGTCATGATGCCTGCAAGCGGTAACGAAAACGATTTGAATATGCCTTCAGGAACAATAGAAATCTTCGTGCGGTGTTACGTTGAAGTGGAGCGGATTATGTCAGCAATGGACAGAACAACCTAATGAACACAGAACCATGATGTGGTCTGTCCTTTTACAGCCAGTAGTGCTCGCCGCAGTCGAGCGACAGGGCGAAGCCCTCGGCTGGTTGCCCTCGCCGCTGGGCTGGCGGCCGTCTATGGCCCTGCAAACGCGCCAGAAACGCCGTCGAAGCCGTGTGCGAGACACCGCGGCCGGCCGCCGGCGTTGTGGATACCTCGCGGAAAACTTGGCCCTCACTGACAGATGAGGGGCGGACGTTGACACTTGAGGGGCCGACTCACCCGGCGCGGCGTTGACAGATGAGGGGCAGGCTCGATTTCGGCCGGCGACGTGGAGCTGGCCAGCCTCGCAAATCGGCGAAAACGCCTGATTTTACGCGAGTTTCCCACAGATGATGTGGACAAGCCTGGGGATAAGTGCCCTGCGGTATTGACACTTGAGGGGCGCGACTACTGACAGATGAGGGGCGCGATCCTTGACACTTGAGGGGCAGAGTGCTGACAGATGAGGGGCGCACCTATTGACATTTGAGGGGCTGTCCACAGGCAGAAAATCCAGCATTTGCAAGGGTTTCCGCCCGTTTTTCGGCCACCGCTAACCTGTCTTTTAACCTGCTTTTAAACCAATATTTATAAACCTTGTTTTTAACCAGGGCTGCGCCCTGTGCGCGTGACCGCGCACGCCGAAGGGGGGTGCCCCCCCTTCTCGAACCCTCCCGGTCGAGTGAGCGAGGAAGCACCAGGGAACAGCACTTATATATTCTGCTTACACACGATGCCTGAAAAAACTTCCCTTGGGGTTATCCACTTATCCACGGGGATATTTTTATAATTATTTTTTTTATAGTTTTTAGATCTTCTTTTTTAGAGCGCCTTGTAGGCCTTTATCCATGCTGGTTCTAGAGAAGGTGTTGTGACAAATTGCCCTTTCAGTGTGACAAATCACCCTCAAATGACAGTCCTGTCTGTGACAAATTGCCCTTAACCCTGTGACAAATTGCCCTCAGAAGAAGCTGTTTTTTCACAAAGTTATCCCTGCTTATTGACTCTTTTTTATTTAGTGTGACAATCTAAAAACTTGTCACACTTCACATGGATCTGTCATGGCGGAAACAGCGGTTATCAATCACAAGAAACGTAAAAATAGCCCGCGAATCGTCCAGTCAAACGACCTCACTGAGGCGGCATATAGTCTCTCCCGGGATCAAAAACGTATGCTGTATCTGTTCGTTGACCAGATCAGAAAATCTGATGGCACCCTACAGGAACATGACGGTATCTGCGAGATCCATGTTGCTAAATATGCTGAAATATTCGGATTGACCTCTGCGGAAGCCAGTAAGGATATACGGCAGGCATTGAAGAGTTTCGCGGGGAAGGAAGTGGTTTTTTATCGCCCTGAAGAGGATGCCGGCGATGAAAAAGGCTATGAATCTTTTCCTTGGTTTATCAAACGTGCGCACAGTCCATCCAGAGGGCTTTACAGTGTACATATCAACCCATATCTCATTCCCTTCTTTATCGGGTTACAGAACCGGTTTACGCAGTTTCGGCTTAGTGAAACAAAAGAAATCACCAATCCGTATGCCATGCGTTTATACGAATCCCTGTGTCAGTATCGTAAGCCGGATGGCTCAGGCATCGTCTCTCTGAAAATCGACTGGATCATAGAGCGTTACCAGCTGCCTCAAAGTTACCAGCGTATGCCTGACTTCCGCCGCCGCTTCCTGCAGGTCTGTGTTAATGAGATCAACAGCAGAACTCCAATGCGCCTCTCATACATTGAGAAAAAGAAAGGCCGCCAGACGACTCATATCGTATTTTCCTTCCGCGATATCACTTCCATGACGACAGGATAGTCTGAGGGTTATCTGTCACAGATTTGAGGGTGGTTCGTCACATTTGTTCTGACCTACTGAGGGTAATTTGTCACAGTTTTGCTGTTTCCTTCAGCCTGCATGGATTTTCTCATACTTTTTGAACTGTAATTTTTAAGGAAGCCAAATTTGAGGGCAGTTTGTCACAGTTGATTTCCTTCTCTTTCCCTTCGTCATGTGACTTGATATCGGGGGTTAGTTCGTCATCATTGATGAGGGTTGATTATCACAGTTTATTACTCTGAATTGGCTATCCGCGTGTGTACCTCTACCTGGAGTTTTTCCCACGGTGGATATTTCTTCTTGCGCTGAGCGTAAGAGCTATCTGACAGAACAGTTCTTCTTTGCTTCCTCGCCAGTTCGCTCGCTATGCTCGGTTACACGGCTGCGGCGAGCGCTAGTGATAATAAGTGACTGAGGTATGTGCTCTTCTTATCTCCTTTTGTAGTGTTGCTCTTATTTTAAACAACTTTGCGGTTTTTTGATGACTTTGCGATTTTGTTGTTGCTTTGCAGTAAATTGCAAGATTTAATAAAAAAACGCAAAGCAATGATTAAAGGATGTTCAGAATGAAACTCATGGAAACACTTAACCAGTGCATAAACGCTGGTCATGAAATGACGAAGGCTATCGCCATTGCACAGTTTAATGATGACAGCCCGGAAGCGAGGAAAATAACCCGGCGCTGGAGAATAGGTGAAGCAGCGGATTTAGTTGGGGTTTCTTCTCAGGCTATCAGAGATGCCGAGAAAGCAGGGCGACTACCGCACCCGGATATGGAAATTCGAGGACGGGTTGAGCAACGTGTTGGTTATACAATTGAACAAATTAATCATATGCGTGATGTGTTTGGTACGCGATTGCGACGTGCTGAAGACGTATTTCCACCGGTGATCGGGGTTGCTGCCCATAAAGGAGGCGTTTACAAAACCTCAGTTTCTGTTCATCTTGCTCAGGATCTGGCTCTGAAGGGGCTACGTGTTTTGCTCGTGGAAGGTAACGACCCCCAGGGAACAGCCTCAATGTATCACGGATGGGTACCAGATCTTCATATTCATGCAGAAGACACTCTCCTGCCTTTCTATCTTGGGGAAAAGGACGATGTCACTTATGCAATAAAGCCCACTTGCTGGCCGGGGCTTGACATTATTCCTTCCTGTCTGGCTCTGCACCGTATTGAAACTGAGTTAATGGGCAAATTTGATGAAGGTAAACTGCCCACCGATCCACACCTGATGCTCCGACTGGCCATTGAAACTGTTGCTCATGACTATGATGTCATAGTTATTGACAGCGCGCCTAACCTGGGTATCGGCACGATTAATGTCGTATGTGCTGCTGATGTGCTGATTGTTCCCACGCCTGCTGAGTTGTTTGACTACACCTCCGCACTGCAGTTTTTCGATATGCTTCGTGATCTGCTCAAGAACGTTGATCTTAAAGGGTTCGAGCCTGATGTACGTATTTTGCTTACCAAATACAGCAATAGTAATGGCTCTCAGTCCCCGTGGATGGAGGAGCAAATTCGGGATGCCTGGGGAAGCATGGTTCTAAAAAATGTTGTACGTGAAACGGATGAAGTTGGTAAAGGTCAGATCCGGATGAGAACTGTTTTTGAACAGGCCATTGATCAACGCTCTTCAACTGGTGCCTGGAGAAATGCTCTTTCTATTTGGGAACCTGTCTGCAATGAAATTTTCGATCGTCTGATTAAACCACGCTGGGAGATTAGATAATGAAGCGTGCGCCTGTTATTCCAAAACATACGCTCAATACTCAACCGGTTGAAGATACTTCGTTATCGACACCAGCTGCCCCGATGGTGGATTCGTTAATTGCGCGCGTAGGAGTAATGGCTCGCGGTAATGCCATTACTTTGCCTGTATGTGGTCGGGATGTGAAGTTTACTCTTGAAGTGCTCCGGGGTGATAGTGTTGAGAAGACCTCTCGGGTATGGTCAGGTAATGAACGTGACCAGGAGCTGCTTACTGAGGACGCACTGGATGATCTCATCCCTTCTTTTCTACTGACTGGTCAACAGACACCGGCGTTCGGTCGAAGAGTATCTGGTGTCATAGAAATTGCCGATGGGAGTCGCCGTCGTAAAGCTGCTGCACTTACCGAAAGTGATTATCGTGTTCTGGTTGGCGAGCTGGATGATGAGCAGATGGCTGCATTATCCAGATTGGGTAACGATTATCGCCCAACAAGTGCTTATGAACGTGGTCAGCGTTATGCAAGCCGATTGCAGAATGAATTTGCTGGAAATATTTCTGCGCTGGCTGATGCGGAAAATATTTCACGTAAGATTATTACCCGCTGTATCAACACCGCCAAATTGCCTAAATCAGTTGTTGCTCTTTTTTCTCACCCCGGTGAACTATCTGCCCGGTCAGGTGATGCACTTCAAAAAGCCTTTACAGATAAAGAGGAATTACTTAAGCAGCAGGCATCTAACCTTCATGAGCAGAAAAAAGCTGGGGTGATATTTGAAGCTGAAGAAGTTATCACTCTTTTAACTTCTGTGCTTAAAACGTCATCTGCATCAAGAACTAGTTTAAGCTCACGACATCAGTTTGCTCCTGGAGCGACAGTATTGTATAAGGGCGATAAAATGGTGCTTAACCTGGACAGGTCTCGTGTTCCAACTGAGTGTATAGAGAAAATTGAGGCCATTCTTAAGGAACTTGAAAAGCCAGCACCCTGATGCGACCACGTTTTAGTCTACGTTTATCTGTCTTTACTTAATGTCCTTTGTTACAGGCCAGAAAGCATAACTGGCCTGAATATTCTCTCTCGGCCGCCGCCGCCTTTTCCTCAATCGCTCTTCGTTCGTCTGGAAGGCAGTACACCTTGATAGGTGGGCTGCCCTTCCTGGTTGGCTTGGTTTCATCAGCCATCCGCTTGCCCTCATCTGTTACGCCGGCGGTAGCCGGCCAGCCTCGCAGAGCAGGATTCCCGTTGAGCACCGCCAGGTGCGAATAAGGGACAGTGAAGAAGGAACACCCGCTCGCGGGTGGGCCTACTTCACCTATCCTGCCCGGCTGACGCCGTTGGATACACCAAGGAAAGTCTACACGAACCCTTTGGCAAAATCCTGTATATCGTGCGAAAAAGGATGGATATACCGAAAAAATCGCTATAATGACCCCGAAGCAGGGTTATGCAGCGGAAAAGATCCGTCGACCTGCAGCTCACGGTAACTGATGCCGTATTTGCAGTACCAGCGTACGGCCCACAGAATGATGTCACGCTGAAAATGCCGGCCTTTGAATGGGTTCATGTGCAGCTCCATCAGCAAAAGGGGATGATAAGTTTATCACCACCGACTATTTGCAACAGTGCCGTTGATCGTGCTATGATCGACTGATGTCATCAGCGGTGGAGTGCAATGTCGTGCAATACGAATGGCGAAAAGCCGAGCTCATCGGTCAGCTTCTCAACCTTGGGGTTACCCCCGGCGGTGTGCTGCTGGTCCACAGCTCCTTCCGTAGCGTCCGGCCCCTCGAAGATGGGCCACTTGGACTGATCGAGGCCCTGCGTGCTGCGCTGGGTCCGGGAGGGACGCTCGTCATGCCCTCGTGGTCAGGTCTGGACGACGAGCCGTTCGATCCTGCCACGTCGCCCGTTACACCGGACCTTGGAGTTGTCTCTGACACATTCTGGCGCCTGCCAAATGTAAAGCGCAGCGCCCATCCATTTGCCTTTGCGGCAGCGGGGCCACAGGCAGAGCAGATCATCTCTGATCCATTGCCCCTGCCACCTCACTCGCCTGCAAGCCCGGTCGCCCGTGTCCATGAACTCGATGGGCAGGTACTTCTCCTCGGCGTGGGACACGATGCCAACACGACGCTGCATCTTGCCGAGTTGATGGCAAAGGTTCCCTATGGGGTGCCGAGACACTGCACCATTCTTCAGGATGGCAAGTTGGTACGCGTCGATTATCTCGAGAATGACCACTGCTGTGAGCGCTTTGCCTTGGCGGACAGGTGGCTCAAGGAGAAGAGCCTTCAGAAGGAAGGTCCAGTCGGTCATGCCTTTGCTCGGTTGATCCGCTCCCGCGACATTGTGGCGACAGCCCTGGGTCAACTGGGCCGAGATCCGTTGATCTTCCTGCATCCGCCAGAGGCGGGATGCGAAGAATGCGATGCCGCTCGCCAGTGGCTGAGCTCATGAGCGGAGAACGAGATGACGTTGGAGGGGCAAGGTCGCGCTGATTGCTGGGGCAACACGTGGAGCGGATCGGGGATTGTCTTTCTTCAGCTCGCTGATGATATGCTGACGCTCAATGCCGTTTGGCCTCCGACTAACGAAAATCCCGCATTTGGACGGCTGATCCGATTGGCACGGCGGACGGCGAATGGCGGAGCAGACGCTCGTCCGGGGGCAATGAGATATGAAAAAGCCTGAACTCACCGCGACGTCCCGAAGGCGTGGCGCGGCTTCCCCGTGCCGGAGCAATCGCCCTGGGTGGGTTACACGACGCCCCTCTATGGCCCGTACTGACGGACACACCGAAGCCCCGGCGGCAACCCTCAGCGGATGCCCCGGGGCTTCACGTTTTCCCAGGTCAGAAGCGGTTTTCGGGAGTAGTGCCCCAACTGGGGTAACCTTTGAGTTCTCTCAGTTGGGGGCGTAGGGTCGCCGACATGACACAAGGGGTTGTGACCGGGGTGGACACGTACGCGGGTGCTTACGACCGTCAGTCGCGCGAGCGCGAGAATTCGAGCGCAGCAAGCCCAGCGACACAGCGTAGCGCCAACGAAGACAAGGCGGCCGACCTTCAGCGCGAAGTCGAGCGCGACGGGGGCCGGTTCAGGTTCGTCGGGCATTTCAGCGAAGCGCCGGGCACGTCGGCGTTCGGGACGGCGGAGCGCCCGGAGTTCGAACGCATCCTGAACGAATGCCGCGCCGGGCGGCTCAACATGATCATTGTCTATGACGTGTCGCGCTTCTCGCGCCTGAAGGTCATGGACGCGATTCCGATTGTCTCGGAATTGCTCGCCCTGGGCGTGACGATTGTTTCCACTCAGGAAGGCGTCTTCCGGCAGGGAAACGTCATGGACCTGATTCACCTGATTATGCGGCTCGACGCGTCGCACAAAGAATCTTCGCTGAAGTCGGCGAAGATTCTCGACACGAAGAACCTTCAGCGCGAATTGGGCGGGTACGTCGGCGGGAAGGCGCCTTACGGCTTCGAGCTTGTTTCGGAGACGAAGGAGATCACGCGCAACGGCCGAATGGTCAATGTCGTCATCAACAAGCTTGCGCACTCGACCACTCCCCTTACCGGACCCTTCGAGTTCGAGCCCGACGTAATCCGGTGGTGGTGGCGTGAGATCAAGACGCACAAACACCTTCCCTTCAAGCCGGGCAGTCAAGCCGCCATTCACCCGGGCAGCATCACGGGGCTTTGTAAGCGCATGGACGCTGACGCCGTGCCGACCCGGGGCGAGACGATTGGGAAGAAGACCGCTTCAAGCGCCTGGGACCCGGCAACCGTTATGCGAATCCTTCGGGACCCGCGTATTGCGGGCTTCGCCGCTGAGGTGATCTACAAGAAGAAGCCGGACGGCACGCCGACCACGAAGATTGAGGGTTACCGCATTCAGCGCGACCCGATCACGCTCCGGCCGGTCGAGCTTGATTGCGGACCGATCATCGAGCCCGCTGAGTGGTATGAGCTTCAGGCGTGGTTGGACGGCAGGGGGCGCGGCAAGGGGCTTTCCCGGGGGCAAGCCATTCTGTCCGCCATGGACAAGCTGTACTGCGAGTGTGGCGCCGTCATGACTTCGAAGCGCGGGGAAGAATCGATCAAGGACTCTTACCGCTGCCGTCGCCGGAAGGTGGTCGACCCGTCCGCACCTGGGCAGCACGAAGGCACGTGCAACGTCAGCATGGCGGCACTCGACAAGTTCGTTGCGGAACGCATCTTCAACAAGATCAGGCACGCCGAAGGCGACGAAGAGACGTTGGCGCTTCTGTGGGAAGCCGCCCGACGCTTCGGCAAGCTCACTGAGGCGCCTGAGAAGAGCGGCGAACGGGCGAACCTTGTTGCGGAGCGCGCCGACGCCCTGAACGCCCTTGAAGAGCTGTACGAAGACCGCGCGGCAGGCGCGTACGACGGACCCGTTGGCAGGAAGCACTTCCGGAAGCAACAGGCAGCGCTGACGCTCCGGCAGCAAGGGGCGGAAGAGCGGCTTGCCGAACTTGAAGCCGCCGAAGCCCCGAAGCTTCCCCTTGACCAATGGTTCCCCGAAGACGCCGACGCTGACCCGACCGGCCCTAAGTCGTGGTGGGGGCGCGCGTCAGTAGACGACAAGCGCGTGTTCGTCGGGCTCTTCGTAGACAAGATCGTTGTCACGAAGTCGACTACGGGCAGGGGGCAGGGAACGCCCATCGAGAAGCGCGCTTCGATCACGTGGGCGAAGCCGCCGACCGACGACGACGAAGACGACGCCCAGGACGGCACGGAAGACGTAGCGGCGTAGCGAGACACCCGGGAAGCCTGTTAGGCGCTGAGACGGGCGCACAGCGGGCTTCCTGGGGCAGCGGGAAGGGTCGGCCGGTCCCCCGGTCGGCCCATTTCTCTTGTCTCGGTTTAGTTAGTTAGCCTAAGTAACAGTGACTCCGTCACCACAGCACAGCGGGGCGAGCCGTTGACCTGGGGGAAGTGATGCTGTGACGGAATGACTCGAAACACACATTCCTAATGACTTCTCATTGGGTAATCCAGACTTCACGCCACTTCATCACAGCGTCACCCGGGCGCCCTTCGCTGTGACCCCGAATCAGGTTGCCGACAACCTTCATATAGGTAGAGGGGTTTACGCGCCACGCATCAAGCACCGCTAAGGAACGGCGTCGAGCGCTACCCACTCAGGCCGGTCACTCCCCTGATCTCTCCCAGGGTTGAGCGACCGGCGTTGCCTCCCTAGCTCAGTTCGGTTAGAGCGCCTGTTTCGTAATCAGGGGGTCGGCGGTTCGAATCCGTCGGGGGGCTCAATGAGCGGATACACAATCGCTTGGCTCGCATGGCTTGCCGCGTTCGGCGTCATTGAGGGTCGAGCGCTCTTCAATAAGAAGCCGGGCGACACGCTGAGCGAACACGTCTGGTCATGGTTCGCCACGCAAAGCGGCAGTACAGGCAAGCCTTCGGGTTGGGTGCGTGCTCGACGCTTTGCGCTACTGGCCTTCATGGGTTGGCTCACTGCCCACTTCATGACGGGCGGTCGCTTCTAGCGCTGCCGCGCCCAGCCTACTCACGTGAGTAGGTAGGGGGGTGTCGACGGATAGGGGGGTGTCCCCGGAAGGGGGGGGGGGGTGCCCTATGCGTACCCGGTGTCTCGACTGTAGGGACTGGGCTACTCATGGTGGGCGCTGTGCTCAGCACCACGCCACCTATCAGGCACAGCGCAGTGTGAAGAGCCATGCGAAGCGGCGTGCTGCTATCGCCCGTGGGAACAACGCTGCGGCGAAGATGCGTCGTGCTATCCGTAAGGCAGTGGGCGCGCACTGTGCTACCTGCCTGGGTTGGTACCACTAGAAAGCTTCTCGAGCGGATCGATCCTGCAGGAATTCCCGGGCATAACTGTTCCACTTGTATCGTCGGTCTGATAATCAGACTGGGACCACGGTCCCACTCGTATCGTCGGTCTGATTATTAGTCTGGGACCACGGTCCCACTCGTATCGTCGGTCTGATTATTAGTCTGG
>JADMIO011456517.1_pt1 | contig 49993 bp, 52 predicted proteins | sample 8958161 | NCBI WGS metagenome assembly JADMIO01 (sample SAMN16585339, study PRJNA669376) | soil metagenome | isolation source: Crop rotation soil | place: USA: Cullars Rotation, Alabama | collected 2011
GCGACAACTTGTCCACGTGGAATTCTAAGCTTAGGATCCCAATGTGCTGGAAAGTGTTGATGCAGTAAAGTAGTGTTACTTTTTATAGGTAAGTGGCGGATAAACAAAACGTACAGTTTTGAACATTATGAGACGCTGGAAGCGATAAAACGTTATCGGTTGAGTCAGCTAGGAGGATACATGGAAGAGAGCCATGATCTCGGCGTTGGGCCGGAATTTGAACCGGTGCAGGCCTGCAAGGTATTGATTGTCGACTGTTACGAGTTGACAAGAATAGGCTTGCGGTATGCCCTGCAAGGCAACCAACAATATAGCCTTGTTGCCGAAACGGATAATGCGCTTTCCGCCTTACAGCTTGCCCGCCAAACCCAGCCTAACGTGGTGATTCTGGACGTCATTCCGGTTAATGAAGCAATAAATCTCACCAGGGAGATAAAAGCTATACTGCCCGAGGTAAAAGTTGTGGTGCTTGTGGGTGAGCAGGATGAACATAATATACAGGCGGCATTGGCAGCAGGCGTTGATGCCTATTGCCTGAAAACCGTTACTTCCGGGCGTCTGTTTCAGATTATGGATGCGGTTTGCCAGGATGCCGTATGGCTGGATCCGGGCATTGCCAAAAAATCCTCGGCATATGCCACCCCTCCTAGCCAGAACAATTTACGCACCACACTCAATTACGGTCAGTTTCAACTATCACTGACCCAGCGGGAGTGTGAGGTATTGACACTGCTGACCGAAGGAAAAAGCAACAAGGAAATTGCACACTTATTGGGAATTTCAACTCATACGGTCAAAACCCATGTCCGTAACCTGATTCAAAAGATGGCTGTCGAAGACAGGACTCAAGCTGTCGTTAAGGCGCTCCATTGCGGTCTTGTTAAACATGAGCCGCAGGATAATTCGATGTTGGAAGTTTAAGCTGTCAGCATTGCCGGAGTTTAAACTTTGGCAAAGGTGCTTTCTTCGTGATGCTCAGCCTGTTCTTCCTGTTGGTGTTCTTGTTGCTCTGGGCTGTCAAAGGCTTCTGCAATCTTTTGGTGAAGAGAAGGCTGTTCTTCCATCATGTGCCGGGCCATATCGATGTAACGATCGGCAATGATGCCGATATTGAAATGGGATTCCGCATGTTTTCTGGCTGTGCGCCTATGGATTTGTGATTGCCCGATAACGCCGCAGATGGCCTTTGCATAGGTCTGCACCGGGGCCGGAACCATGCGGCCCGGGTTCATGTGATCGAGCACTGTAAACGGAATGTCTTCATCAATCAGCGTTCCGCCGTTTGCGACCAATTCGGCGACCCCGCCGAATTTTACACCGACAACAGGCAGTCCGCAGGCCATGGCTTCAATAACAACATTGGGGCAGGTATCCCAATAGGACAGGTTCAACATGACATCACACGAACGGTAAAAAGGCGGCAGTTCATCGGGAGGTTGTTTGCCATGAAATGTAAAATCAACGTCTTCTTCCAATCCAAACAAATGGGCAAGCCGGCGGGTTTCGTCAAAAATACCGTTGTGATCACCGCCCAGGATATTCAAGTGAAAACGCCAGCCCGATTCCTGGCGCAGCGCATACAACACCCGCAGACCGTCGTGGAGACGGTGGTAGGGCTGGAAACTGTGCGACATCAGAATCTGGGTGCGGTTGTTTTTTAGCACGGGTTTTTTGCGGCCCCGGGGGTTAAATACCTCGAGATCGATGCCGTTGGGAATAATCGTTCCCTGAGGTGTAGGGCAGATAAATTCCTGGGTAATGCGATGCGAAAACTCACTTTGAAAAACAATATGATCTGCGGCCAGCAAATTTTCGCGGATGCGGTAATTTTTCTTGGCATTCAACCGGGTGGTGTGCCATTTGTCGAGAACGGGCAGCGGGAATGACGGGTTGAAAAAATAGGCCTTGCTGCAATAACCCCCGTCCATCCGAACGACGATGCGGGTCTCGCCAGACTCTTTGCGTTTCTGGATGTGTTCAGGCAGGGTTTCAAATGAAAGCTGAATCCAGACGTCCGGTGTTTCGGCGTCAAAGTGGCCCTTTTTTTCCAGTTCGGCGCGTAACCGGGACAAAAAAATACCGGGTCCCTGTTCAGGACGCGCCTCAAAACCGATACGGGGGGAATGTGCGTTCATATGAAATATTATAAAGGGTTTCTCAGGATGAGGTAGAAAACCATGGGATGAGGCAGGTATGAGTTCCTGGTTTTATAGCTGTTATAATCAATCACAAACGCAACCGAGGACGTTATGCACCCGATTCTGGTTCACATTGGCTCTTTAACCCTGTATACCTATGGCCTTCTGGTCTCGCTGGCCTTCGTTATTGCGACCTTATGGATTTTACGCAACGCCGAAAAAAACGGTGAAAAACCCGACAACTATCTGCAGGCTATTTTCTGGATTCTGGTTTCCGGTTTTGCAGGCGCCCGACTGATGTATGTGGTTTATTTTCCCAAGGTCTATCTCCATGACCCTCTGCGGATTCTGCTCGACCGGGGAGGACTGGTTTGGTATGGGGGGCTGACGGCTGCTGTCATAACATCGCTGGTATTTTTAAAGCTCAAGAAAATTTCCATTCCGCAATTTGCCGACAAGATTTTGCCGCCTGCTGCATTAGGGCTTGCCATTGGACGAATCGGTTGCTTTCTCAGCGGATGCTGTTACGGCAAGCCAACGCACGTGCCCTGGGCCGTGCAATTTCCGCCGGGGCACGAAACCTATCCGGCCTGGGTCCATCCCACGCAGTTATATGAAACCGGAGGGTTAATCCTTCTGGTGTTTTTCATGATGTGGCTGTCCCGCCATACTAAAACGCCGGGTGGGGTGATGAGTGCGTTTTTTATCGGCTACGGCATCATCCGCTTCATCATTGAAATGTTCCGCGGTGATGTTGTCTATTGGGTGGGCAATGTACTGACGGCATCACAGGTGTTTAGTCTTATTGGTATTATTGGCGGCGTTGCGTTTTTGCTGATTGCACATTCACGCAATACGCCGCAATTGAACGGGTTGTCTAAAACCTAGCAGTAATTTTACCCTCCCACTGAAGAGGGAGGGCTTGAGTGAATAAAGAAGAAAGTAGGGGAAGCAGCGTTTATGATATGATGCGTTTCTGTAAAAACTTGTGATGGAGAAGGACACAGGCCGTGATTATCGTAATGAACGCCGGGGCATCCGAAGAGGACATCCAGCACGTCAACGACAGAATGCAGGAGCTGGGATTTAAAACCTGGCTGAGCCGTGGAGACGTTCTGACGATTATCGGGGCCATCGGCGACAAGCGCCTGGTGGAAACCGAATCGATTGCTTCGATGCATAACGTCAAAGAAATTGTCTCCATTCGCGAGCCTTTTAAAATGGCCAGCCGCGAGGCGCACCCTGAAGATACCGTGATTAAATTTGCAAACGGTGTTTCTGTCGGCGGCGACAGCGAATTTATCACCATGGCGGGTCCTTGCAGTATCGAGGCTGATCCAAAGTTGTTGTTCAAGATTGCCGATGCGGTTAAAAAAGCAGGCGGCCAGTTTTTGCGTGGTGGTGCATTCAAGCCCCGTACCAGCCCCTACGATTTTCAGGGACTCGAAGAAGAGGGTCTCAAGCACATGGCCGAAGCACGGGAACGAACAGGTCTGCTGATTATTACCGAAGTCATGGACAGCGTTGAAGCCCCGCTGGTTGCAGAATATTCCGATGTGCTTCAGGTTGGTGCGCGCAACATGCAAAATTTCAAACTGCTGAAAGCAGTCGGCAAACTTAACAAACCTGTTATGCTCAAGCGTGGACTGTCTGCCACCGTGCGTGAGTTTTTGCTTGCAGCTGAGCACATCATGTACCAGGGCAACGAAAACGTCATTTTGTGCGAACGGGGCATCCGCGGATTCGACAGCACGTTTACCCGCAATATTCTCGATCTGGCGATTGTGCCTGTTCTGAAAAAATTGAGCCATTTGCCTGTCGTCGTTGATCCCAGCCACGCAACCGGCCATCGTTATCTCATTGCACCGATGGCCAATGCCACCGTGATGTCGGGTGCCCATGGCTTGATGGTGGAAGTGCATCCCGATCCGGACAAGGCACTTTCTGACGGTGCGCAAAGTTTAATGCTCGATCAGTACGAAGCTATGATGAACAATTTGAAAAAAGTCATTGCGTTTAACAAAACCTTGACGGTTCCCGAATGTCTGGCCAAGGCATAGATTTACGCGAGATTGCGCCGACCGAACAGGTCAATCCGCGCACGCAAGGTATCGACCTGCTTTCAACCGAAGACATTCTTCGCACCATTAACCGGGAAGATGAACTCGTACCTGTTGCGGTCGGAAAGGCCGTACCCCAGATTGCAACGGTTGTAGACAGGGTAGTACAGTCGTTTGAGTCAGGCGGCCACCTGTATTATGTTGGCGCCGGTACCAGCGGCAGGCTGGGTGTTCTGGATGCTTCTGAATGTCCTCCTACTTATGGTGTTGATCCGGGACTGGTGCAGGGAATTATCGCGGGTGGTGACTATGCATTGCGCAATGCTGTCGAAGGTGCCGAGGATGATGGGGTTGCAGGTGTACAAATGGTGCGGGATTTAAAAGTCGGCAGGAATGACGTGTTTATCGGCATTTCTGCAAGCGGCGGTGCTGCTTATGTAGTTGAAGCCGTTAAAACCGCAGCGGCGCTGGGCGCTTTTACAGGTGCTATTACATGCCATCCTGGCGGTGCACTTGCCAAGGCGGCCGATGTTGCCATGGTGGCTGAAGTGGGACCCGAAGTGATTGCAGGGTCATCCCGGATGAAGGCAGGTACCGCGCAAAAACTGATTTTAAACATGATTACGACCGGCGCCATGATTGCCTGGGGCAAAACCTACCATAACCTGATGGTGGATCTGAAACCCACCAACAAAAAACTGCGCCAGCGCGCCATCCGCTTGGTGTCGCTGCTGTCGGGAAAAAACGCGGACGAAGCGACGGCCGTTTTTGATCAAACCGGTGGCAAAGTGAAGCCCGCTGTTGTGATGCTTGCAAAGGGTGTTGATATCAAAAAGGCCGAGGCGCTTTTGAAACAGCACCGCGGTAAACTGAGAGCCGTTTTGGAGGGATAGTTCATGAGCCTGTTTTATCAAACGCTTTATAAAACCGTTCAGAAGCATTTTCAAAAAGAAGCGCTGATCGAAGGTGGTACGCGCTGGGTGTATTCTGATTTCCTGGCTCAGGTCGACAAGGCGGCGTCTGCTTTTTCGGCGCAGGGGATCACGGCGGGCGACCGGGTTGCGTTGATGCTTTATAACCAGAAGGAATTGCTGGTGTGTTTTTTCGCGTTGCGCAAAATCGGTGCGATTGTCGTCCCGGTGAATATTCAGATGCTGCCCCAGGATATCGCTTTTGTTTTTCAAAATGCGGGTGCGCGCATGATTGTGGTTGCAGATGGTTTATATCCCCACATCCAGCATGTCCCGCTGCCGATGATTGTGGTAGGAGAAGCGGAAGGTGCGCCACTGACCTATAACGACTTTCTTGCCAAGGGAACTGCGCCGGTTGAAGTGGCGGATTCATCCGAAAAAGATCTGGCGTTTCTGATTTATACATCCGGTACCACTGGTTATCCCAAAGGTGTCATGTTGTCCGAGCATAATGTGCTCGTCAACATCGAAGGTTTCCGTAAGGTGCTTTCGTTTACCGAGGTTGATCGCATGGTGCTTGCACTGCCGCTGTTTCATGTTTACGGCTTGATTGTCTCGCTGACCGGACTTTTTACCGGCGGCACGATTGCATTGATTCCCAGGTTTCATCCCAAGAAAATTGTGGAAGCCATTGTAGCGGAAAAAGCAACGATTCTGCCCCTGGTTCCGACCTTGTTTACCGTCATTCTCGATATCATCGAAAAGATGGGGGGCATCGATACGTCCAATCTTCGTTTTTCGGTGTCTGGTGGCGCTGCACTTCCAAAGGCCCTGTTGGAACGTATCCAGTCCGTATTGAAAGCACCCGTGATGGAAGGATACGGACTTACCGAAACGGCGCCGGTTTTGGCAGTCAATGATCCACGTACGGGTGGTATTCCAGGCTCGGTTGGCAAGCCGCTTCCCAATGTTAAAGTCCGCATTGTCGATGAAGGCGGATCGGAAGTCGACATGGGGGAAATCGGCGAGGTGCAGGCCAAAGGTGAGAATGTGATGCAGGGTTACTATAATCTGCCCGATGATACCCAAAAAGCATTTACAAAAGACGGGTGGTTCCGTACCGGCGATCTGGGTCACCTGGATGCCGAAGGTAACCTGTATATTTCCGCTGGCCGCATCAAGGATCTGATTATCAAGGGTGGCGAAAATATTTCACCGTTGCCGATTGAAAATGCCTTGTATGCACATCCTGCAGTAAAGGAGGCATCGGTACTGGGTATGCCCGACGCCAAGCTGGGTGAAATCATTGTTGCATGTGTCACACCAAAAGAAGGCGAGACATTGGCGGCGCAGGATGTTTTGCGTCATTGCCGGGAACACCTGACAGGTGCTCATATTCCAGACGAAGTGATTTTTCTGGAAGATCTTCCTAAAAATGCTACAGGCAAAGTAATTAAAAAAGTTTTAAAAGCAAACTTGCTGGAGCGTCAGGCTTCACTGTCGTAACTTTCCCTTTCCCTGGGGGGAGAGGGAAGGTTTCTGCTTGATATAACTCTTCAGTATTTTTTGTCTCGATTGCATGCTTTTTTCATGTTGGCGCAGAAATCCTCCTTGCCCTCTTCATGAAGTTTTCTATAATAAAACTTAACATCCCCCCTCTTAATTTGGCCCGTACCAGATCCGTTTGGTACGGCTTTTTTTTAGGCACTTTGTGCCTTTACTTATTTTCGCCGGAATGACAAGGGTGTATTATCTTTTTTCAAAAATCCCCAGCAATTCCTGGTTTTTGCGTTCGGCTATCGACCAGGGTGTTGTTTCCAACTGCCGGATTTTAAAGAACGGTTCGAAAAATGAAAGCACTTCTTCACGAGTGGTTTTATAAGGGGGGCCGTCCGGTTGGTTGTGCGCCCACAAAATACCGATATAAATGCCGCCTGGTTTTAACAACCGGTAAACTGCATCCACGTAAGCCTGCCGGCGCGCCGGAGAAATGGCGCAAAACAATGTGTGTTCGGCTACATAATCAAAAGTTTCTTTGTATCTGAGATCGGAATCAAAAATATCGGCAACTTCAAAAGACGCAACATCCCCGTAAAGCTCTTTTGCAATGGCGATGGCTTCAGGGGCAATATCGAGACCCAGTGCGTCAAACCCGCGGCGTCCGAAGAAAGCAGTATCATGCCCCCTGCCGCAGCCCACGACAACAATTCTGCCAGGGGGAAGCTGTGCCCCTTGGCCGTCCAAAAGATGCACAAAAGGGGATGCCGGCTCTCCCAGGTCCCAGGGAGTGTTGTTTTCCTGGTAGCGGGTTCGCCAGAAATCGGCAACGTCACAAGCAGATTTGTTCATTGCCCTATGATAACCAAAAATAAAGCCCGGCGTTAAAGGCCGAGCATATGTTGGACAGTTGATTGGAGATAGTTAGATGTGTTGTCTGTCTGTCCAGCCCCTGGACCAATACCCCTTCGCTGTAATCTGTTATGCCGATATATCTGTCAGCCAGTGTTTGATGTCGCTGGTCTTGCCCGCAAGAATAATTGCATCAAGCGGTTTTTTCGGATCGTTTAGATCGTCAATCAGTTCCCAAATTGTCCGGCTTGCTTTGTCGATGCCTGAACAACCGGCAAGTGTGTCGCTATTCTTTTGCTTTTGCAGGCGCACGAGCTTTTGAAGCATGTCGAGTAACCAGTTTTTAAAAGTATTTCGACATTCTTCTTGAGTCAAAACAGGTGTGTCTAAGCACAGTGCCGGAGATTTTAAACCGCCTTGCGTTTCGCATGCCGGAACAATAATGCAATTGTTGTTATGCAGCAGGCCGAACGCCGTTCCACCGGTTTTTCCCAGCCATGACACCATCGGAATAATTGCGAAAATCATCTTCGCTTGCATCGCCCTAGGCCCCCTATAGCCCTTTAACTCGCTCTACCAACCTGAAACGTCTTCGTACTCGTATAAAAACAATTTGTGGCCGTTTTGTGCGGGGTTGTTAATATCAGGTTAATAATTTTTAACAATATTCCCAAGGGCACCCTTTCAAAAACGACCTTGTCCAAGTCCTGGTATTAAAGATAAGATAAATATGACGTAGGCAGTTTGCGGGAGCATTATGAGCAGAGGCTGGAAAATATTCTGGTGGATAATCGGCATTTTGGCTGGCTTAATCCTGATTGTTCTTGGAATCGTGATTGCAGGCTATATCTGGATGCAGAATATTGCAAAGGATGTCTATGGCGGTAAGCCTCCTGCCGGGGTTATTTCGTTGATTGGTTTTGATTTGTCCCCTAATAAAATGGCCGTGTACATGGATTCCAAAAAAGGCTTGGCAATGGTGGTTATCGAGCAGCCGCTTCCTGCCGGATCGAATGCGCCATTCTCCGAGCCCGATGTGAAAAAAGCGCTCCACAGCTTTGATGACACCCACCAGCTTGAAAGCATATTTGAAGGTGCCGATAACGGTACGCCAACCACATTCCCGATGGGTTCGCAAACCGTTCATGCCGTGGAGTATTCTTCAAAAGAAGAGCATCAAAGCTATGCCGGTGTGTTGAACGTTGATAAAACCAGGTTGATATTCATGGCGACTCCGCCACCGCGGTCCAATGCCAAAGAAGTGATTGCCGACTTTTTAATGGACATGCCCATTGTTCAGAAAGATTCCCGCCTGAATCCCTGATTTTGGAATCATCCGCAAAACACGCAAAACAAAAGGTCTTCTCCGGACAAGAGAAGACCTCGCTAGCAGTGTCGTTGAATCAAGGACGATAGGGAGATGAATACTGGTTTTGTCTTTTCAGATCCAGGTAGTCTTTTACATAGTGAGCGCCTGCGCCTGCTGCAGCTCCGATAACGGCGCCCTTGCCGAGGCCGCTGCCGGAAACCGCTCCCACGCCGGTGCCGATAGCAGCACCCTTGACGCTGGACTTAATAGCAGGGTGATCGTCCAGCACGCCGCTTTTATCCAGCCAGCCTGTTCCTGCGCCCACAATCGCGCCGGCGGCGGCACCCTCAAACACCGAGGTTCTGTCGAACAGCAATCCCGATGCGGCACCAATGCCTGCACCAATAGTCGCCTGTTTTACCACCGGGTTTTTCCAGTAGTATTGGGCGTTGGCTTTTACCCGATCAGTGGTTGATGGTTTAGGGACGTATACGTATTGATGGGCGCGGGCGTCATACACGCGCGTATAAGTCTGTTCGGCCAGTGCCGGTGCAAATATCCCCAGCGATATGCTTAGTGCTGCAAAGGATAATGCTGCGTGTTGCGAAAAATTCCAAAAACGCATACGAACTCCTTTCATATATTTAAAATTCTCTCTTCCTGAAGTACAGCTGCCCAATGTCAAAGTGAGGGTTTTTTGTTTTCATTCACCCTATGACGGACGAGATTTAAAAATGTTTCAATGAAAAAATTAATTTACTTAGTCTGGCAATGACCATTAGATAAATTGGGTATCAATTCACATGGCGGACGATTTTTTTAATCGCTGTTTCAGCGCGCAATCTTACATCGGGTTCTTCTTCGTGGCGGGCTTCGATGAGAATGTCGAGAACATCCTGGCTGCCGAAACCGATTTCGCCTAGTGCCCAGATGCATAGCGCCATCACAGAGACATTGGACTTGCGGCGGATGGCTTCTACCAGGGCAGGTATCGATTCCTGGGCACCCAATTCGCCCAACTGCCACGCTGCAATGCACTGGGCATCAGCTGCACCCGACGACAGCAGGTCGATGAGGTGTGGAATGGCGGCAGTGCCCAGTTCTCCAAGGGCTTCGGAGGCGGCTGCGAATACGTTGTTGTTCTTGTCTTTCAAAGCCTGGATGAGAATAGGGGCTGCAGCGGCCTGGTGGGTCATGCCCAGCGCCTGCATCACGTAATGCCTGACGGTGGGGTTGTTATCGTGGCTGGCTGCTTCAAGAATCCGGACGGGCTTGTCGCCGGCGATTTTCCCAAGTGCAAGTGCGATGGCGCTGCGGACGTCGGGGTCATCGTCGGTATCGGTCAGAATTTCCTCGAAGAGGAGGAAGTAAGGGTTTTCGAAATGCTCCACAATGGCAAGTAGGGCATCGAGCCGGGCCGTGGATGACTGGCTTTTTTCTTTCAGAATTTGAACCGCTTCTTCAAGCATTTATAAGCTCCCGACGGGTTTTGTGGTATAACTAATGGGATGTGAGTATTGAGTATATGGCAGGGGATTCGAGAATGAGTTATAGCATCAATGGTTTTTTACGTGCCGGCCGCCGATTTATTGCAGGCGTCCTGGTTTCGGCTTTTGCGGCGATGCCACTGTTTACGGTATTGCCGGCAGTTGCCGAGGAAATGTTTCTTCAGCCTTTGGTGGAAGAAGCCGGTGCAGCCGCACAGGTTGAACGCGGTGCCCAGGTGGGAATTGTTGTTCCCGGAGGCGAAGTTGAATCCCTCGTCTCGAGCCCGGTAAAAGGGCTTCTTACTACATTAAAGCAGGGGAATTTCGATTATTCAATGGTCTGGCCGCAGAACCTGGGCTCTTTCAAGGGCAAGCTGCTGGTTGTACCGGTTCAGGATGATACCTCGGGTACCCTGCTTGATGCGGTTGCCCAGAAAAAAAATTCCCCCAATCTTCACATCCTGGTGGTTCCCATGTTGAACCAGCCCAGTCCCCGCTTTGAGCGCTTTCTCGAAACCATGGGTTTTATTGTCGAAGGTTCGCAATATGTCAATCGCACAACGCCGTTGACGTTAAACGACGAGGCCTCTCTTCCCTACCTGCCGCTGGGCACTTTTATCTGGCGGCTTTCCAGCCGGGACTCTTCTCTTGCGAACTGGGGCAGTCAGGGGCCTGCTGCTTTGACTTCGGGCAATACTTTGCTGGTTAACTGGAACTGGCAGAATCCGTTGCCGCAATTAACATGGCAACGTTTCATCGATTTGTGGCAGCTTGAGGATTCTTCGCTTGCATTGACACCTTCCGATCCGATGGAAGCGTTTAATGCGATGGCGGTTGATGAAGTGCCTATACCCGGAAGCCGTATTGGTCCTCAACTCGATTCTTCCAGCAATATTGCAGGCCGTACAACCGGAATGCCTGCAAGTCCCGTAATGGCTGCTATTAAAGAGATGTATGACAGCATTGGTGATAAAACCCAGCCGCCGTCTTCGGAAGTTCAGATTATCAAGCAGCCCGGCGAGCTTCAAAACCAGCCGGATAATATAACGACGACTGTTCAACAACCCAAGCCGCAGACCCGGATCAGTGACGAGGATTCGAATCCTGATGCGCTTTACGATTTTGACGGTACCGGTGAGATGAACGTCGACAGAGCAACACTTGAGCGTCGCCGCAGTGTTGAAAGCCAGAATGCTATCGCCGCTTTTTATAACGATCGCATGCGCGAACTGGCCGATATGCAAGAAAAAGTCAGCCAGTTGATGACTGATTCTTCCATGACTGCCGAAAGACGCGCTGAACTTACCAAAACGCTTCAGCAAACCGATTCGGAAAAAAGCAAGTTTGAAACAGCGTGGTTTCAGAAAAACTACAATGTTGCACTGCCTGCATACGAAGCTGCTAAAAGCGGTTTGATGCGCGTTTTGTTTGCAGACATTCCTGCATCGCAGGTTGAGGGCCGTGCAATCTGGCTCGATCGCGGCAGCATTGTCGCTTCGGGTTCGCCTGAAGGCTTGCGCAAGCTGATTCGCAAAATTGCCTCGGCAGGATTCAACGTGATTTATTTTGAAACCATTAACGCAGGTTATCCCATTTACCCCAGCTCGCTTGTTGAGCAAAACCCGCAGGTTAAGGGATGGGATCCGCTTGAAGTTGCAGTCGACGAATCACACAAATACGGTATGGAGCTTCATGCCTGGGTATGGGCGTTTGCTGTCGGCAATATTCGTCACAACCGGCTTATGGGTCAGCCCGATTCCTATCCGGGTCCCATTCTCAGCAAGTCCGATCTTGCTTCCGAAGCACTCAGGGGCCGCGGTGGTCAGCTGGTGCTTCCCGAACAATATGAATACTGGTTGAGTCCGGCAAGCTCGAAAGCGCGCCGGTTCCTCACCTCGTATTTTTCGGAGATTGTGCGCAATTATAAAGTGGATGGTTTGCAACTCGACTACATTCGCTATCCCTTCCAGAAACCCAGCACACCTGTCGGTTTCGAACCGTTTGAAACCAACCGTTTTGCTGCAGAAACCGGCCTCGGTGCAGGTGGCAGCGGCAATGCATTTCAAGCCTGGGAGGCATGGAAGGCGTTTCAGGTTACCAGTTTTGTTAAACAGCTTTCAGGCCAGCTCAGATCAATTAATCCCGATTTGAAAATGTCGGCAGCCGTATTTCCGATTGCGCGCCGCAGCCGGATGCTGATGATTCAGCAGGACTGGGAGACCTGGGTGAGAAACGGCTGGATAGATACACTGAGCCCGATGGCATACAGCCGCAGCGCCCGCTCGCTGGAAAGAATGGTGCAGTACATTCACAACGTGGGTGGCGACAAGACGCTTGTTTATCCGGGCCTGTCGCTTTCCAAACTGAATGCCGTGCAGCTTCTCGATACGCTTGAAATCTGCCGCCGCACCGGTGTAATGGGAACAACCCTGTTTGCCTTCACGCAGCTTGATCCCGACAAGCAGATGTTGCTTCAGTCGGGTCCGTATAAAACGCGCCGCACCGTTCCCCCGCATCGCGATCCGATTGGTGCAAGTGCACAGCTTTTGACGGAAACACGGTCTGCGGTAGACGCGCTATTGAAACAGCCCGATCTGGCAAGCAGTCAGTCGACGCTGATATCGATGCAACGTACGTTGCAGAACATGGACAATGCCATCGAAACCATCAAGCAACGCGGCTACAATACTTCGACCGCTCCGCTTCTGGGAAGTGCCCGCGACAATGCGATGCAGCTTGAATCCGAAGTCGATCAATGGACGCACTCGGTGGATGAAAATTCGCTGACCGCGTTTCAAGCCAAAGCACTTAAACAAATGGTCGACAAGGTTGTTCGCCTGGTCAACTACTCCGCCTTCCAGCTGGCCGGCAAACCGGCCTTGAGCGAAACTGCTGCAACAGCCGCCACCAAGGCCAAAGTAGCGGTTCAAAAATAATACAATATTGTCACCCCGGCGCAGGCCGGGGTCCAGGAAAAACGACCCTATTACAAAAAAGGGTCGTTTTTCTATTGCCGTTAAGTCAAATGTCGTTTCGCCTGTTCAAAAATCTCATCCAGCATCGGTTCGGTGAGTTTGCCGGTAAAAGTATTTTGCTGACTGGGATGATATGAGCCAATCAGAATCAACCCGGTCTGAAGCGTGGTTTCAACGCCGTGAGTAAACTTGGGCCGGGGGCCTTTTTCGGCAAGACTGATGTTTTTAATCACCTCGTCAAATGCAATTTTTCCAAGAGCGACAATCACCTGAAGATTCGGCATGGCCTCGATCGTCTCGAAAAAATACGGCCTGCAGTTTGTAATCTCTTCGGGCAAGGGTTTGTTTGCAGGCGGCGCACAATGGGCGACGGCCGTAATATTACAATCGAGCAACTGCAATCCGTCGGTAATATTGTCCGAATGCGGCTGGTTGGCAAACCCTGCTTTGTGTAGCGCCCGATACAGCCACACGCCGCTGTTGTCGCCGGTAAACATGCGCCCGGTGCGATTGGCCCCATGGGCTGCAGGCGCCAATCCCAAGATGAGCACGCGTCCTGCTTCGTCGCCAAAATTCGGCACGGCCTTGCCCCAGTATGCTTGTTCGGCAAAGCGCTTGACTTTTTCATGGGCCACCGCCTCCCGCCAAGCCACCAGCCTTGGACATTTTCGGCATTTGACAATGTCGCAGTTTACGGGTGAAAGGTCGCTAAACACAGACTGCATATGGACATACCCGGTTTGTAATATGTAACAAAATATTCATCTTCAAAGGTTTTTAAGCAATCTCCAAATTACTTTTTGTTTTAATTGTACTGTTCTCGATAGGGAATAAATACAATACAGTTAATGAGTTGGAGCACATGTACGATGAATATCTCTGCATTATCTTCTGCGGCAAGATTTTCGGCCAGATTTGAAAAGGATGAAAAGCACAAGGTTCCTTATAAAGGACTTTTCTTGACTGGTGCGGAACGAAAAGCTTTGGACCAAGGTTCTTCTTACAATACTTTGATGAATGCATACCATGCCGATGCACGGAAAGCTGCAGGACTAAAAGTTGAGGAAACTCCTCAACTTGTTAAGAAACCCCATCGTGACAAGGTTAACACAAGGAGAAGCAGAAGCGTTTTTGCTTGATTTTATTTCTGTGATAAATGCCCGTTAGACCACCAGCGGGCATTTACGTTTAAGAAAGCAAGCGATTATACCGTTAAACTACCTGAAGTTGGCAAGTTCAATCCAAAAGATTTTGAAGCCGGTATTTTGACGATGCTGGAAAAACGTCAACGGCATCCTAGTCTGTCTATTCGCCAATCGCCTTTAGAATGACGCGTTTTTTGCGTTTGCCGTCGTATTCGGCGTAGAAAATTTGTTCCCAGGGGCCGAGATCGAGCTTGCCCTTGGTAATCGGGATCGTCACCTGGTGGCCGATTAACAAACGCTTCAAGTGGGCGTCGCCGTTGGTTTCGCCGGTCTGGTGGTGTTTGTAGTCGGGATTAAACGGCGCGACTTCCTCCACCCATTTTTCAATGTCCTGTATCAGGCCGTCTTCCCAGTCGTTAACGTAAACGCCTGCCGTGATATGCATGGCGCTGACCAGGACAAACCCTTCTTTGATGCCGGATTCCTTCACAAAGTCTTCGACGTCGTCGGTGATGCGGATATATTCATGCTCGTTTTGCGTATTAAACCAGAGATAGTGTGTTGCGCTTTTCATAATCGGTCAGGACTCCAAAACAAATTTCTTAATGATAGATATACTTTGTTTGGTCCGACAACTCAAACCTGCCTATAATACTGCTTAGTGTATGTTTGTCGAAACGGGGAACAACAATGAGTAAAGTGATGTCTGTTGGACAATGCTTGCGGTTTGGTAAAAGTGTAGATCCGAAGCGGGAACTTATCTGGCCGGTGATAACCCGCAAACTGATTCCTCAAATAGATAAACTGGGAGGATCAACCTACGGCCTGCGGACCTCGCCCTGGCTGGTTGACAAGGCTCGTACCCGTGCAGATCGCAGGTATGCAAATGCGAGTCCGATGTGGCGATTTCAATTAATTCAAGAAATTGGCGATGCTTTGAAAACAGTCCCCTTAGGATTGACGGAAAAGTCCAATCAACTGAATCGGAAAAGGACTGTAGTGTTGCAACAGGGTATGAATGTAATTTCCAGACTTGCAGAGCAAAACTCGTCTGGAGAATTCAAGTTTCCCGTTTATAGCAATAATTAATTTACCACTAGTGAGTGGGAGCCGGTTGCGGGCGAATCATTTCGGCAATGGCGACCGCTTCTTCCACTTTCGTCAGATCGATAATGGGTTTCATATCATGAGAAGCCACCGGCGATTTTTTCAGCCCGGACGATAAAATGATGCCGTCAGCCACCTGCATATAGGGCGACATTTTTTCGATGGTGAGCATGTAATCCATGTACACCGGGGCATCAATGGTCTGGACCAGCTCCTGGACATCCGCCGGAGTAAGCCTGGTGTCGGTTAAAATGACGCCGTCGGCACCTCCTGCTTGAAGCGCCTGGCGGGCGATACTCACAAGCGAGGCGCCATGGGTATCGGCTGCAAGCGGCAGGGTTTTTTCAAGCGAAACGTCGGCAAACACGCTAATTCCTTCAGCCATCAGCTTTTTGCGATACGTTGCAAGTTCGGCAAATTTACCCTCTAAAATGCCTTCGTCGGCAAGGGCCGCGCCGGTTAAAAGCGGCACCCGGATAAAACGGGCTCCGACGTTCATGGCGATGGCAAGCGCCGTTTCGGGGTCGTTGCGCAAAACGTTGACGCCGATGGGAATGTGGGTAAAGTGCATAATACGGCGGATAATCAGCCCCATGGCGATGGCTCCTGCCGGGTCCATCCTGTCCCGGGTATAGGGAGCATCGCCGGTGTTTTCAACCAGAATGGCATCTACCCCGCCTGTAGCCATGGCGGTTGCTTCCTGCTCGGCCCGGGCGATAACCTCGTGGATCCGGCCTTTCCAGCCTACCGACCCCGGCAGGGGGAGGAGCTGGAGCACCCCGATGAGGGGTTTTGCGATATCAAAAACTTTGCGTTCCATGGTGTTTATTTTAGTCTGGACATATCCGCTCGCCAAATAAAGGCTTACAAACGTGCCAAAAATCCCTGTAATTGCCATTATCGGCCGTCCCAACGTCGGCAAGTCCACGCTGGTCAATCGTATCGTGGGTGCCCGCAAGGCCATTGTAGACGATCTGCCTGGCGTGACCCGGGACAGGGCTTACTACGACGGTGACTGGCAGAACTTCAAATTTACACTGGTGGATACCGGAGGTTTGGTGACAGACGACGAAGGTGATTTTACCCGCCAGGTGAACGAACAGGTGGTGGTTGCCATGGAAGAGGCTGATGCCGTGCTGTTTGTTGTTGACGGTACCACTGGCGTGACCGCGATGGATGATGCGGTTGTCAAACTGCTTCGCAATTTTGAAAACCCCCGGTTCCTGGTGGTCAATAAAATCGATACGCGCGAACAGATGGCGGATCTCGCAGATTTTTACAAGATGGGTCTTGGCGACCCTTATCCGGTTTCTGCAATGCATGGCACGGTGGGTGTAGGCGATCTGCTGGATAACGTAGTGGATGCCTTAAAAGAAAACGGATTTGCAGCCTCCTCCAGCCTGGAAAATGACGAGACCTTGAAATTGACATTTGTGGGACGGCCCAACGTTGGAAAATCATCGTTGGTAAACAAACTGCTGGGAACCGAGCGTACCATTGTCAGTGACATCCCGGGTACGACTCGCGATGCGATTGATACGCAGTTTACTTGGAACGATCAGATTTTCACGCTGGTTGATACGGCAGGTGTCCGTAAAAAATCAAAGGTATCATATGGTGTCGAATTGTTTTCGGTTGACAGGGCAATACGATCGCTGAAACAGGCTGATGTCACCATTCTGGTGATTGATGCCGTAGAAGGTCTGACCGATCAGGATAAGCGTCTTATCGAAACCAGTAACGAAGCCGGCAAGGGGTTGCTGTTGGTGGTGAACAAGTGGGATTTGATTGAAAACAAATCGGGGAATGTAACAGGCGAGTACGAAAAGAAGCTTCATTCGCAGGCACCTCATTGTGTTTTTGCACCGATCGTCTTCGTCAGCGCTAAAACCGGCCAGCGTGTCGATAAAATTCTGGAAACAGCTGTTCGTATCCAGGAGAATCGCATGCGGCGCATTAAAACGAGCGTTGTTAACGAACTGCTTCATGAAGCGATGAATTTAAGCCCGCCGCCGCCGGTTAAAAACAAGCGTTTGCATGTCTATTACGGTACCCAGGTGGATGTTGCGCCGCCGACATTTCTCTTGTTCGTTAACAGTGATAAACTGATGCCGGATGGTTACCGCCGGTATCTTGAGCGTCGCATTCGCGAAAGCGTGGAATTAACCGGTGCCCCGATTGTGATAGCATGCCGTAACAAACCCGAAAAATAACATTTGTCACCCCGGCCCCTGCCTTGGCAGGGATAAACTCCGCCCGGGACCCAGGAAAAACGAATTATGCCGAACAGATCTATTAGTTATCACTCACTTGATCTGTTTGACCGGATTCCGGCGAAAACCGAAGTGACGATATTATAGTTCTGTTGAGGTATCAAACATGATGATATGGGCTGGGGTTTATCTGGTCATTGCCTACCTGATAGGCGCGATTCCAAGCGGTTACCTGATTGCCAAACAAGTAAAGGGCATCGATATACGCCAGCATGGCAGCGGCAATGTCGGCGGTACAAATGTTACGAGAGTCGTTGGAAAAAAAGCAGGTTATGCCACCCTGCTCTGTGATTTTCTAAAAGGCCTTGTTGTAGTGTTGGCCGCAAGGCTCCTGTTTTCGAACCTGATAGTGGATACCTACCAGATTTTTCCGATGCTTGCTGGTGTTGCTGCCATTTTTGGCCACAGCCGTTCCGTGTTCATCGGCTTTACGGGCGGCAAGTCCGTCATTACCAGCCTGGGTGCTATTCTTGCGCTCGAGCCCTTGGCAGCCCTCACGATAGGCGTCTTGTCCGTTATTATCGTTAAATTGACCCGCTATGTATCAATCGGATCAATTACAGGTGCGGTTCTGCTGCCCTGTGCTATCTGGCTGTTTAACGGGCCTCCAAGCCATGTCATTATGTGTGGATTTATATCTTTGTATGTGATATACCTGCATCGGAGCAATATCGAGCGCCTTCTCCAGCACCGGGAGAACCGTATATAAAGGGTGTGGATGGCATGTGTGGTATAAAATAGGGGCACTATGGCCGATAAACAAGTCAAAATAGGTATTATGGGTGCAGGCAGTTGGGGCCTGACATTGGCTTGGTTGTGGGCAAAAGATAACGTGCCTGCAACGACCGTGTGGTTGTGGGATCGCAATTCTGAAAAAATTAAAACCCTTGGCGAGAATCGTGCCGTGTCTTTTCCGGTGCAAGTGGAATTGGGCGAATCTGTTATTTTAACCGACAATCTTGAAACCGTACTGGCCGATACCGATGTTATTGTACTGGCTGTTACAGCCGATGGTACCCGGGCTGCGTGCCGTATGCTTTGCGAATTCGGTGTGTCTGCGAAAACAATTATTGTGAATGCTTCCAAGGGTATCGAGCTTTCTTCCTTGAAGCGCTTGTCGCAGGTTATCCAGGAAGAATTGCCCAGAAATCCGCAGGCGGTGATGTCGGGGCCGACACTGGCGAAAGAAATTTTAAGGGGCTTGCCGACGGCAGCCTCCATTGCAAGCAAGGATCTCGATCTGGCCGAGCAGCTGCAAGGATTGTTAAGCCGCAGCTACCAGTTTCGTTTATATTCCAATCCCGATGTAACCGGGGTTGAGCTGGGCGGGGCACTGAAAAATATTTTCGCGATTTCAAGCGGATATATTGCTGCCAAGCAGCTGGGAGAAAATGCCCGTGCAGCCTTGTTAACACGTGGTCTTGCCGAGATGACGCGGTTTTGTTTGCGCATGGGCGCGCAAGAAATGACATTGTATGGCTTGAGCGGTTTGGGTGATTTGATTGCAACCAGCAACAGTCCCTTGAGCCGCAATTACCAGGTCGGATATCTGCTTGCTCAAGGATTAAAATTGCCGCAGGTGCTCGAACAAATCCAGGTAACAGCCGAAGGCGTACAGACAGCCCAGGCCGTTGTGCAGCTTGCCGAAAAATTGGATCTGGATATGCCGATTTCTGTTGAAATCAACCGGGCTCTGTTTGATGCACCCTCCGAAGAGCTGCTGATTAAAAGCCTGATGAGCCGCAAACTTAAATCGGAAAAAATGACGTCAACGTTATAATCGGAAAATCAATCGTCTTTTTTGCTTCCATCTGTGTTTATTGATGCAGCAATAGCTCTTATGGCTATTCCCATATCAACAATTTTCTCCTGAACAGCTCTTAAAAGTGCTTTTAAAGCATTTCTGTCGGTTCGATTCGGTTTTACCAGTAGATTTAATAAGTTGTAACGCTCAACATACCATTCTTGAAGATTTGCATACAGAATTTTTAAACCCGGGGACTTGGCTGCAGCTGTTGCTGCATGTTGTACATGAGGACGGGTCTCCATGGTTGCGAGAGGAGCAAAAATGGGATGTGTAGGGATTTCTTGATCGGCCATGGCTGTAATTTTTTTGATTTCTGCCCTGTCTATTTTCGGAAGGGCTTCAAGCCATTTTTTAAATTCTTGTTGTTGTTCAATTCCACCAAAAGAGATGCGGGTCACAGAATCATGAGGGGCTCCTTGGATAACAAAGCATTACGTATATATTATGAAAAACAAGTCCGTGACTGTAATTGATAAATATCCTATAAGCTACTGATTCTATTATTTTTATATCTGGTTGCTTTTGTTTAGATTGCAAGGTTCATCGGTAGGGAACTCTTGTAGCTGCAAAAACGTCATTATAGCCAATCAGGGAATTGAATCCCCATATTTGGAAAGATATTCTGCTTAGTACGTACAAGTTAGTATCTCATCTGCTCTACGTTCCAAAAAGAAGTAATTAATAAGAGGAGGTTTCCAATGAAACGCTCAAAATCTTTGCTTGCCTCGGCACTTGTGGCCTTGACCTTGCTTGGCGGCATGGCAACGACGGCTTCTGCATTGAGCTACCAGGAATGGCGCCGCGTCCAGCTGGACAGAATCCAGGAAGCACGCCAGCGCGGTGAAATCAGCCAACAGGAAGCCAATCGTTACAAATGGCGCATTAACCATATGAACAACAATGCCGCATTCAACCGCAACTGGAATCGCCAATACGGAACCTGGTACAACAATTATTGGAAAGATCATCCCGATGCATGGCGCTGGCAAAACAATACCAATAGCCGCTGGAACCGCAACTACAACAACGACAACCTTCAGGATCTTCGCGATTTCTTCAGCAACTTCCAATAAAAAACAACCTGACTACGATGCACGAAGCGGTTTGCCCAGGGATGAGCAGGCCGCTTCGAAGTTTCGTTTTGTGGAAATTAAGGCGTAGCCTCTTTTACAAGATGATGAACCATTGGATATTCCATTTGGCCGTTAGCCAGCCATGGATTATTCTTTTTGAACAAACCCTCAAGAGTGTTTTTCCAGACTTCATGCAATAGTGAAACAGGGACTTCCCGATCAATCCGCACATGATATGTTTGACCGAGAGAACCCTGGTGAGTCACCGGAAAAGTATAGATTGTTCTTTCCGTCGTATTATCTATTCTTGTCGTGACGCCGCCTTGGATTTGCAAAAGCATATTCCAGCCGCTGGGCCGTGAAAAATGAACTTTGGGATGCGGGTGCCGGGATTGCGGATTGCTGGACGGGTGTATCGGAAAAGACATGATATCGGGAATTGATAAGGTTTTTTGATAGGGGAAAACGATTTCATACTTTCCCTCGGTTGGAGTATATCGAATGGTTTTGGGGACATTCTCAATTTTGACTGCCTGAAATCCAACGGGATTCATGTCTGGTCTCGTCTCCTGGTAATTGGGTTTTAAATTGCAAACCTGGCTATACACAATGAGAGCGCGCTTGTAAGCGTTACAGTACCTTAATGGCAAGTTCGTATCTCTCTGAATCTGGACGGCATTATTCTACCCTATCTCACAGGGCTTGTCACTCTTGGAGGGAGTTACACCGCGTCTGGCAATTATGTATGGCGAGTATCCCCTTTACGTCCGGTATTGTCATTGCGTGAAAGCGGGAATGACAAGCAAGTTACAGGTTTTAAAGGAATATTTGCCAATTGTTAAGTCTAGTCGTCGGATCCGGCGCCTGCATTTCTGGGAGGTAAGGCCGGATTGCCGTTCTCATTGGGATCCTTCGGTGTTGCTGGATCCTTTGCTTTCTCTGTATCTTTTTTGGGTTCCGGCGGTTCCGGGTTGGGTTCGGGGTTAGGCTTTACAGGTTTGTTAGCGGGTATCGTGCCTTTGATTTCAACAGGCGGCTTCTCGCCGCTTTTCTCCAGCGGCCTCGGCTCGGGTTTTGTCCCGCCGGTTTTTGATTTTCTTGCCACCGGTACAGGAGCAAATTCGCCTTTGACCCTGCCCATACTGTTGGCCATTGGATACCTCTCTGTTCAATTACACAGCCTGTAAAGCGTTTAAATGTATAAAAACGTTTTAACTGGAAATTGTGCTTTAAAAAATTGTTAAGAGCCCTATGTCAGTTATTTTGCGGCTTGATCTGAGGAATTCGGTTTTTGATAATCTTTTCCCAGGCCAATATTAAATCATCAAGCAGTGCTGCCGTTACATTTTTTAAATCGGGTTGCTTTTTCAACGCAGCTGCAATGCCTTCGAAATGTTCAACGAGGCCAGGGTGATTCACACTATCCGGATGTCGCAGCTCCTGCTCCCACGCTGCAAACATTTCCTCGGCTATTTCTGGCAGGTTTCTTTTCGATATTTTGTTTAAGCCCAATGCATGTATTGCGTGCGTTTGATCCAGTACCTCGCCGGGATGTGCTTTTTTTCCCATTTTGCTGCGGATTGCCCCAATACACGCTAGATTAATCCTGGCTTGTATCTGCTGCAAAAGTTCCGGCTTTTTCAGGATTTGGTTTAATAATTTTTGAATAGCGACTTTTTTGTTCCAGTTCAATAAAATAAGGCTGCAAATCTTCAGCCGACGGGCATTGTCTTTCACCCCGGCAAAAGCAACGGATTTTTGAAGAGGATAGCTCCTCGTCAACACCTGCATCCGGCTTAAACTTGCTTGGATTGCAAGGCTTTTTGAACAAAGTCCAAAATCAGTTGCCCGTTGTGCATATCGGATTTTATTTCGGGCATGATAGTTGACTCTACCCGAACAGTGGGTTGGAGCAGGAAGTCTCTGCCATCTGGTGATATCGGATAATAAGTGTCTCGGAGGAAGCCATCAGGAATGCTTGATGGTAACTTTTCACGAACACAAGCCAGCAGGCGTTGCTTTTTAGTGCGCGTGTTTGTTTCATGAATCAGATTGATGTGGCCTTCAGCGGTTTTCTGTATAAGATGTGAACCGACCGGTAAAAGCGGTCCTTCGGCGATTACTTTAGCTTCAGACGATGGTCCCGTGGAAAAATCACCCCGGACCGTTGCCGGCAGACTAATTCTGAATGAACGAAATGGCTTAATAGTACCAATAGCGGTCATGTTTCTTTCCTTTTATTTTTTGTCTATATAGCAATAAATTTTTTAAATGCTAGTTCTTAATAATAAAAACCCATCAAACCCAAAATTGCCTGGCTGTGCGCCAGGCATCAAGTTTAGTTCGGGTTGCTTTAGTACGCCGATTTACTGAATACTATTGCCGCTTGCTTTTTTCCGTAAAAGTAATGTCCCGTTTTTTAAATAATGCTTAGGTGATTTTACGCGTGCGAGAGTTAAAGTCTTTCAAAACTGTGTCGGCTGAGACGCCTGTACCAGGTTTTTTGGTTCTGTCGGGGTAAATCGTATGCCTTAAATCGTATAGCGGATGTTGCCTTGCGAGATCTTCTACCGCGCTGGCCAGGTATATATCCAGGCCGGTATATCTGCCATTCAAAGGAGGCAATGGCTGTGGCGTCTCAAAAGAATATCCCTGGCCCCAAATCGGCCTTTGCGGGATATTAAGACCTCGATATTTCCGAGTGATCGGCAATAAAATGGAGCCGATATTGTTGCTCACAGCATCCTGAATCATGGGGCGATTAAGCAGGGCTGGTACCGGCAGGCCTGCCAGTTTCGGATCACGATTCGGCCCGAGTAAAACTTCATGGTAATAACCAAAGCGAACTTTCATACATCCTCCAATCGAAACTATCTATCCCCCCTCAAGCCCGAATCCTACCAAATCCAGCCCCCTTTGTCACCCCGGCCTGCGCCGGGGTCCAGGTGAAACGGGGGTGGGGCTATAAATATTTCCGAAACGTTTGCAAGTCAATATTGGACTGCTTCAGGATTTGTTTGAACAATCCCTTGCCGATAGTGTCGGTGTGCATAGGAATGATTGTTCTTCTGCCGTCCGGATGCTTTAAAATCAAATGGCTGCCGGACTGGCGCAGCTCTTCAAACCCCAGCCCTTTGAGCGCTTTCAGAATCTCTTTAGCCTTGTAAGGCATGGCTAGGCAGCTGCAACTCTGACGGTTTCAAAAATCAATTCCGGCTTGGTATCCGGTGGAACTGGCTTGCCTTCTTCAATCAAGGTAGCAAGGTACAACGACACGGCTTCTTCGGCATGTTTGAGAGCTTCTTCTTTGGTTTCCCCCTGAGTGTGGCACCCCGGCAAAGCCGGCACATAGGCCGTATAACCCCCATCTTCGAGGTCAGGCTCTAGGACCACCGTATAAACGTACTCCCGCATAGCAGGCTCCTTAGGCTTTGCTCCATGATGGCACTGATTGCCGAGGAGTTCAACCCGCTGCGCTCTTGTCACCCTTTGAGGATATTCAACTTATGGTTTTTGTCTTCTTCTTTTGATGACAGGATCGAGTTGCAGTAATTGGCCGTTGGTTCTTGCTTGTTGGGCTACTTCTTCAATTCTGCTAATGTACCCTACAGCATTACGGACGCCAGTTTTTACCATTGCTTCATCATGGTGGCGTCGCATAATTTCCTCGTTTTGGGCATGTATTCTTGGATTAACGCCAGGAGGACATGGATATCCAAGATAGCCTGTAGTCATCTCTTCAACATCTTGCTGAATAGCAACTTGTTGCCGGACTTGTGTCAAATGGTCGGTTCTGGGAGCTGGTGCAGGAGGAGGTGTAGGCTGTCCGGGGATAATCAAGACAGGCCTTGTTGCCGGCGGGGTTGTAACACCAGAAATAATCAATTTGCTTGGAGGGTTAGGATTGGGAATCGGGCCATCGAAAAAATAATAGTCCCATTTACTGTCGGCAGATTTGAAAGCATCTATCTCGCCGGTAATCCCTAAAGCCCTCAAGGCAGCGATAGCCTCTTGTTTTTTTGCCGGTTGCTTTGAAGTCTTGATTGCAGCTGTTGCTCTGGCAACGCCCGAAAATGTGACTTGCATATAAAATTTCTCCTTGATTACACAACTATAAAACGTATCTTGTTAACTAAAACAAGATGCGGATAAAAATTGCTTCTCTCAAGTATCCCTGAAGACTGAATAGCGAAACCTATTAAAGACCGGATTTCTTATAACCCCAAATTAGTCAGTTCTATCTCGACAGCAATTGGATAGCACCAGAGAAGACCGTCGCCTTCAAAGATACCGAAGCAAAAATCGTGATGGGTTAGCATCATATTAACCAATTGCGTCTACCTGGCTTAAAAACACGGTTTCTTACGGGGAGGGTTGACCCCTCACCTGACCTCTCCCGAGGGAGAGGAATAAAAAGCAGGTTGGTTTTTAAGGTGTTCCAGACGATCCGACCTAGGAGTGTTACTGAACTGAACTTACCGAAGTAAGGTCTCAGTAGACGCTCTCCTTAGAAAGGAGGTGATCCAGCCGCACCTTCCGGTACGGCTACCTTGTTACGACTTCACCCCAATCAAGAATCCTGCCTTAGGCGGTTTCCTCCCTTACGGGTTGGAGCACCGACTTCGGGCGTGATCCTCTTTCGTGGTGTGACGGGCGGTGTGTACAAGGCCCGGGAACGTATTCACCGCGGCGTGTCTGATCCGCGGTTACTAGCGATTCCGACTTCATGGAGTCGAGTTGCAGACTCCAATCCGAACTGAGGGCAGGTTTAAGGGATTGGCTAACCATCGCTGGCAAGCAGCCCATTGTCCTGTCCCATTGTAACACGTGTGTCGCCCTGGACATAAGGGGCATGATGATTTGACGTCATCCCCACCTTCCTCCGGTTTGTCACCGGCAGTCTCGCCTGAGTGCTCAGCACTTTACAGCCTGTAGCAACAGACAACGAGGGTTGCGCTCGTTGCGGGACTTAACCCAACATCTCACGACACGAGCTGACGACAACCGTGCACCACCTGTCTTAGAGTTCCTTGCGGCACTCCTCCATCTCTGGAAGATTCTCTAGATGTCAAGCCCAGGTAAGGTTCTTCGCGTTGCATCGAATTAAACCACATGTTCCACCGCTTGTGCGGGCCCCCGTCAATTCCTTTGAGTTTCACTCTTGCGAGCGTACTCCCCAGGCGGGATACTTATCGCGTTAGCTGCGGCACCGAAGGGGTCGAATCCTCCAACACCTAGTATCCATCGTTTACGGCCAGGACTACAGGGGTATCTAATCCCTTTCGCTCCCCTGGCTTTCGTTCCTCAGTGTCAGTACTGGCCCAGCAAGGCGCTTTCGCCACTGGTGTTCCTCCCGATATCTACGCATTTCACCGCTACACCGGGAATTCCCCTTGCCTCTACCAGACTCTAGCCTGCCAGTTTCCGATGCCGAACCGAAGTTGAGCTTCGGGCTTTAACGTCAGACTTGGCAAACCACCTACGAACTCTTTACGCCCAATAATTCCGGACAACGCTTGCATCCTACGTCTTACCGCGGCTGCTGGCACGTAGTTAGCCGATGCTTCTTCTGTGGCTACCGTCATTATCGTCACCACCGAAAGGAGTTTACGACCCGAGAGCCTTCGTCCTCCACGCGGAATTGCTGCGTCAGGCTTTCGCCCATTGCGCAATATTCCCTACTGCTGCCTCCCGTAGGAGTGTGGACCGTGTCTCAGTTCCACTGTGACTGGTCATCCTCTCAGACCAGTTAAGGATCGTCGCCTTGGTAGGCTTTTACCCTACCAACAAGCTAATCCTACGCAGACCGATCATAAGCCGCCGGAGCTTTAAAAACAGGCATTGCAGCCTGAGTCTTATGCGGTATTAGCACCAGTTTCCCGGTGTTGTCCCCCAGCTTATGGTACGTTATCTACGTGTTACTCACCCGTCCGCCACTAGACCGAAATCTCGTGCGACTTGCATGTATGAGGCATTCCGCCAGCGTTAGTCCTGAGCCAGGATCAAACTCTCCGTAACATAAACTTTTTGTGTAATTTTCAGGCCGAAGCCTTTAAACACGACGTCGAGTTTACTCTAGAGATGAGACATGACCCAGTCTCAAAATGGGGATTTTTACTTTTTTGAATTGACTAAATTTGGGGTTATAAAAAATCACGTTTAAATAGGTATTTGTCGTAACTACCCTCCGGCCTTGTTTGCCCTCCCTCTTTATGGGGGAGGGAGCAGCTGTAGGCGAAGACAGAGTCTGAGCCGTACAGATGCGGGCTGGGGGGTAATCGTCGCTATTCAGTTTTCAAGGTACAGGCTTTTGCGGGGAGGTTGTTACACCCCGGGTTACTGGTTAGGCAACACCCAAAAGCGGCGGCCCCTGTGGGCCAGGAGTCTTATTATTGGCCAAGGTATAAGGGATGTCAAGCGGTTTGCCAGATTAAGATGAGGTAAAGTTTAGGAGATGCCCAGTTGTTTTGCGCGTTCATTGATAGCTTTACTGGAGCTTACTTTATTTTTATAAACACGTATTTTTCTATAATCTTGCCACTCGGATGAAGTAAGGACATACCGAAATACCGGTTCGGTTGCTGAAGCAGCAAATTTTCGAGACATGCCCTCCAGATCCCTGAGAAACTCATATTTAATTACATTATCCGAACATTGTGACGAGAGTGTCAGACAAAGTAAGGCCTTTTTATTTATATCGCCGAAATTCCGGCCATGAGGGTTGGAAATGGTCCTGCAAAACCAGTTTCCATTTTTGAAAACTGACTGAATACGATCACGAATGTCAAAAACATAGGAGAATTGGTTACCTGTCAGTCCGTCTGCCCCCCATTGTAATGACGTCGGTACATCTTTTGATGGCTTTAATTCTAACAAGGCTGCTATTTCGTCCGGGGATAAATAAGAAGGAGTCGGTATGGCTACTTTTTTAAGAAAACATTTTGTGACCGCACAAAACATCTTGGGACTTTTCTCCAGTGCGTAATCAAAAACGGTTTTACCTTGATCATCCCTTCCTGCAAAATTAATTCCATGCAAGGTTTCTGGTGCTTCGGAACCAAGACTATCTAAAATAGTTATTATTTTTTCGGAGTTTGTTCTGGCAGATATCAGAGCACTGAGGGGTGTTTGACCCCCGGCAGCTTTAATAGATCCATTTCTATAAGGATTGCTACGGTCTGTAAAAAAACTGACAATTTCAGGGATAGATCTTTTTGGTTCTTCTTCCAAATCTCCTACCGAAATGAAGAATTCCTGCAAGCGTCTGTCCTTTTCCGATTGTTGTTGCGGAAGTTTTCCCTTCGCTGCTTTCATCGAAGGAACCCAGGGTTCCATGGCGGGCGGCTTGTCAGCCTTGGCCCCGGGGCGTTTTTTAGGGCTTTTAGAAGGGTCCTGTTTGCCCGACGAGGGTTTTTTCTTCCTGTCTGTGCCAAAAGCAACCCGGGGAAAAGGCTGAATGGTTTGGCAATACATCGGTCGGTTCCTTAATCTGAGGACACTTAGTGTGTATAAACCTGACAGAATCTGGAAATTGCCTTGCGCTAGTAGCCCGGGATTTGAAGGTTTCTGGCGCGTTCGTTTGCTTGAGTTTTAAGCTTCGAAGAAGGAAAAGCAGGCCAAAAAGCTTTCCATTCGCCAGAGTTAAACAGGTAGTGAAACGTTGAATCCTGAATATCTAGTAAACCTGGTTTTCGATCGAATAGCTGCGCTGTACTTGTACCTATACGGTTAAATAAGGGGTTGGCAGCGTTAAGGTTTGCTTTTACAATTGTTAGGTACATTAATATGAGACGTTCTGTAGTTGGTGTTGAGTAATCTTTTAAATAAAAATTATCAGGCAAGATTGGTTGATTAGAGACAGCCGCCTTTACTGCAGCAAATAAATCGGATTTAGCCGTTCTGGATACCAGTGTTAATGCACGAAATAATCTTTGCTCTAAAGGTGCTCTGTCTCCAGTACTTAACCTCCATCCCATCGAGCGATAAAACTCGGCTAAACTTGTGTTGGAGGTAACATTCACGGTACGCACTTTTTTTAAATAACACTGTAATACGGCGCAAAACATTTGGGGGCTTTGTTCGTAGGCAAAGTCAAAAGCGGTTTTGCCGTTGTTGAGATCGCCTTTGGGGCCCAGGTGAGTGGCGGCAAAATCAATTTTGGCGAGGTCTTTATCCTTGCTTTGGTTGGAGGCCAAATCTTCCAGAATAGCTCGTTTTTCTTCCGGCTTAATGCCTGGGGCTGTGACAAGCCGCATAAACGGCGTAGGTTTGCCGTTAATCTGGTTCAGCCTGGCGTTGACGGCTTTTTTTGAAGCGCCGCGAAAGAAATTGAGAAGAGGTGTTCTTCCCATGGGTTGGTAGTCACCGGCTGTCTCCAAACCGTCTCCGAACATTGCGGCACTATCGCCTGGCCCCCATGGTTTTTGCAAAGCTGCTTTCCCTTTTTGAGACGCATTTGCCGCTTTCTGAGCGGCATCTTGTCCGTTCATGGCTCCAAAAGCAGGCTTAAAACCATGGGATATTGTTTGGCAGTAAATCATTAATTCAATCCTTATCTGGTGGTGTAAAATTGCCTTGCGCTAGTAGCCCGGGATTTGAAGGTTTCTGGCGCGCTCGTTTATCCGGGTTTTAAATTTCGAGGAAGAAAGGTTGTGCCAAAAAGTCTTCCATTCGTCCGAGGAAAACAGGTGCCGAAACGTTGAATCTTGAATGTGCAGTAGAACTTTTTCTTTATGGGAGCGTGCCCGACCTGTCGTTATAATGTTAAAGAGCTGGTTGGCTACAGCAGGGTTTGCTTTTATGACGGTTAGGTATAGCAGTATCAGGCGATCGGTACTGAATGAATAGTGTTCTTCCAGCTTAAAATTATTAAAATTGGTTGATTGAGCAGAGACGGCTGTCTGAACACTTGTAAATAAATTGTAGCGAGACAAAAAGTCAGTTCTTCTTAATAGATTATAGAAACCTGGACTTACATATCCTCTATCAGGGTTGAACCGCCATTCCATCGAACGAAAGAACTCGGCTAAGCTTTTATCCGCGTCAAAATTAACAGTAGGCACTTTTCTGAGGTAACACTGTAATACGGCGCAAAACATTTGGGGGCTTTGTTCGTAGGCAAAGTCAAAAGCGGTTTTGCCGTTGTTGAGATCGCCTTTGGGGCCCAGGTGAGTGGCGGCAAAATCAATTTTGGCGAGGTCTTTATCCTTGCTTTGGTTGGAGGCCAAATCTTCCAGAATAGCTCGTTTTTCTTCCGGCTTAATGCCTGGGGCTGTGACAAGCCGCATAAACGGCGTAGGTTTGCCGTTAATCTGGTTCAGCCTGGCGTTGACGGCTTTTTTTGAAGCGCCGCGAAAGAAATTGAGAAGAGGTGTTCTTCCCATGGGTTGGTAGTCACCGGCTGTCTCCAAACCGTCTCCGAACATTGCGGCACTATCGCCTGGCCCCCATGGTTTTTGCAAAGCTGCTTTCCCTTTTTGAGACGCATTTGCCGCTTTCTGAGCGGCATCTTGTCCGTTCATGGCTCCAAAAGCAGGCTTAAAACCATGGGATATTGTTTGGCAGTAAATCATTAATTCAGTCCTTGTCTGGTGGTGTGTGGGTATACAACACCCGTCAATTCCAAAAATTGCCTTTAATTGAAGAGCTCTCTTTTAAGATTGCAAGAGAATCCGGGGGTCATAGCGTACGCCGTACACATGGGAAAACAGGCTGATGAAGCGGTTTGCCTGGACGTCATTCAGATTGGGCCAAATTTGGGCAAATGCCGGGTTTAGTTCCCATTTTAATTTCGGGCCGTTGCTTCTGCAAACCTCGCGCAAATAGTCGACTCCTTCAGCCCACGTGTTTGTGACGGCGCGGCCTCGCCTCCGGACAGTCGCGTTGTCACCAAACAGCATGTCCAGTTCGAGACTTGTCGGGCGTTTCTTGTTGGTAAAACAACCCAGTAATGCTTTCAGCAACCTGGGATCGTTTTTTACCTCGACAAAATCCACGACGGGTTTGCCCTTGTTGGGGCCGTTGCCCGTATAGGGCGTTGCAAAATTGATATTATCCGAGTTAATTGTTTGCAACAGACGGGCTATGGTTCTTGGTGCCAGGGTTTTTGAGCTGACCAGGCGCATCAGCGGTGTCTGATTATCGGCTTTTACAAGCGGGGTTTTTGCCTCAGTTTCTGAAGCCCTATTGAAAAATGCAATAATTGCGTCAATTCGATTTGAGTTCGGGCCGGCTTTGAAATCACCCTTTACATCCAGGAGATTCGTATCAAACGCTATGCCAAAACGGGGCGCGTGGTTTATGCCCGACGGTCTTAACGCTGCCAATGGCAGTACCGACGACATTCTCATAGTATATTCCTCCAATCAACGACAGCTGGTTCCAGCCCAATAAAACCCCGTCAGGATCAAAAATTGCTTTTTGGTCGTGCCGTCAGGGAAGTTAATTGCCGGGCAGATCAGATTGGGGGTTAAACAATCAGGGCCTGGACCTCTGCAAAGGTGAGAGAGGGGTCGTCGGCAAAAATAATCTTTTCAATAAATCCGGTTCCAATTTTGCTTGTGTCATCGTCGAGGCTGCTGTCGTCAAAGTAACGCCGGATTTCGATATAGTCGCCCGAGGCGAATTGCAGATGGAGCGTATCGACCTGCTGCGGAGTGGTCGAAACAGGTCCCTCCAGATCATATGCCAGGAATATTACATCGGCCACGTCGTAGTCCGACAAATCCAGGACGTCGAATTTTCCGCCTGCATCAATGATGGTGTCGGCTCCAAACAGGCCATTGTCATACCCGGTATACAGGTCGTTGCCCGAGGCCATATCCCAGAAAAAGTCGTTGCCGGAAGCTCCGATGTAGGTGTCGTTGCCGCCGACGTCCAGGTAGATGTCGTGGCCTTCTTCACCCATCATCAGGTCGTTGTCTTTGCCGCCGTTAATGTTGTCGTTACCGAGACCGCCCATCAACGTATCCGAGCCGGAGCCTCCATCCAGGTAATCGTTTTCAGAGCCGCCATCGAGCAGGTCCTGACCGTCTTCTCCCAGCAGGGTATCATTGCCTTGATCGCCTTCGAGAAAATCGTTGTTTGCCCCGCCCTGCAGGTTGTCGTTGCCGTCGCCGCCTTCAAGATGATCATTGCCGCCATCGCCTTTCAGCAAGTCGTTATCGGTGTCCCCTTCCAGGTGGTCGTTGCCAAGACCTCCGGAAAGGGTATCCAGGCCGGTACCGCCCTCAATACTGTCATCTTGGCTGCCACCCGATAACGAGTCGTTACCCGCGCCGCCTTCAATGCGATCTGCGCCAGCCCCGCCGTCAACGGTATCGTTGCCGTTGTTGCCTTCCAGAATATCGTTCCCGACCGCTCCCAAAATCCAGTCATGGCCGTCGCCGCCCTCCAGCGTATCGTTTCCGCCAAGCCCCTTAATCACATCATCAAACGGGCTGCCGTCTATCGAATCGCCCTTGTAAGTTCCGGTAATATTCATTGCGTTATACTCAACTCTCTATTCAGTTCCCTCTCATTTGATCATATCCCACCTTTTCAATCCGGCCGGGAAAGATATCTAAAGGGAAGCAAAGCGGGATGCGCAAGCGTGAAATGGGAACCTTGGGAATTAGTTTAAAGACGTTTTTCTCCAAAACAGGTGCCTGTTTGCTGGCTGCAGCCTATAAAAGGGGAAAAACCCACTCCAATCTTTCTCAATGTGTCTATGATGAAAACTATTTAAAACGATGATAGCTCCTGCACCCACTCGTTTTTTACTTCAGCGAAAGTTTGAACCGTGTTCGGGCCTTTGTTAAAGTGAGGGCAGGGTCATTTAGTCAGGGATAGGGCATGCTGTTTAACGGAAATCGATTTTCAGCCGTTCCAGCTTGGGCTCGATTAAATACACTCGCTCCCGAGTTTCATCAACCTGTCTAAAGACTACTTTATAAAATGCTGTGGGGAGGGTCAAAAGGGTATTATCGTTAATGTCATTTCGAGCATTAATAAGGAGCTCGGTTGTCCTACTCATGGTTGTGGGGGCAAAATTAGGATTTATCATATGAAGCGCGCCCAGCATTAACAATAACCTGTTCGCATTAGCCCCAAGCGTTTGATCGGGCATAGGATCGAGTAACAACGAGTTGTCATTTGTAGCAAATCGTTCCTCTGAATTACGATAAAGAGCCAACTTGATTCCATGCATCACATTTTTGTCTGGATTAAGGCGCAAATGCGTTTTTAACGGTATTCCTATCAGTGCCTTGAACTCCGTAATATTTAACCGGGCTTGTGGGGTGGCAGCCATTTTACCCAAATAGCATTTTGCAAGTGCTAAAAACAGCTTTGGGCTTTGTTCAAAGGCAAAATCAAAAACGGTTTTACCGTTGTCGGGATGAGTCTTATCCAATACATGTTTTCCGGTTTTGGGATCTCTACAGGTGCCCTGCCAGGTGACAGCAAAATCAATTTTGGCCAGGTCTGCACCTTTGGTTTTTTTAGAGCCCAGCTCATTTAAAATAGCCAGCTTTTCCTCGAGCGGGATGTCGCTTGTCACAACACGCATCAATGGGGTGGGTCTTCCATTGATGAGGGGCAATCTTACGTTGATTGCCTTTTTTGGCGCAGTTCGAAAATAGTCGATGAGCACTTCTTTTCCACCATAGTCCTCGAGACCGTCTCCAAACAATACCCCGATATCGTTTAAAGTTCGGGGCTTCCGGTGGACCGGGTTACCGTTTTCATCAGCAGGTTTTGCCGTTTTTTTTGGACCAGGGTTATCACCTGTTCTTTTTTTAGCGCCAAATTGAAGATTAAAGCCGGGAGTAATAGCTGGGCAATACATCGTTCAATTCCTTAATTTAGGCTGTACATTCCATGTAACACCGCTCAATACCAAAAATTGCCAGCTGAGCAAAATAAATTACTGAAGTCGGAAGAATCTTTATTTGAACCCCGTCCCGGCCTTTGCTAGAGTGTTTTAAGGGTCAACTAGTCAGGGATAGGGCATGCTGTTTAATTCGCTGGTGTTTGTGCTGTTTGCGGCGGTGTTTTTTGCCGTGTGGCCGTGGGCGAAGCAACGCGACACGCGGCGCTGGCTGGTGATGATTGGGGCCTCGCTGCTGTTTTACGGGTGGTGGGACTGGCGCTTTGTGCCGCTGCTGCTGGGTGTGGGAATGATCGATTACGTTGCGGCGCTGGGGATTATCCGGTTTCCGCAGCACAAGAAACTGTTTCTGGCGCTTTCGATTACGTTGAACCTGGGTGTGCTGTTTACGTTCAAGTACTGGAATTTTGCAACCGAAAATTTGAATACGCTGTTTCACTCGATCGGCATCGAGGAATCGCTGTCGGTGGCGAAACTTATTCTGCCGCTGGGGATCAGTTTTTATACATTCGAGTCGATGAGTTATGTCATCGATACGTATCGCGGCAATTTCAGGCCGGTGACCAACGTCCTGCATTATCTTTCTTTTTTGACCATGTACCCGCACCTGATTGCCGGGCCCATTATCCGCCCTGCGGATTTTTTGCCGCAGTTGAAACAGGCGCACAGCCCTACCGAGGAAGAACGCTGGCAGGGGTTGTGGTGGATAGCCTACGGGTTTTTCAAAAAAGTGGTGATTGCAGACAACATTGCAGGATTCGTCAACACCAGCTTTGCCCCGCAGGCCCCCGCAATTTTATCTGCGCCGTACTGGTGGGTTGTTGTCACGATGTTTGCGTTTCAAATTTATTGCGATTTCAGCGGCTACAGCGACATTGCCCGCGGGCTTGCCGCGTGGATGGGATACAGGCTGCCCGTCAATTTCAACCATCCCTATGTGTCCAAAAGTTTTCGCGAGTTTTGGACGCGTTGGCATATTTCGCTGTCGCAATGGTTCCGAGATTATGTGTACATTCCACTTGGCGGATCAAAAAAAGGTTTCTGGGCCGGCATCGGCATTATGTCGCTGACCATGGTAATTTCGGGCTTGTGGCATGGTGCGGCCTGGACGTTTGTGATTTGGGGCGCACTTCATGCAGCATATCTCGCATTCGAACGCATCACGAAATGGCCCGAGGCGCTTTGCGGAATTCCCGGCGGCAGGCATCTTGCGTGGTTGCTGGTGATTATCCAGGTATGGATAGCCTGGGTGTTTTTCAGGGCGCAGTCGTTCGGGCAGGCAGTTGAGATTATCGCGAGGATGTTCGATTTTGGTCACCTGTCTCTTGCACCCTTGCGAACGCAGATGGATGAAACCATGCCGGTTTTGATTATTGCTATTTTGATGGAAGCGGTTATTTACTGGGGGCTTTCTCAAAAGCAATGGGCTCAAAAACTATGGACGCCGCGCGTACAAACAGCCGTTGTGGTTTGTATGCTGGTGGCATCTGTTTATTTAAGAGGCAAGGGCAACGCCTTTATCTATTTCCAGTTTTAAAAGGACTTGTTGATGACCGATGTTTTAAATCCTTTGCAGGCAGCAGATGAAGCCGGGGCCAATCAAAAAACCGGCTCCCGGACACTGAAAACATTGGTCATAGCCGGCCTTGCAATTCTGATTCTGGGGTTTGTCAGGCCGACGTCGCCCAAAACCGGTATGTTTGACGAGCAGTTCTGGGCACATAAAATGGGATGGCACGAGCGGTTTGACGTGGTACTGGCCGGCGATTCCAGGGTTTATCGGGGTGTTTCCCCGGAAGAGATGACTAGACAACTGCCTGGCTACAGAATCGGCAATTACGGATTCAGTTCTGCAGGTTACGGCAAGGAGTATCTTGCCCGCCTGCCGGGTCTGCTGGCTCCTGAAAGCAGTCACAAGACGCTGGTGCTGGGGATTACGCCTAATGACCTGGATGAGAGATCGGCCAACGAGGATAACGGGTTTTTATCGTTGTTAAAAAGAAACCCCCTGGATTTGACGGCAGAAAGGGTTCTTGGCCCGGTTTTGGGGTTTTTCAGGCCCTACAGTCTGTCGGATGTCGCCCGGGCGATTACCTGTAAGCGCAAAGGGTACTACCAGGATTACCGTCCTTCCGGCTGGGTGGCGTCTTTCAAGCTTCCCGAGGACCAGACCGATACTCTGCGTGCTTACCGGGAACGCTGGCAATCTCATAAGCTCTCGCCAGCAATTCAAAGCGGCCTGCTTGCCAAGGTAAACCACTGGCATCGACAGGGAATTCGGGTTTACGGCTTTTATCCGCCCACCAGCCAGGCGCTTCATGACCTTGAAATCACCATGAGCGGATTTGACGAACAGGAGTTTAAAGCCCGGTTTGAAAGGGCTGGCGGCATCTGGATTGACGTGGAACTCCGAAAATACCACTCATACGACGGTAGCCATCTCCGAAACGATTCGGCTATAAGCTTTTCCCGAGATCTGGCAGGGGCGCTGAATCTTTGAATTTATGCCGCCAGTCATTTCAGCCGCTCGGTTTTGACTGGCTGAAACGCCCTGGATTTGCGTAAAACCGAGAATATATCAAAAGTATGTAAATCTTTTGTAACAAAAAGTTTAATTCTTATAAAGTTCAGGAATTATTGCCGAAACAGACATACAAGCAAGTTTTTTCTCTTGTAGGAATACGTTATCTAGGTATGTAGCTTCGCCGTTCAGTAGGACCAATACAGAAAGACAGAGAGGGCTCGTAAGAATGCCTTTTTGGAATCGTTCTTTATTTGGATCTAAACGCCACGCACGCCAACCCGGCTGGACATTGATTGAAATGTCGATGTCGATGGTGATTGTGGGCGCTCTTGCTGTTGTGAGCATCCCCCCGGCGTGTAATGCATGGTATGCAAGAGCAGCAGCGACCGATGTGGCTTCATTTAAGCAAAGCGTGATTGCAGCCTATCAGGCATACGTAACCGAATTCGGTCCGCCGGTGGGTAAAAGAACCCTGGATGCATTTAAATATCTGGACAATGTTGAAAAAACAGAGGTTCCTGCAGCCCGTGCCGCAGATGAATGCCCGACAATTTTTGCTTCGGTTGCTTCCGCCAATCCCCAGACACCGGTTAATAAAATAACGAATGGCAAGGCCAGTGTACTCCTGCCTACAAACTGGGATAGCAACACGGCTGCAGCCTGTTTTGTAGACGCTGGCATGAATGTGAGTGAAACCGGTCGTTTTGCAAAGCTGGATACCAATTATGTCACCATCAGTTCGTCTACGACGGGTACGAATAACAATGTCCCTGTTGCACTAGGACAGCCTGTACAGCCTCAGGCCGTCTCTGTTGCAACAACGCCCGCTTTACCGCCAGCCGACACTTCCCAAACGGGCGGAACTCCCCCATTTACACCTGTAACGACTGATGTGAATCCTCAAAGCACGCCTGCCGGAACGACGCCGACTGCACCAGTGGAGACACCGATGGCTGCAATTATGAATGTGCCTGCTGTCGCATCTGTTGTCAATATGGTTCCAGTGATTTCGCCAAGCGAAGTTCCAACCGTCGGATGTAATATGGGCGGCCCATCGAGCACCAATAATACGACCAATGGCATGACGGCCGGCAATGGCAATGGCATGACGACCGGCAATGGCAATGACATGACGGCCGGCAATGGTAATAACATGAACATGGGACAAATTTCTAACGGATCCACCGCCAATTTAAACTTCTCTTTTCATGATGCGCAGATGCATTTTCTCGAGGGTGTTGATGTCTTGGTTGTTGTAGTTGGCGGCAATTCGTACCATGGCATTACCGGTGCAAATGGAATGGTCAACATCGCCAATGTTCCCAGCGGCGTTCCATGTACTCTCATATTTAATAAACCGGGATATATCGGGTTTATGATGCCGGTATCAAACTTGCCCGAAGGCACTTCGAATCTGTCCTATGCCATTGCAGAAGAGATTGTTCCCGCCGGTGAAAATTATGTGGGTATTTTTGCAAACTGGTCACAGGAAATTGTAGACGCCAATCCCAATCTTTTTGGATATAGCTATACGGAAGACAGTTATTTCCAGGTTATGGAAAACAAAATGAGTTTGCTTTTCAACAACCAAACCCTTGCCGGTCAAACCGCAACTGTTGTCGGTTATTCTCTGCCCGGTCAGCTTACCGTGGTTTCTTCAACCGGTGCAATGAACATGACCAGCATCGATCAGTTTGCCAGGGATGCGATTGTGGATGTTAACGGTACTCCAGCAATGCTGATTGATGAGTTGAATAATTTTGCAGCAAGCCAGGGAGAAACCATTAACGTGGCTGGGGATCCGATTGTGCTGCAAAGCTGGATGGCACGTTACAGGGCTGTAAACAACACCAGAACAATAACCTATAGGGGATCCACGGTAAATATGGAAGACTATTGCCCGGTTAAAGTCAACCTTGCAGGCCGTGACGCCCAGATTAACTCGGATGATAGATTTATGTTTGCCCTGTCGGGTTTCACCGGCAAGCTGCCCTGGATTAAAACAGCCGGCGGTTTGAATATGGATGAAGCCTGGTTAATGGCCGACCGGGAGCGCAACGAACTCTTCTATAACACCGTAATGGATGGTAACGACGTGTTTGGTGATCACGCAGGCAAGTTTAAGTCGGGTTATGAAGATCTGGCCGAGTTGTTTAAGGCTGATCTGAAAACCGACGACCACGGCAAAAAATATATTCCCTTGAAACAGATGAACTGGTTTGAACGTTTCTGGATTTGGCTGACACGCTTCTTTGGACAAAACACCGACTGGAATCCTTCTTACGACCTCAAGCTGGTGACGCGCAATCACAACGTATACTATGCATCCGATATGCTTGCCAAAATATACGTTGACTACAAAACCGTAAACGAAACGGACAAATCAAAACAAAACTGGATTCGCCAGCGAGCTGACGTTGTGTTTCATAACGGCATCAGAGCCCAGAGTGCCGACCAGTGGTTCCAGTCGGTGATGGTTTTAAGCCCCAGGAAGAAATAAGTTCTAATCACAGGCCTCTTGATTCTTGCTAAAATGAAACAGGAGGCTTTTGACATGAAACTGGTTACGTTTGAGGTTGCAACACCCGTTGGCCGTATTCGCCGCCTGGGGGCATTGTGTAGCGATTTGGACCATATTGTTGACTTGAACGCCACCTATGCCTGGTACCTTCATGACAAGGGCAAGGCTGCCTGGAGGCGTTTGGCGGATGCGATGATTCCCTCTGATATGCAGGGTTTTATCGAAGGCGGAAGCGATTCGCTTGAAGCGGCTCACATGGTGCTCGACCGGGTGAAGGGGCATTTCAACATGCAGGAGGCTTCGGCCTATCGCGGTCCCAACGGTGAGACACTGGTATTTCAACCAAGCAACGTCAAAACGATGGCGCCGCTTCCCAAGCCGCCTTCGCTTCGCGACTTTATTGCATTTGAAGCGCATGTGAAAAGAGGATATGAAATTCGCGGGGTGCCGGTGCCTGCCGAGTGGTATGAGATGCCCATTTATTACAAGGGCAATGCCAATACCGTCATTGGCCCGGATGAGCCTGTTGTATGGCCGCAGTACACCAAAAAACTGGATTACGAACTGGAAATGGCCTGCATTGTGGGTAAAAAAGGACGGGATATCGACGAAGCCGATGCAGCTTCTTATATTTTTGGTTACGCGGTGCTTAACGATTTCAGCGCACGCGACATCCAGATGCGCGAAATGAAGTGCCGTCTGGGTCCTGCAAAAGGAAAAGATTTTGCTACCGCCCTGGGACCCTATATTGTTACAGCCGATGAGATCCCTTATCCGCCAAACCTGAAAATGACGGCACGTGTCAATGGCGAGGTCTGGTCGGAAGGATACTCGGGAACCTCGCATTGGACATGGGCGCAAATGATTGCACATTTATCCATGGATGAAGATGTGATGCCCGGGGATGTGCTGGGATCGGGAACCGTTGGCGGCGGCTGCGGTTACGAACTCGACCGGTGGATTCAGCCGGGGGATGTTGTGGAACTGGAAATTGAAAAGCTTGGAAAGTTGCGCAACACGGTGATTACCGCCGAACAGAAAAAACGCAGCATCCGGGAACAGGAGACAAAATCACGTGTATCCGCAGGCTAAAGGAAAGTTTTCTAAACAAGCGCATGTTGCGATCCCGGAAGGTTGCTACGAAGAGGAGTTTGGGCGAGAAGGATTTTTTGGCCCGGTCAGCCAGCTGTATCACACCAACCCGCCAACGGGCTGGACGCGCATCGAGGGAAACCTTCGCCCGCATGCGTTTGATACGGCAGAAGCACCTGCCTCTTTTCAGGTGGTCCCCGACAGGCTGACCTTGCTGTACAACGACGATGTTTCGCTTTCGATTGAACGGCCTGCAAAAAAAATCGACTGGTTTTTTCGCAACGCCGATGGTGATGAAGTGGTGTTTATTCACCGCGGCAAAGGCATTGTTCAAACCGATTTCGGTCCACTCTCGTTTGAGCCCGGCGATTACATCGTCATTCCCAGGGGAACAACCTACCGGTTTTTGCCGGACTCGAAAGATAATTTCTTCCTCGTCATTGAAAGCAAAACCCCCATCCGTGAACCCGAGCGCGGGATGCTGGGCCGTCATGCACTTTACGATCAAACGGTGATCGAAACACCCGAGCCCGAGCCTTTGGTTGAAAAACCGGAAGAAAAAAAGAATGAGTGGGAAATCAAGGTAAAGCGTTTAAACGAACTGACGTCTGTTTTTTATCCGTATCCGCCCCTGGATGTTGCCGGCTGGAAAGGCGATCTCAGCGTCTGGAAGCTGAACGTCAAAAACATCTGCCCTGTCATGAGCCATCGGGCCCATCTGCCACCCAGCGTGCATACGACCATGCTTGCCAGAAACTTTGTGATTTGTACGTTTTTGCCGCGTCCACTCGAAACCGATCCCGACGCGGTGAAGGTTCCGTTTTTTCATCGCAACATCGATTTTGATGAAGTCCTGTTTTATCACGACGGTGATTTCTTCAGCCGGGACAGTATCAAGCCCGGCATGATTACGATGCACCCGCAGGGCATTCACCATGGCCCGCACCCCAAGGCCATTGAATCGAGCAAAACCAAAACCGACACCAACGAAGTTGCCGTGATGCTGGATGCCCGTAATCCGCTGCATATGACCCCCGAAGCGCTACAATGCGAATGGACCGACTATTGGAAAAGCTGGCAGTGAGTAATTATTACATGTTTCAATTAAAGAGAAATGGCTTTATCTTTTCCTCTCCCCTTGAGGGAGAGGATGCCGATTGTAGGCGAAGAATGAGCCGTACAATCGGCTGGTGAGGGGTGTTCATGAAGTATGCTTTTGCTAAAAATCTTCGTCAAACTGGTACACCTACAGAAGAAATCATGTGGAAAAGATTGCGAAATAGACAAGTACAAGGTTTGAAATTTAGACGTCAACAACCTATTGGTCCTTATATTGTAGATTTTTATTGTGCCGAAATAAATTTAATTATAGAAATTGATGGCGATGTTCATTGTATACCTTCACAAGTAACAATCGATCAGCAACGTCAACAATTTTTGCTTTCCAGAGGCTATACTATTTTGCGTTTTACGACAAATGAAGTCTTAAAAAATATTGAAGGAATTTTAGAACTACTCGTATCATACCCCTCACCGCATCCGTACGGTTCGGCTCTTCAAGCCTCACCTACGGCTGCTCCTCTCCCTCAAGGGGAGAGGTAGGAATGGAGATTTTCGATGATTGATCTGGATCCTGTTTCTCTTAGCAATGCCGAGCGTTACAAGCTTTTGATTGGCAGTGTTGTTCCGCGGCCGATTGCCTGGGTTTCGACCATCAGCCCGGAAGGGGTCGCGAATCTGGCGCCGTTCAGTTTTTTTACGGCAATCTGTTCGTCACCCATGATGCTGTGTTTTTGTCCGGCCATCCGCAGCTCGGACGGCAAGCGCAAAGACACCCTGAACAATATCGAGGCGACGCGTGAGTGCGTGATTAATATCGTGACCGAGGAACTGGGCGAGGTGATGAACAAGACGGCTGCAGAATTGCCGCCTGATGTCAGCGAGTTTGAGGCGGCAGGTGTTACGCCTGTTGCCAGCGTGAAAGTGAAGCCGCCGAGGGTGAAAGAGTCACCCATCCAGTTTGAGGCAAAGCTGCACCAGGTTGTGACAATTGGCGAAACCGCGGGCTCGGGAAGTCTGGTAATTGTAGAAGTGGTCCAGCTTCATTATGCCCCCGAGGTATACGACAACGGCAAGGTGCTAATTCGTAATCTTAAACCGATTGCCCGTCTGGCAGGCACCAGCTATGCCAGGGTTAACGATATTTTTGACATGGAACGTCCCGGTTAGCAGGGTTTAAAATCGTTAATTTTTTATGATATGGCATAAAGCTAGCATTGTTTTCATATTGTTTGTTTTTATATAAATATATAGACAGTGTATTTGGACATGGTACAGGAGGTCGTATGCCCCCCCTTGGCATCAATCCTAATTTTGCAATGAAGCGTACACTTGGAGCACCTGCTGGCCCAATGGGCGGCGGTGTACAGAATAGGCCCCCGATGGGCAGTGGTTTTCCGGGAGCGCCTGGCCAGGCTGGCGGCGTAAAAGGATCAACTGGCGGACCTGCAGGTATAAGTGGTGTTTCTCCGCCTATCCCGAAAGCTGTGATGGATTTTTTAAAAAAAATGGTTCCAAAAGCAGTCAAGCAAATGCAAATCGAAAAAAAAGCCAAGGCCGAGCAAAAAGCAGCCGCCAAGCAGAAACAGGCTGAAGAGTTGCAGGCAAAGAAAGAAAAGGCTGCAGCAGAAAAAGAAAAGGCCGCGGCAGAAAAAGCCGAAAAAGAAAAGGCCAAACAGGAAGCCAAGTCCGAGGAAAAGCCTAAGCCCAGTAAGCCGCCCTCCAAGCCCCCATCCGATGGCGGCGGCGGCGAAGCCCAACAGGAAGGTGGCGGCGAATAAAACCCTGAAAAAGAAAAACCCGCTACGAAGCGGGTACAGGTGTGTCCAGTGGAGATAAGATGAAATCTGTTTGTCAGGCTTTGCCTTGAATTAGCGTTAAAGAAAGCTCCTTTGCCCTTTCCTGGGCCTGGTGCCTTTTCTGGCAGTGCATATCCAGCAAGCCTTTATAGCTGGCGTAAAGATATTCGGAATCTGTTTCCTCATCGATATAGAGACTGGCCTTGTCGAGTACCTGACGAGCCTGGCGGAACCGTTTCATCCGGACGAGCAGGACTATTTCCTGTTCGAACAGGCTGGGTAAGAGATAAGTCTTTTTGCTTTTCAGCACGTAGGCGAGTGCCTGTCTGCAGCATTCCAGGGCTTCGCGAAAGCGTCCCATGACCTCAAGCACGCTTGCTTTGGAGATGTAGGCTTCCGGCAGTTCGGAATCGATAACGAGCGCTTTTTCCAGGGCATGCAGCGCATCACCGTCGCGGTTCAGGCAGAACAGGACATCTCCGAGAAGCACCAGGGCTCTCGTATCCTCGGCATCCAGTTCAAGCGCTTTTTCCACCAACTGCAAAGCTCCATTGTAGTCACTGTGATAAATGAACAGATCTCCTGCTGTCTTCAGGTGCCTCTCGGCTGAAATATTGAGTACTTTCTTGAGTAACTGCATCGCCTGGAACCACTCCCTCTATCAAGACAACACGCAACCGTGGTTCAAATGATGGGACCATGCTACCAAAGCGGCTTTGGCACATGTGGCAGGGGCAAAATCCCTGTCGGCCATGCTTCTGACCGCGAGGGCTCATGCTCCTTCTGAGATCCGTTGAATCATTGATATGCATAGTCAACAAATCCATCACTTCACGCAAATGCAGATGGCTAGCGCATGAAATCCAAATTTACATTTTGTAACATTGGTTTGGAACAATGCAATTTATCCGAAGGTGTGGTTTTTTAAAATCAACAATTGCTACAAGTAACGAGATTACAAGCAGTGCTATTTCAATTGATTCATGTAAACGAATTTCGCTATTCCCATGTTTCTCCTGGATTTAGGGGTCGTGGGACGCCGTTGTCTGATATTGAAAAACCAAAATGGAAACCCTTGCGTGAAAGTTTACGGGAAGGAATTCAGGCAGGTACATTCAAAATCAGACAGATAATAATCGCTTGTAAAACACACTTTAATGTAAGCGTGAATGTTTATGCATTATTAGGTACAGCTTGTGTCAATGGTGGTTTTGCAGAACCTAAAATACAATATCCAACTAGAGAAACATTTATGGCACTTGAAAAATGTGTAAAAACTCCTGAATATCTTTCTAAGGCAAATCTTCCTAAAACAAAACGGACACGATTGTCTGACAGCAGCGAAAGAGAAAGATGGGATAATCTTCGGGCAGGCTTAAGGATGCGAATTCAGGCAGGTGAATTCACTATCAGTGATGTGGGTTATGTGTTGTCGGAACATTTCAAAGTAAAGGTAGCTCCTCAAAGCATATTAGGTACACCTACAGCTGGCGGCTTTAGCGAGCCGAGGACAGTATATCCCATGTTAGAGACGCTTGTGGCACTTGAAGAATTTGTAAAAGCTCCTGCAAAATATCTTTCCCCACCTGTTGAAACGCAGGAACCTTTCGAACCTGTTGAAACACAACCTAGACTTGCAAATCCTGAAACGTTACAGGGTTTGTGTACAATTGCCACCGGATTACCGACTGAATGTTCCGTAGCTGCTTTTAAAAAATACATAGAACAAAATCCGTGTGCTTCACCACGGTTGTTGCCTTCAAAGGAACAAATGGCCAAGCATTATGGAACAACTTCTACATTTGTAGAATCTGTCATGCAAAATCTCCACCCCCTGGTTGTGATGCGCAGAGGAGTTCGCCGCAATGAAATGGGTAAAATTGATTTAACGGGAGCAAGTTATGTCATTTCTACACCTGAGGGAAGGGTTTATCTGACGCATGAGCGAACATCTTATAAACAGGAAAAAGCATTTTTGTTTTCATTTTTGTCGACAATAATGGCTAACCGGCTCATTCCTGAAATACGGGATGGCATATTTAGTCTCTCCTCACAATTTCCGCACTTAATAAACCCGAAGGATTTTATTTTTTCAGACGCGTTACTTCAAAATATGAAAACAAAAAAATTAATGGCTTCCTCTCTTCATAAAAGAGATTTTAATGTGTTCCTGCACCCTGGTCCCGATTGGCCTTTAGCTTGGACACGAATTGCCGATTTAATAAATTTAATGGATATCAGGGGTTTGGATGACAATGATTTGTGTACTGTAGAGGGTATGAAAAAGATACTAGAGGTCTGGAAAAAGCGGAAAATCCGGATACCGCGCGCGCTAAATGTACAGGTTGCCCCAGCCGTAGCAGCATATATACGCGCCAAACAGGACCAAACTATTAATGTAAACGAAATGGCTTTGGCGCTTGCAATTCCGGAATCGTTAGCGGAAAAGTTTATCAGGGAAGCTCTGAAATCTCCTTCCGATGTAACCTGGTTATGATACACTCATAGTTCTCTGGTAGTAACGGAAGGGACAATCGATGAGCCAGTGGAGCGAGGCAGCCATTGAGAAGCTTTATCATTTAAGCGTGCCCGATTTGGTTTTCGAGGCGCAGCAGGTTCACAGGCGGTTTCATAACCCCAAAGAGGTCCAGTTTTGTACGCTTGCCAATATCAAGTCGGGCAATTGCCCCGAGGATTGTTCGTATTGTCCTCAGAGTGCCCGCTATAATACCGGTATCGAAAAATGGAGTTTGCCCTCGGTTGAGGAAATCCGGGATCAGGCGCTTGCTGCAAAAGCGGGCGGATCGACCCGGCTTTGCATGGGGGCTGCCTGGCGGGAAGTGAAAGACGGACCCGATTTCGATCGGGTGCTTGATCTCGTGAAAACCGTCCGGGATTTGGATATGGAAGCATGCGTTACGCTCGGGATGCTGAATGCCTCCCAGGCACAGCGCCTGGCTAAGGCCGGGCTGACGGCCTACAACCACAACATCGATACCTCGCCCGAGTATTACGACAAAATTATTACCACGCGCACGTTCGAGGATCGCATCAACACGATTGGCCATGTCCAGGATGCTGGCATCCAGGTTTGCTGCGGCGGCATCATCGGCCTGGGAGAATCGGTCGGCGATCGCATCCGGTTTATCCATGTGCTTGCCAATTTCGACCCGCAGCCCGAGTCGGTACCGATTAACGCCCTGGTTCCGGTTGAGGGAACCCCGCTTGCCCACCAGACACCCATTGATCCCATTGATCTGGTTCGGACAATTGCCTGTGCGCGTATCACCATGCCGCAGTCGGTTGTCCGTTTATCGGCAGGCAGGACGCAACTGAGCGACGAGGCGCAGACGCTTTGTTTTCTTGCAGGAGCAAACTCGATATTCACCGGCGAAAAGCTTTTAACCACCGACAATCCCGGCATTGATCATGATCAGGCCTTGATGCAAAAACTGGGAATGACACCTTCCAGGGAAATGGTTTCTGCTCGCTAGACGGCGCAGGGATTGTATGCTATCTTTTTTGTACCTTTAGCACAATCCTGGAGGATTTAACTTTATGCCAGAGGCCGTTTCGATGACGATTCCTCAAACTCCACCCCGTTTCAATGCTCCCCAGCCTGTTTATACGCCTTACTTAAACGACTACACTCGTGTATCCGTGCAGAATTATCTTCCTGTATCCAACAAGCGCGAATTTACATCGCAAGAACAGGAACAAATCGATGCAGGTCTAAATCAGTTTTGGCCCAAAATCTATTCAAGCTATGCAACCCCCTTGCCACAGATGCTTGCAAATCCTTTTGAATATGCAGCCTGTATCGGGACGCTCTTAGGCGCTGCCGGTGCATGCGTCGGTGCTTTAATGAACAAGGCGCAGCCGGCATTGGGAGTGTTTCTCGGTGCAGCAGTTGGTATCGGTGTGGGTGTAAGCAGTTATTTCCAACGCCAGCAGCAAAACGAGAACATTCTCGAAATCATGAGACGCCTGTCACCCGGTGCAACGAAACGGGATCTGCTGTCGGATCCGGTTTATCAGAAAGATCTGGATCGCCGTGCCATGGCCGATGGAAACGCGATGAATACTGCCCTGATGGCGGGCATGCTGGGTAACATGTATTCGTCCTCTTCTTCTTCATCGGGATCGAGGCGATAAAATTTTTCTGCACTCTGCAAAATATTTGTCAGAACCGCGTATAGCTCTCTGGTCTACCTAACCTGAAGTCTACCTACTTCAGCGTTATTGCTGAACTGCAAGAAAAAGGTTATTTTTGTTTTTGTCATCTTGAATGATTTGTTCGAGATTTGGAGACTGTGTAGAACAATAAAAGGGAAAACATAATCTTGGGTTGTCTCGATACTTGTATTGAGATGGTCTTGGGGTGTTTTGTCGTAGCAATAAGGAGCAACAAGGATGTCGCCCGCCGACAGGATAGGGCCGGTATGTTTTGGTGGGCCGGTTCGTCATCAACAAAGTATATTTCGTTTTTCTTCCGGTAATGTTAAAACCCACGGCAGCCCGAATGTTCAAGTTGGAAATTTGTCAACCGAATATGCGGATGCCCTGTCCGAGGCGAAAAAATATATAGAGACACTTGCTGATAAATTACAACCAGGTCCTTCCCGAAGTCTCTTGAGTGACATGCTAGCCGGCAAAAATCCGCCTGCCCGAACATCGAGCGAGCTTGGCGCGGTTGTGTCGGCTTTTCTTTCCGCACTCCAACTTCATGACGCAAGCAGGACTTCTTCTCATCAGAAAAGAGTCATGATGATTTCGCATCTGATGGGTCTCGAATTGAATTATTCGCACAATAAATTAAAAATGCTGCGTATTGCAGCCGTCTTGCACGATGTCGGCAAGCTGGGCGTTCCATTTGCCGTGCTCAATAAAAAAGAAAAACTGACAGCTGCCGAAATAGACGTTATCCACCAGCATCCGGTGTTGGGATATCTGCTGTTGCGGTGCATTAATTTTCCGCCTTCGATGAAACGCATGGTTTGCGATATTGCGCTCCGGCATCACCTGACGCTGCAGCCCGATAAAAGTGCAAAAGCCAAGGGTTATCCTGCCGGTTTTTGCAAACCGCAGCATATTTCGCAGCCTGTAAATATCGTAACGGTTGCCGATATTCTTGATGCACAGATGTCCTACCGGCCTTACCGCGACAAACAGGATAGTCTTCGCGATATTTTGAAAAATTCGTTTTATGAAAATCCCGCGCATTACGGCGCATTTGATCCGCAGGTGCTGTGGGCGCTGAAAAAAATAAAATTGCAGGCGCTTGCAAGAGTGATGCTGTATGGCCGGTGCATTCATGCGAAAAACGACAAAAAGGCCGTCCGGATTATCGATACCATCGACAGGGCCTGCACGCTGGACGACTATATGAAAAAGCGGAACCAGCCCATGTGGCATCTCAAAAAGACCCGGAAGTATCGCCCCTGGATGGCTTCCTACAAGGCTTTCGAAACCGTCTACCGTCTACCCCCTATTTTGGAAGTTTCTTCGCCCTCACTGCCCCCTCCGATACCGGCGACAAGCCCTAAGGCCGGGGGGATGGGGGCCTCCATGGCCGGTATTTTTTTAAAAACCCCCGGTATGAGGCCTGTTTCGGCTGCAAGCCTTGTGTAGCAGGCTTAAAGACCCCCGCTGAATGAGGTTTTTCAGCCAAAGGGCTGACAAACCGTTTTTTTTCTGTAAAACTTGAACAACAACTGAAAATCATGGAAGTGATCCGAATGGTTAGGAAGCCGCCTCGAAAGCGGTCGCCCCTCACGGGGTTGGAGGTTCGACTCCTCTCACTTCCGCCATATTTTTTAGAGAGACAATAATTATCCCTATACCTTAGATGAGTTAATATGTTTTTGCAGAGAATAACAGGTAGTCCTTCCATAAAAATCTTTCGTCCCAATGTTAAATTTGGCGAAGAAACATCAGATATTTTTGCTTTGTTGCAACAACTGAGACAAACGGCTATACAACGCCAACTTATACCTCGCATTAAGTATAAGCATAATGTTCTTTCTCAAAAATTAAAGACTCTATTGGGCACAGAACATTGTTTACTTGTCCCTTTTTGGACTCTTCCAATGGATGGTGATATCCCTTTGAAAAAACAAGCGCCCTCTTTGTCTCGTTTAGATATTTTAAGGGAATTTAAAAAATTTCCAGGCGGAATAATGCTTTTTCCCTCTCCAAAGAGTATTCGAGGTATTCAATCTTGGCCAAAGGAGGAAATGATTGAGCAAGAGAGAAAAACTATAGAATCCTTCCAAGATGCATTACATATTTTAGCTAGAGAAGGTTATTTAATGTCTCGTTATGCTTCCCAACGTAAGCCAATAGTCCTTTTTTTAGATACTGCAGATGTTCCCGCTCGGCACTCACCAGAGCTTAAACCTTCATATCATTTGACAGACCCTACGGAACATTTATTAACAGTAATAAACCAGTTTTTTATACTTAAAGATAAAACCAGCCTTTATGCTAATTAATCGTCAAGCAGTCAATTGTTTATACAGGAATGATACATTTTCGATAATAAAAGTTCGGAATCTGTCCTGCCAGTCCCGCCATATTTTAAAGACTTCATCATCGGGAATGAAGTCTTTACTCAGAAATACAATCGCAAGGAGTTTCATGGGAATGAATATTGCTTTTAACCCGCGTTTTTCAGGAACGGTTGCCGTTCAAACCTACGGAGGCTCGAGAGTCTCGGATAAAAAATCGCTTAATCGTTACAGGACAGATCAGATAGGCTTAGGACCAATACGTGTAGATGAGAAACCCCCAGGTTGCTCAATGGTGTTTGTTTCAAAACGGAGAAATGTTGCATTACTTTTTTTCCCACCGGAAAACAGAGTTCAGGAACAAGAATTTGTTCAAGATCTAAAACGAATGAATGCCTTTCCACTTTTGTACGAGGGGTGCAAGCTTGACGAACAAACAGCTGAAGATGCTAACAGCTCATGGGATTTTATTGGCTAGAGCTCATACGGTAAATTTCATGTAGAATTGTAGGGAGGGATAGCAGAAACACAGAGGGTTTAGCGATGGCTTGGCGAGCAATAACGGATGAAGAATGGAAAATGATTGCGCCTGTCATTCCAAAACAGAAGCGTGGCAGGCCTCGGGGTCGGGATAGGGAATTGTTGGATGCGATACTTTACAAGCTCCATACCGGCATACGGTGGGAGGAAATACCGCCGGGGTTTCCGCCAAAAATGACGGTCTACGACCGGTTTCGGGCATGGCACAAAGCGGGATTTTTCAAGAAATTATTTGAACGATTGCAACGACTCCGTCCCAGAACGGGTCAGGTGTATTACCTGGATTCCACGGTGAAAACCGCAAAAAGGGGGCCATCGAATTTCGAGAGCCGGAAAAATAAAAGGCAGCAAAATCAGCCTGGTGACAGATGAAAACGGATTACCCCAGGCGCCTTTCCAGCACAGTGGGATCCGAAGCTTGGAATTCACGTGACTTGAAGTCGCGGC
>JADMIO011346955.1_pt1 | contig 49983 bp, 54 predicted proteins | sample 8958161 | NCBI WGS metagenome assembly JADMIO01 (sample SAMN16585339, study PRJNA669376) | soil metagenome | isolation source: Crop rotation soil | place: USA: Cullars Rotation, Alabama | collected 2011
CGGCCGCGCCGACCGCGAGCGTGAACTTGCGCGTCCACGCTTCCTCGACCTCCAGCGCGACCGCGTACGGCAGCAGGGCCTGGTAGCGTTCGGCATCGAGCAGCGGCGGTGCGTCGGGCGCGGGCATGCGCGCGAGTTCGTCGCGTTCGGCGACGCCGAGGTAGAGCTTGAGCCCGGCGATTTCGTCCAGCAGCTTGCGTCCCGCGGGCGTGGGCGCGCGCACCAGCACCGCGAACGTGATCAACGCCGCGACCACCAGCATGCCGACGACGATGATCAGCGGGATGCCGCCGCCGCCAGAGACCAGGAAGGCGAGCACCAAGCCGCCGATGCCGACCAGCGCGGCGATGCCGACGCTGCCCAGGTTGCGCTGGAACATGCGCCCGGCATAGGCATCTTCCAGAACCTTTTTCTGCGCGCCGATCGCGGCCTGCAACAGGGTCGCGTTCTCGTTGTCGAGTTCCAGCGCGTCGCCGTCGCGGAACAGGCCGGCCAGCAGGGCGTGCTGCGAAGCGGAGAGTCCGGGCGGCACCGACGGATGCAGCCGTTGCAGCGACCACTTGTCGCCGAGCAGGCGCTTGTCGCGATCGATGCGCAGGCAACCTGCGACCGCGAGCGAAAGCAGGTCCGCGCTGACGCAGCGGTTGTCGCCGCCCATCTTGCCGATGAAGCGCAGCGCGGCCGGCGAATAGCCCTGCGGGGGCTCGTAGCGGGCGATGACGATGCCGGGTTTCGGATCGCGGCCGATCGCGTTCCAGCGCCGCCATGCGAATGCGAGCATGGCGAACAGCGCGACCAACGCGACCAGCACGCCGCGGTTGTCCTGCAGCAGCCAGCGCATGCGCTGCGACTTCGTCGGCACGATGATGACGCCCTTGGGGAAGCTTAGCGCGATGCTCATGCCTTCCTGGGGGCCCAGCGGCCGGCCCAGTTGCCAGTGCGCCTGGCCCGGCGCGGGCAGGGTGGCGGCGTAATCCGCGCCCTTGGCGCCTTGCGCGCCGGCGTAGGCCTCGGCGCGCATCGCCGCGACCGGCACCGCCTGCGGAAGTTGCACGTCGACCGTGCCCGATTCGATCGGGAATTCCCAGCCGGTGCCGATCGCGTTCCAGTACAACTCGTCGTGGTCGGCGAAGAAACCGACTTGGCGCGTGGTCCGGTAGCGCAGCGTGTAGGTGTAGTCGGCCGGGACCGGCAGGAAATCGTCGTTGCCGGTGTTCAGGCGCACGCCGTTGGGCTTTCGCTCGGTGAACCAGGGTTCGGCGCGACCGTCGCGCAGCACCGAGACCGGTTCGAATCCGACCACGACGCGGTTGCCGTAGCGGTCGCGATAGCGGGTGGGGAAATCGCGGTAGATGCCGCGGCGGATGGCGTTGCCCTCGGCGCGCACCCGGATGGTTTCGGTGACATCGAGGCTGCCGTCGGCGTGGACCGCGACCGTGCTGTCGTAGGCGAGGATGCGTTCCTGCGCCAGCGCCGGCAATGCCGACGCGAGCAGCAGCAACAGCGCCAACATGCGGGCGAAACGGATGCTCATGCCGACATCTCCACCTTCACCGCGTCGCGGCTGTCGGCCTGCGCCTGGAAGAAATCGGCGCCCTCGAAGCCGCCGGCGCGCGCGATGAGCGCATCGGGAATGCGCTGGCGGCCGTCGTTGTAGTCGCGCACCGCGCCGTTGTAGAAGCGCCGCGCGTACTGCAGCTGTTCCTCGACCTGCACCAGTTCCTGCTGCAACTGGGCGAAGTTCTGGTTGGCCTTGAGGTCGGGGTAGGACTCCTGCAGCGCGATCAGCCGGCCGAGTTCGCGTTCCAGCGACGATTCGACTTCGCCCAATTGCGCCGGCCGCGTCTGCGCCAGCGCCTGCGCGCGCAATTCGGACACCGCCTGCAGGGTCGCGCTTTCGTGCCCGGCATAGGCCTGAACCGCGGCGACCAAGGACGGCACGAGGTCGTGGCGACGCTGCAGTTGCACGTCGATGTCGGCCCAGGCGGTCTTGACCTGGTTGCGCAGCCGCACCAGCCGGTTGAAGGCGAACGCGGCCCAGGCGGCGAGCGCCGCGACCAGCAACAGGAACACGTAGGTCATTCGCTCGGCATCCGGCGGCGGGGACGACGGGCTAGGTAACGCGAATCCGGCCGCGGGCGCAACTTCCGCGCGGGGGCGAGGCTCCGGATCCCGGGCGGTGCCCGGGCGCAAACCTCACGTCACCGACTGCCGCCCCGGCCGATCCGATAGATGCCGCCATCGCCATAGTCGAGCAGGTAGACCTCGCCACGGAAATCCTGGCCGAAGGACGAAATGTTGTGCGTGGTATCGAGCAGCAGGACCGGCGGGCCCAGCTGGGCATCGATCGCCCAGATCAGGCCGGTGCCGTAATCGCCATAGACATACCGGTTGCGCAACGACGGCACCCGCGAACCATGGTAGACGTAGCCGCCGGTGACGGCATAGCCCAGGCCGTGGTCGTAGCTGGCGACGGGAGGATCGTAATTGGCTTGTGGTCCGCATCCTTGCGTGTTGTACGGCAGGTTCGCTTCGTAGCAGCGCCAGCCGTAATTCCCGCCGGATTCGACGATGTCGATTTCCTCGGCGCGGTCCTGGCCCACGTCGCCCACCCACAGCGTTCCGCTCGCGGTGTCGAAACTCCAGCGCCACGGATTGCGGAACCCCCAGGCGTAGATCTCGGGGCAGCCGCTGGTGCCGACGCAGCCTGCGTTGCCGGCGAACGGATTGTCGGGCGGAATCGCGTACTTCGCCGGCGGCGCGACATCGACGTCGATGCGCAGCATCGAACCGAGCAGGTCGTTGACGTTCTGCGCGTGGTTCTGCGGGTCGCCGCCCGAACCGCCATCGCCGAAACCGATGTAGAGGTAACCATCGGGGCCGAACGCGATGTTGCCACCGTTGTGGTTGGCATAGGGCTGGTCGACGGTGAGGATCGGGCGTTCGCTGCCCGGGTCCAGGGTCAGTCCGCCGTCGTGCGTGGTGAATTCGGAAACGTAGGAGACCAGCGGGGTCGCGCCGTTCGGCCCCGTGCGGGTATAGCTGACGTAGGCGAGCGGGGTGGCGGGGAAGTCCGGATGGAACGCGAGGCCGAGCAGGCCCGCCTCGTCGCAGCACGCGACCCGGTCGCGGATGTCCAGCACCACCTTCGAGGCGGCGGGATCGGAGATGTTGCGGAATTGCCGGATGACGCCGGCCTGTTCGAGCACGTACCAGCGCGCGTTGTTGCGTGGCGCCTGGACCAGGGCGACCGGAAGATCGAAGGCGAGGCGTGGATACACCCGCGCCACCGAGATGCCGGCGAGGCTGGCCGCACCCCGCGTCGCCTCAGGCCCTGCGCCGGCGGCGTTCGGCGTGGACGCCATCGCCGGATCCCCGCACAGGAGCACGACGGCTGCGGCGACCGGCAGGAAACGACGCGAACGCATTGCGCTGATCGCCCGCATGGCAGGCCTCCCGCGAAACGCCATCGGATTCGCCGAGTAGGAACCGCAGGGAGTTAAGGACTGGCGAAGGCTGCGCGATGGTCCGCTGCGGCGGCGAATCCGGTGACCTGCCGGGCGGCGCGGGCGTGGTGGCGCGCGGAAACCGCCGCGGTTCATCGCAGGTTCGTGCGTGCCGCGGCGCAGGCTCCTAGACTGTGCCGATGGCCTCGTTCGCTTCGTCGGTCCGCCTCCGTGTCCTCGCCGCGGCCTGCCTGCTCGCCCTGGCCGCCTGCTCGCGCACGCCGCCGCCGTCGCCCGCGCCAAAGGCCGCCGAAACCCGCACCACCGCGGACAGCAGCGGCGGCGCGATCAGCAGCGCGCCGCTGGACAAGCCGGCGCCCAGGCCGACGCCGCAGGACGTGCTGGCGGGCACGCAATGGCCGGCCGCGGCGCTCGGCGACGGCGAGGCCAGGATCAGCTGCGGCAGCGATTACGCCGCCGGCGACGGCGAGCCCGTGCGCAGCCTCGATTACTTCGCGATGGTCGATGCGCTCTCGCCCTGCCGCGACGAGGGCATCGTGCGCCTGCACTACCGCGGCAAGATCGACGCCGGTTTCGCCGACACGGTGGAGCGCACCGCGGCGATGGCGGTGCGCATGGGCATCCGCCACCGCATCCTCGACCTGGATTCGCCGGGCGGCGTGATCGAGGACGCGATCCGCGCGGGCGACGCCATCGGCGAGGAGCACTGGACGATCTGGGTGCGCGAGGGTGCGTCCTGCCACAGCGCCTGCGTGCTGATCCTCGCCGCCGGCGACCAGCGCCTGGTCTCGGGCGCGGTCGGCATCCACCGCATGATCCGCCTGAGTTCGACCGCGACCACGCGGCGCGAACTGAACTCGGAACTGCAGCAGGTGCACGACCGCCTCGACGACTACCTGCAGCGCAACGGCGCGGCCACCGCGATCGCGGACCTGATGATGACCGTGCCCAGCCGCAACCTGCGCCTGCTCAGCGCGGACGAGGTCCGCGCCTTCGGCCTCGACGGCACCAACCCGGTGCAGGACGACCTCGAGCGGCTGCGCGTGCTGCGCCAGTGCGGTCAGGATTTCCTGCGCCGCAAGGAAGCCTTCCAGCGCGCGCTGGACCAGGACTGCGGCAAGCCAGGACAGCACGTCGATGCGATGCGCGCCTGCGGCATCGGGCTGCTGGCGAAGTTCCGGTTCCCCGACCGGCGCTGCCCGGACGAGGCGCCGATGGCCGAATACGCGCATGCGGCCGGACAGGACCAGCGCGAAGCGGCGAAGCCCGCGGCGCGCAAGGACGAGGCGCGCGCGACCCCGCGCTGAGGGATCGGGTCACCCGCCGAGGACGCGGATCTCGACATCGCCGACGCGGACGCGCTGGCCGGCGCGGATCTTCGCGGTCTTGCGCAGTTCCACCGCGCCATCGACACGCACCGCGCCCGAAGCGACCAACTGCTTGCCGGCGCCGCCGGAATCGCACAGCCCGGCCAGCTTGAGCAGCTGGTTGAGTTCGACGAATTCGTGTTCGAGACGGAAATCCACGCACTGCATGCCCGCAGCATACCGGCGCCGTGCGCCGGGTGTAGGCTGCCGCTCCCGCCACCCGGAGCGCCGCCATGCTTGCCTACGCCACCCTCGGGACCCGCGACCTGCAGAAGGCCGCGGCCTTCTACGACGCCGTGCTCGCGCCGCTCGGCGCCACGCGGCAGATGGAGGAACCCGACTACTTCATCGCCTGGGGCACCAGCGAAGACGGCGCCGGGCTCGGCATCACCTATCCGTTCGACAAGCAGGCGGCCACGGTCGGCAACGGCACGATGGTGGCGCTGGGCGCGGCCAGCCGCGACCAGGTCGATGCGGTGTACGCCAAAGCGATCGAACTCGGCGGCAGCGACGAAGGCCCGCCGGGGCAGCGCTGGCCCGGCTTCTATGCGGCGTATTTCCGCGACCTCGACGGCAACAAGCTCAACTGCTGCTACATGGGCGAATAGTCAGCGCAGCGGCAGGCGGATCGCGCGGCCCTGCCAGTCGAACAGCACGCCCGCGGCGTCGATGCGTCGGATCCGCATCGGCCCGACGCTGTCGCCCTCGACATGGCGGTCGCCATCGAGGATGACGAAGCGTTTGCCCGGATCCGGATCCCACATGTGCATGCTCAGCTGCAGCGGCGGCAGCGCCTTGCGCAGGTCCGCGGGCAAGGCATTGACCGCGGTTTCCGCGTCGGCCGAAGGCGATGGCGGCGGAATGTCCGCGGCCGGCGCGGGAGGCGGTGCGATGTCCCGCGGCGGCGGATTGGGCATCGCGGGTGGCGCCGTCGGCGCGGGCTTCGCCGTTTCGCGTTCGGCGATGCGCGGGGTTTGGGGCCGCGGCGCGGGCGTCGGCCGCGGTTGCAGGCGCACGTTTTCGACCGATGGCAGTGTCGGCGATGGCACCGACGCGGGAATCGCCGTCGTCGCGTCGCGCGACCACGGCTGCCACAGCAGCAGCGCACCGGCGACCGCGACGACCGCCAATGCCGCGAGCCAGGGCAACATCCGCAGCGAACGGCTGCGCGACGCGGCCGGCGGCGGCAGTTCCGCGCGCAGGTCGGGCATCTCGCCGCGACGGCGTTCGGCTTCGGACTTGCGCAGCGCTTCGAGGATCAGCGACATCAGCGCCCGCCCTCGTCGCTGCGGTCGAGCGCGCGCAGCAGGTGCGGCCCGGGCGCGTCGCCGGCCAGCGCCATCACCGTTTCCGGTCCGGCCACGCCGTCAGCGCGGAGCCCGCGTGCCGCCTGGAAGGCGGCGATGTCGGCGGGCAGGGCCGGCAGCGTTCCGCGCCAGAGGCCTGCGTAGGCGCCGGTCCATGCCGACTGCAGCGTCAGCCGGTCGATGTCGACGGTCTTGCCGCCGACGGCGATGCGCGCATCGCGCGCGTCGAGGCCGAGCAGCAGCGCCCAGGCCTCGCCGGACCGGCCGCGCAGGCGCAGCAGCAGCGGGCGGTCCAGCGCCTGCAGCGTGTCGAGGCGCGCCCGACCCTGCACACAGTGCACGTCGTCGACGTCCGCGGTGCAGGCGGCGCTGGCCGGGTCGACGGTGATCGCGGACGCCGGCAACGTCCATTCGACGAGCAGCGCTTCCCAGGCCGGCGCCGGCGATGCGCCCGCGGCATCGAGCGCGGAGGCGAGCGCATCGGCGTCGAGTCGCGGGATCGCGGGTGTCTTCGCGGCGAGGGCGACCGCAGTGGCTGCCCGGGCCTGCGCCGCCGGCGCCTTCGCCGGCACGGCCGGGGCGTGGCGTGCGTGCCACGCGAACCAGCCGACAACGGCGAGCAGCAGCATCGCGGCCGCGGTCGGCAACCAGCCCATCGGCCAGCGCACGCCGATGCGCTTGCGCGGCGGCAGCACTTCACGTGCGGCGGCGTCGACGAGTTTCGCGTCGATCGTCGCCGCGTCGCGCGCGTAGCCCGCGAGCAGGGCGCGCTCGGCGATCACGTTCACCAGCCGCGGAACGCCGTTCGCGCGCCGGTGCACGCGCCGTACCGCACCGGCGGTCAGCGGGAAATGGCGGCCGCCGGCGACGCGGAAGCGATGGCGGAGGTACTCGCCGGTTTCGCCTGCGGACAGGGGCGTCAGGTGGAATCGCGCGGTGATGCGCTGCGCGAGCTGGCGCAGTTCCGGTTTCGCCAGCGCCTCGCGCAGTTCCGGCTGTCCGATCAGCACGACCTGCAGCAGCTTCTGGGTGTCGGTCTCGAGGTTGGTGAGCAGGCGCACCTGTTCCAGCGATCCGGGCGAGAGGTTCTGCGCCTCGTCGACGATCAGCACCACGCGCAGGCCGTCGGCATAGGCGCGGAGCAGGAACGCGTTGAGCGCGTCCACCAGCGCCTTGCCGCTGCCGCGCGCATTCGAAATGTCGACGTGCAGTTCCTCGCACACCGCTTCCAGCAGTTCGACCGGCCCGAGGCGCGGGTTCAGCAGCAGCGCGACCCGGGTATCGCGCGGCAGCTGCCCCAGCAGCAGCCGGCTGAGCGTGGTCTTGCCGGTGCCGACCTCGCCGGTGAGCTGCACGAAGCCGCCGCCGCCGCCCTGGCCGATGCCGAACAGCAGGTGCGCGAGCGCGTCCCGGTGGCGTTCGCTGAGGAACACGAAGCGCGGATCGGGGGTGATCGAGTACGGCGCCTCGTTGAGTCCGTAGTGCTCGAGGTACATGCGCGACGCGGCGAAGGGAAGCGGCTAGCCTGCCACGAACGCGCGTCGGGCGCGAAACGCGTTCATTCCGCCACGGCCTTTGCCTCGGACGTGGCCAGGTTTTCCGGATGGCCGATCGCGCGCGGCCGCGACAGCAGCGGATGCAGCAGTACCGCGCCGAGGATGATCGCGACGCCGAGGTAGAACGTGGGCGTGAGCTGGCGCTGTTCGCCCAGCAGCACGATCGCGAGCACGATCGCGTACACCGGCTCGAGGTTCACCGCCAGTTGCGCAGCGAACGCGCTCATGTGGCGCAACGCCACCAGCGACAGCGCGAACGGCAGCAGGGTGCAGGCCAGCGCCAGCGCCAGCAGGAAGCCGAGGTCGCGCGCGCCGGGCACGGCGAAGGGATTGCCGGCGAACGCGGGGAACAGCCACGGCATCAGCGGCGCGAGCACGGTCAGCAGCACGATGCCGGCGCCGAGTTCGAGCGCGGTCACCGCCAGCGGGTCGTGGTGGCCGGCGAAACGCTTGTTCAGCGAACCGAACAGGCCCACGAACAGGGCGGAGACCGCGCCGACCGCGATCCCCGCGCGCATTCCCGGGGCGACCCCGCCGGCGACCAGGGCCACGCCCGGCACCACCAGGATCCCGAGGACCAGCTCGCGCCGCGCGAACGGCCGTCGCGCCAGCCACGGCTCGATGATCGCGGTGAACACCGTCGCCAGGGCCATGCAGGTCGCGCCGATCGAGGCGTTCGACAACTTAATCGCGCCATAGAACGTCAGCCAGTGCAGGGCCACCAGCGCGCCGATCCCGGCGTAGGCGAGGCGCTGCCGGCCGGGGATGGCGCGCAGGCCCCGCCAGCAGCGGGGCAGCAGGGCCAGCGTGGCCACCACCAGCAGCATCCGCCACCACACCAGCGGCAGGGCGGGCAGGGCGATCAGCTTGCCGAGGATCGCGGTGAAACCCCAGAGCACCACGCACAGGTGGATCTGCAGGGTGGCCTTGCGGACGTCGGGCGGCATCGACGCAGTATCGTGCATGCCGGGCGCGCCCGTGGCCGCCGTGGCGCGGCCCGTGCGCCGCTCCGCGACGTCCCTATACAATCGGGGTCGTCGCAGGCGGGGGTGCGTGCAATTCATGCAGATCGAGGAACGCCAGGTCCGGGTCGATGAATTGCGCATCGGGATGTTCGTCAGCCGCCTCGACCGGCCGTGGACCGACACCTCGTTCCCGCTGCAGGGATTCATGATCCGCAACCGGGCGCAGGTCGAGCGCCTGGCCGAATACTGCGAGTCGGTGTACATCGACGTCGAGAAGAGCAGCGCGTCCGAGCCGGCGCCGGCGCTGCGCACGTTGTCGCCGGCGGCGCGCGGCACGACTTCGACGACGACCGCTGGCGCGGGCCTGGGCGGCAGCGGGCCGATCGAAACCGCGACCACCCGCGAGGCGGACTGGGTCGGCGCGACCGAATACCCGCGCCAGGCCAGCGTGGAAGACGAACTGCCGCAGGCCAAGGCCGCGATGGAATCGGTCTCGGTGCGCGCGGCGGAGATCCTCGACACCCTGCGCAGCGGGCGCGGCGTCAGCCGCGAACAGATCCGGGCCGCGGTCGAGCCGGTGGTGGCGAGCCTGGTGCGCAACCCCGATGCGTTCTTCTGGCTGGAAACCCTGCGCAAGCGAGACGACTACGCCTACGCCCACGCGATCAACTGCTGCGCGCTGTCGGTGGCCTTCGGCCGGTACCTCGGTTTCCCGGAAATGGTCCTGCACGACCTGGCGACCGGCGGCATGCTGCTCGACATCGGCATGACCCGGGTGCCGGCGGAGCTGCTGCAGCGCAGCGGCCCGCTCAGCGCCGCCGAAGCCCGGGAAATCCAGCGCCACGTCGACGAAGGGCTCAAGCTCTACGACGAGGCCGGCCTCGGCAGCGAGGACGCGCGCACCATGCTGCGCACCCACCACGAGCGCTACAACGCCTCCGGCTACCCCGCCGGCGTGCCGATCCGGCAGATCCCGTTGCTCGGGCGCATCGCCGGCATCGTCGACAGCTTCGATTCCATGACCAGCCCGCGGCCGTTCCGCCCGGCGCTGTCGCGCGCGGCCGCGCTGCAGGTGCTGTACCGCGAGCGTGGCCACCTGTACCAGCCGGAGCTGGTCGAACAGTTCGTGCAATGCCTGGGCGTGTACCCGGTCGGCACCCTGGTCGAACTGAGCACCGGCGAGGTCGGCATCGTCATGGGCCAGAACCCGACCCGGCGCCTGCGGCCGAAGCTGATGCTGCTCACCGACCCGGACAAGCGCCTGCGCGACAACTTCCTCTCGCTGGACCTGCTGACCATGCGCTACGGCGAAGTCGAGGACAGCGACGTGCACATCGTGCGCAGCCTGGACCCCGGCGCGTACGGGCTGGAGCCCACCGAGCTCTACCTCTAGCGGCTGTCCGGGCGCGGCGGGTTGTGGCATTGTCCGCCTTCGCATCCGCCGCGGCAGGGGGAACGTCGGCATGCTGAATCGAAGGACGCTGCAGGAAGCCTTCTTCCGCCAGCTCCATGGCGGCGACGCCGGCGCGGTGTTCGGGCTGCTGGTGGTGCGCGCGTTGCGCCTGCGCGAACTGGAGCTGCTGCTCGGCCATGCCCTGGTCGAATCCCTCGCCGACGCGGTCGAGGCGCACCTGCAGGCGCTGCTGCGCCCCGACGACGAAATCGTGCGCATCGGCGAATGCGATTTCGCGGTCGTCCTGCCGCGCCTGCGCGAGCGCAACCACGCCGCCCTCGCCGCGAGCAAGGTCGCGCGCGGCCTGCAGGGCATGCTCGACGTCGGCGGCCGCCCGATCCGCTCCAACTTCGCGGTCGGTGCGGCGACCTGGCCCGCGGACGCGGAATCGTTCGAGACCCTGTGCCTGCACGCCGACCAGGCCTGCGCCGCCGCGGCGATCACCCGCGACCGGTTCAGCCTGTTCGCCGGCGCCGGGCGCAGCCGGCTGGTGGAATACAACGAACTGCACGCGGCCATCGCCGGCAACCAGTTGCGCCTGCACCTGCAATCGATCCACGACATCGCCTCGGGCAACCTGGTCGGCTTCGAGGCGCTGTCGCGCTGGGACAACCCGCGCCTGGGCGCGGTGCCGCCGGACCAGTTCGTCGGCCTCGCCGAGCAGACCGGCCTGATCGGCGAACTCACCCGCTGGACGCTCAATGCCTCGCTGCGCCATTGCGCGCTATGGCTGCCCACGCATCCGCACGCGACCGTCTCGGTCAACGTCTCGCCGCTGGCCTTCGTCGACCAGCCGCTCGCCGACCAGATCGCCTCGGCGCTGGAGGTGTGGGAAGTGCCCGCGAGCGCGCTCACGGTCGAGGTGACCGAGAACGCCTTCGCCGAGGACGCGCCGGCGATCGCCGACGCGCTCAGCACCTTGCATGCGATGGGCGTGGGCGTGGCGATCGACGACTTCGGCACTGGCTATTCGTCGTTCTCCTACCTCAAGCGTTTCCCGGTCAGCGAGCTCAAGATCGACATCGACTTCGTCGCCGACATCGCCCGCGACGCGCGTTCGGCGCGGTTGTCGGCATCGATGGTGGAACTCGCGCACGCGCTCGGCGCGGTCGCGGTCGCCGAGGGCGTGGAACGGCCGGAAACCCTCGAACGCCTGCGCGAACTCGGCTGCGACCAGGTGCAGGGCTACCTGTTCAGCCGCCCGATGCCCGCCGAGGAGGCGATCGCCGCGCTCGGCGCTGTGCCGCTGGAGTTGGTGCCGCCTTGAGCAACCGCACCGTGGGAGGGCCTTCAGTCGAATGTCGCGGCTGAAGCCGCTCCCCATGGGTGCAGGAATCGCGATTCAGCGGATCGGTTCGTCCAGCATCAGCTCGCGCACGAAGCGCACCGGCGGCGCGCCGTACGACAGCACCTTGTCGTGGTAGGCCTTGAGGTCGAATCTGTCGCCGAGCTTTTCCTGCACCGCCTTGCGCGTGTCGAACTGCTCCTGCGCGCCGACGAAATACGTCGGCAGCTGCGCGCTCGACAGCTGCGCGCGCACCCACTTGCCCGCGGCTTCGCTTTCCTGCTGGAACGCGTCGTGGGTCATGAGGCGCATCGCCTGCTCGCGGCTCCAGCCATCGACGTGCACGCCCTGGTCGAGGATCGCGTTGGCGATCGTGCGCAGGTAGAACTTGCGCTGGACCAGCTTGAACAGCGGGTCGCCGTCGGCGTAGCCGGCGTCGGTCATCATCCGCTCGGTGTAGACCGCCCAGCCCTCGGCGAACAGGCCGGACCTCAATACCGCGCGCAGGGTCGAGGGGAACCGCGCCGAATGCGCGCCTTCCAGGTAATGCCCGGGCATCGCCTCGTGGATGGCCAGCAACTGGATCATGCGCGAGTTGTATTCGCGCAGGAACGAATCGGTCTGCGCCTGGGTCCAGTCGTCGGGGATCGGCGAGATCGCGAAGTAGGTGTCCAGGCCCTTGTCCAGCGGGCCGGGCGAATCGCAGTACGCGACCGCGACGCCGCGCTGGAATTCGGGCATCAGGATCACCTTCACCGGATCGTCCGGCACGGTCACCAGGTCGTGCGCGCGCACGAAGCCGGTAGCCTTGGCCAGCGCGGCCTTGGCCGCGGGCACTACCTGGTCGCGTGCGGGCCTGTCGGCGTAGGCGAGGTCGAGCGCGGCCTCGATCGCCTTCTGCCGCTGGTCGTCGGTCGGGACTTCCGGCATCGGCGGCGCGTTCGGGCGATCCTTCAGCACCTGCCGCGCGATGTCGTACATCTCGCCGCGCACCCGCGTCATCTCGGCTTCCGCGCGCTGCTTGATCTGGGCGCGGGACAGCGAGGACATCAGCGCGAACTGCAGCTTCTGGTCGTACAGCTTCGCGCCGATGCGGAAATCCCCCTTCGCGTTCGGCACCAGGGTCTTGTCCAGCCACGCCTGCTGTTCGGCCACCGCCTTGCGCAGGGTCGCGACCGCGGCATCGAGGCGGGCGCGGTCCGCGCCCTGCAACTGGCCCGCGTTCGGGGTGATGAACTGGTCGACCAGGTCGAGCACGCCACCGTTCTGCCTGGCCACGGTCTGCGCATGGATCAGCGGGACACGCGCCGGGTCGAGGTTCGCGCGCATCTGCGCGAACAGCGCCGGTATTTGCTCCATGCGCGCGGTCGCCGACTTCAGGCGTTGCGGCATCGGCGCGAAGTCGCGCGCCATCAGGTTGTAGATCGCACCGCCGGCGAGGCCGGTGTACACCTGCGGATCCCAGGCCCAGCCCTGGTAGGTTTCGATGTTCCAGACATCGCCCTGCAGCTGGTTGCGCAGGATCGCGGCGTCGACCTGGTTTTCGCGCGACAGCGCATCGACGTCGATCGCGTCGAGTTCGCCCAGCATCGCCTTGCTGAAATCGACCACGCGCTGCCGGCCCGCGGCGTCGAGCTGGTCGAGTTGGTCGTCGAATCGATGGTCCCCGACCTGGGTCGCGTTGACGGGATTCAGCGCCAGCCAGCCGTCGAGCCAGCGTTTCGACACGTCGGCGAATCTGGCGTCGGCGGCGGAGGCGGGGACGACGGCGGCATCGGTCATGGCGGTTCCTTCGCCGGAAACGGCGGCGGGCGCGCCGGCGCAGGCGGCGAGGCCCGCTGCAAGCAGCGCGGTGGCGAGCAGGGTCTTGCGCATGGGCACGGCTCCGGCGGTGGAAACGCCGAGGATAGCGCGCGCCCGGCCGGCGGCATCGGCCATTGGTTTAGGCTGCGATTCCACGCCAACGACCGGAGCGCCACCATGGCCAGCCACGAAGGAAGCTGCCACTGCGGCAGGATCGCGTTCACCCTCGAGGGCGAGGCCAGCGAGGCGATGGACTGCAATTGCTCGATGTGCCGCCGCCGCGGCAGCCTGCTCGCGTTCTTCCCGCGCGACGCGCTGGCGCTGAAGACGCCGGAAGCGGACATGGCGACCTACACCTTCAACAGCCACCGGTTGCAGCATCATTTCTGCCCGACCTGCGGCATCGCGCCGTTCAGCGAGGGCCTGCACCCGAAGACCGGCGCGATGATGGCGGCGGTGAACCTGCGCTGCCTGCCGGGGATCGATCTTTCGACGCTTTCGGTCAAGCCGTTCGACGGCGCTTCGATGTAGCGTGTGGTCGCGGCGGATCGCCGCGAACGGGGAACCGACGATGCGCACCTTGCTCGCGCTGGGCCTGTGGCTCGGCTTCGCATCCTTCGCGTTCGCCGCGTGTCCCCCGGGACGGGATCGCGCGGAGCTGGAAGCGCTGAAAGCCGCGCAGTTCGCGATGCCGGATGCGGCCGCGCGCAATGCGCTGGCCGAAGGCCTGCTCGACTGCCTCGGCGATCCCGATCCCGCCCTGCGCGATGGCATCGCGTACGAGGCGTTCAGCACCTGGATGCGAGCGGGCGCGTTCGGCCCGGACGAACTCCGCAAGCTCCGCGACGGACTGTACGCGCGCCTCGATGGCGAAGACGCCGCGGGCTTCCGCCGCCCGTTCGCCGCGCTGGTGCTGTCGGAAGTCGCGCGCAGCGACCGCATCGCGCCATGGATGCGCGCCGACGAACGCGCGGCGATGGTGGAACGCGCGGCCGCCTTCCTGGAATCGGTACGCGACTACCGCGGCTACGACAAGGCCACCGGCTGGCGCCATGGCGTGGCCCACGGCGCGGACTGGGCGATGCAGCTGTCGTTGAACCCGGCGCTCGATCGCGCGCAACTCGAACGCCTGCTGTCGGCGGTGGCATCGCAGGTCATGGCCGCGGACGGCCATGCCTATGTGTTCGGCGAGGGCGAACGCCTCGCGCGGCCGGTGTTGTACGCGGCGCGGCGCGGGCTGATCGACGGTGCGACTTGGCAGGCATGGTTCGCGGCATTGCCCGCGAAACTCGGGCCGCCACAGCCGGGCTATGGCGATGCCGCCTGGCTGGCGCGCCGGCACGATCTGGTCCAGTTCCTCGAAGCGGCCTATGTCGGCGCGGACCAGTCGCACGACGCGGCGATCGCTGGGCTCAAGCCGGCGATCGCGGCGGCGCTCGCAGCGGTGCCCTGATCCGCGATCAGTCCTCGTCGCCGGGCTCGAATTCCACCGCGGCGTCGAGGTCGAAGGCCAGCGCCTCCGCCGCCTCGCGCACCTTGTTCGCGGTCGACGGGTTCGGCGCGAGGATCTCGAGTTCGTGCACGCCGGGACCCTCGACGTCGCTGAGGCCCGCGGAGCTGGAGTCATCGTCGTCCATGCGCGGCATCATGTCGGCGACTTCCTCGACGTGCTCGATGCCCTCGATGCTCTGCAGCAGGTTCATGAACGCGCGGGCATCGTCGTCGGAGCCGGTGACGCGGAGTCGGACGCGGGGCATCTTCGTGCCTCTTTGGTGTGTGGGGGACTGCAGATTGCCGTTCGAAAGGCGAAGTTTGCGTGAGGAAAGGGAGTCACCAGAATGCTGAGTCGGCTTCGTCAGCCCCGGCATTGTGGCGCTCGATCTGGATCCGAAGATCCCGCCTGCGAGTCGTCAGTTCCGGAGAAGCCATGCCGGTTCCGACAATCATGATTGCCGATAGGGAATGCCTGTTATTCATGATGACGTGCCGTCAATCAACTATCTGCTTCGGGCGGATATAGCGATCTACTTCCCCCCCGCCGCGGTCGGATCGCGCGTCGGCAACGGGACATTGCACAGGTCGATGTGGCCCGCCGGGTTCTTGTAGAAATCGTCGACGCGGTTGCGGCGGGCTTCGGTCGCGTCGCGGAAGGCCTGCGTATCGGTGCGCAGCAATTGCAGCGGGGTACGCTCGGATTCCGGCACGTCGCTGGCGAGCTTGATCGAAACGATGGGCGTGCGTTCTTCCGGCTTCTCGTAGAAGCCCATCGGATCGGGCCCGCGCGGGATGGCGCTCAGCAGTTCCATGCCCTTCACCACGCGACCGACGAGGGTGAGGTTGCGGTCGAGCGCGCGCGGGGCCTGGCCGATGACGACGTAGAGTTCGGCGCCGGTGCTGCTGTCGGGATCGTTGCCGCGGCCGGCGCCGACGATGCCGTAGCAATGCGTCATCCACATCTTGCCCGAGGCAGGGTCGCGCGCGACCGGGAAACCATCGGCGAAACCGACCTGCGGCGCCCAGCCGTCCTTGTCCGGCAATGGATCGAAAGCGACGCCCTTGCCGGCGCGGGTGAATTCTGCGGTGAGCTTGTCCTTCGCGTTCGCCGGGAAATGCCGCGCCTTCGCCGGGTCGTCGGAATCGGCATCGCCGAACTGGACGACGAAGTTGTCCTGCGAACGGTAGATGCTGGTGCCGTCCCAGAAGCCGCCCTGCGCCAGTGCCTTGATGTTGGCGACGTGGTTCGGCGCGAAGCCGGGCGCGAGTTCGATCACCACGCGGCCGTTCGGCAATTGCATGTACAACGCGTTCGCCGGATCGAGATTCCGCCACGCCGAAGCCGGTGCAGCGTCGATGATCTCCTTGGCGGAGCGATACGGATTCTTCGCGGGCTCCTGCGCGAACGCGAGCGCGGGCAGGAGGGCGGCGAGGATCAGGACACGTGCGGGCGCGGGCATGGCGGCCTCGTCGGACGGAAGGGTCCGACGAGGATAGCCGTCGCCGACCGCGGACGCGCTAGTGATCCTTCCTCCCGGAACCGGATTTCTTGCCGCCGCCGTCCTGCTTGTTGACGGTCGCCCAGGCGATGCGCTCGGCATCTTCCTTGCTGCGTCCTTCCTTCTTCTCGCTGCTCTCGATGTGCTCGGCCTGGCGCTTCTGCTTGTCGGTGTAGCTGGATTTATCGCCTCTGCTCATTTCGCTGCTCCTTGGCGTGGGGGTGCCACCGCCGAGGCTGCGGCCGGGCCCGGCAAGCCAAGGTGATGACTTATGGCAGGTTCGGTATACGAAACTTCGCAATAGCATGGAGTCATGGATAGCGACCAGCCCCTGCGGAAATTCCACAAGGAACTCAGCGCCGGCACGGTGTCGCTCGCGCTGCTGGCAGTGCTGGCCGCGGCCGAGGGCCCGATGTACGGCTACCAGATCGCCAAGCGCCTGGAACAGGTCGGCGAGGGCGTGCTGGCTGGCAAGCAGAGCGCGTTGTACCCGGTGCTGCGCGGGTTGGAAGCCGCCGGGCTGCTGGAAAGCTTCGTCGAACCTTCCGCCAGCGGCCCGCCACGGCGCTACTACCGCCTGACGGGCACCGGCCGTGGCGCCCTGCACGAGTGGAGCGCGGTCTGGCGCGCCACCCGCGATTCCGTCGATTCCGTCCTCGGGGAAACCAAACCATGAACGTCGCGCTGCCGACCACCATTCCCGCCTACCTGGAACAGCTGCGCCGCGCGCTGGCCGGCGCCGATCCGGCGCTGGTGCAGGACGCGCTGTACGACGCCGAGGAGTACCTGCGTTCGGAACTCGGCGAACAGCCCGGGAAATCGGAGGCAGAGGTGATCGCCTCGGTCGCCGGCAGCTACGGCGCGCCCGACGAAGTCGCCGACATCTACCGCGACACCGAAGCGAAGGTGCAGACCGCGTTGCGCCCGCCGGCCCCCGCGCCGCGGCGTTCCGCGCTCGGGCGCTTCTTCGGCGTCGCCGCCGACCCGCGCACCTATGGCGCGCTGTTCTACATGCTGCTCGCCCTGGCCACCGGCATCTTCTACTTCACCTGGACGGTGACCGGCGCCTCGCTGTCGGCCGGGCTCGCGGTACTGATCATCGGCATCCCGTTCGTGATCCTGTTCATCGGTTCGACGCGGATCCTGTCGCTGGTCGAGGGCCGCATCGTCGAGGTGATGCTCGGCGAACGCATGCCGCGCCGGCCGCTGTACGCGGCGCGCGGCAAGCCCTGGGGCGCGCGGATCAAGGACATGTTCACCGATCCGCGCACCTGGTCCACGCTGCTGTATTTCGTCGCGATGTTGCCGCTGGGCATCGCCTATTTCACCATCGTCGTCACCCTGCTCAGCGTGTCGCTGGCGTTCATCGCAGCGCCGGTCGTCGCCCTGTTCGCCGGCGCGAACGGCGGGCTGTGGATCGACGACATGCAGGTCACCACGTCAATGGAATGGTGGCAGTTGCCGCTATTGTTCGTCGGCGGCGTCATCCTGCTGTTCGCCACCCTGCACCTCGCGCGAGGCATCGGTCGCCTGCACGGACTCTTCGCCAAGCACCTGCTGGTGAAGTCGGCGCAGTACGCGTAGGCCGCTTTTCCTCTGCCGTAACAGGGGAAGGGAAGCTAACGCTTCGCCGCTTTCTTCGCCTTGGTGGCGGGCTTCGAGGCCGGCTTGCCGTCGCCGTCGTGCGCGGCGATGAAATCGCGCACCTGCGGATAGACCTGGGTGCGCCAGCGGCGGCCGCTGAAGATGCCGTAATGGCCGGCGCCCGCCACCGTGAGGTGCTTGCGGTCGCGCTCGGGGATGCCGGTGCAGAGCTTGTGCGCGGCGCGGGTCTGGCCTTGGCCGGAAATGTCGTCGAGCTCGCCCTCGATGGTGAACAGCGCGCAGCCCTCGATCCGCGACGGGTCCACGCGTTCGCCGGCGACGTCCCACAGCCCGCGCGGAAGCAGGTGTTCCTGGAACACCACGCGCACGGTGTCGAGGTAGTACTCGGCCGGCATGTCGAGCACCGCGTTGTATTCGTCGTAGAAGCGGCGGTGCGCGGCGGCGTCGTCGAGGTCGCCCTTGACCAGGTCCTGGTAATAGTCCCAGTGCGACTGGAAATGGCGTTCGGGATTCATCGCGATGAACCCCATGTGCTGCAGGAAACCCGGGTACACGCGGCGGCCACGGCCGGGGTAGTTCGCCGGAACCGCGTGGATCAGGTTCTGCTCGAACCACCACAGCGGTTTCTGCGCGGCGAGGTTGTTGACCGCGGTCGGCGATTCGCGGGTGTCGATCGGCCCGCCCATCATCACCAGCGAACGCGGCACGACCTCGCCGCGCGCGGCCATCAGCGACACCGCGGCGAGCACCGGCACCGTCGGCTGGCAGACGCTGATGACGTGCAGCTTGTCCGCGCCGATGTGGCGGATGAAGCCCTCGATGGTGGAAACGTAGTCGTCGAGGGTGAACGCGCCGTCCGCCGCCGGGACCATGCGCGCGTCGATCCAGTCGGTGATGTAGACCTTGTGCGCGCCGAGCAGCGTCTGCACGGTGTCGCGCAGCAACGTGGCGTGGTGGCCGGAGAGCGGCGCGACCACCAGCACCGCCGGGTCGTCCTTCATGTTCCGCAGTTCGCCGGCGTCGTCGCTGAAGCGCTTGAAGCGCAGCAGGCGGCAGAACGGCGTGCGCGTCACCTCGCGTTCCACGACCGGGCACTTGCGCCCCTCGACTTCCACTTCATGGATGTCGAACTCGGGCTTCTCGTAGTCCTTGCCGATGCGATGCAGCAGTTCGTAGCCGGCGGCCATGCGCCCGGCACCGGGCAGCGACGACATCCAGCTGTGCGGCGAGGACAGCATGTGCGCGCTGGCGTCGGCCCAGTACGAAAACGGTTCGAGCCAGGCGCGATTCCACTCGTGGAATTGGTAAAGCAGCATCGAGGCCTCCGGTTGCTGCGCCGCAGCATATCCGATCCGGCCACGGGCGATGTGATCGGCGCGGCAAAACGGGAGGATTCGCCCGGAATTCAGGCCGTTTCCAGCTCGCTGGCATGGTGGCCGAGCCGCGGCGACAGCCAGCAATGCGCACCGATGTGGCGGAAGCCCAGCGCCTCGAAGCGCTTCCGGTAGAACGCGCCCTCGCGGCCGATGAAGCCGTCCTCGTCGCCGCTGGCCGCGTCCCTGCGGGTGAAGGTTTCGAGGAAGGCGACGCCGCCGCAGAGTTCGGCGAGGCCGGGCAGGCCACGGTCGAGTTCGCGCGTGGGCAGGTAATGCAGCACGTCGCTGCACACCAGCAGGTCGACCGGCGGGCAGGGCCGCAGCAGCGCGAAATCGCCGAAGCGCGCCAGCCGCAGCCCGCGCGAACGGCCGTAGCGCGAGACCGCGTACTCGCTGGAATCGAAGCCGAGGTAGCCCGCACGCGGCCGCAGCTTCAGCAACGGCGCGCGCCACGCGCCTTCGCCGCAGCCGACGTCGAGCACCGTGCGCAACGGCCGCTCCAGCATGTATTCGGCCGTCGCCACCGCCAGCGCGACCTTGCGCGCCAGCCGTTGCCGGCCGCCGATGCCGCCGTGGCGGTACCAGCGGTCGAAGTAGTCGCGGTCGTAACGTTTGTCCATCATGCGATGCTATCGCGACCGCGACGGAGGATGGCGATGGAAATCTACTTCTGGACCAAGACCGCGCACCTGGTGTTCGTGATCGCGTGGATGGCGACGGTGTTCTACCTGCCGCGCATCCTCGTCAACCTGGCCGAGGCCGGCGACGAGCCGGCGGTGCGCGCTCGATTGGTGCTGATGGGCAGGCGCCTGTACCGTTTCGGGCACAGCATGTTCGGCATGGCCTTCCTGTTCGGATTGGCGCTATGGCAGGGATGGCGCATCTCCGCGCGCGCGTGGCCGATGATGTTCGGCACCGAGGGCTGGCTGCACGCCAAGCTGACGTTGGTTGCGCTGCTCCTGGCGTACTTCATCGTCGCCGGTCGCTGGCTCAAGGGCGTCGAGAAGGGCCGTGCGCTGCCGTCGGCCAAGGCCCTGCGCTGGTTCAACGAATTGCCGGTGCTGCTGCTGGTGGGCGTGGTCTACCTGGTGCTGGCGAAGCCGTTCTAGCGAACAGCATCGCCATCACTTCCCCTCGAAATCCCCCGGCTTCGGCAACACCACGGGCACGCCGTCCTCGCAATCTCCCTTCGCGCACAGCGCCGCGCGCAGGCGCGGGCTGGCCTGCAGCAGGAAGTGGAAGATCGCGTTCTGCTCCACGTTGCCGCGCACCGCGTCGCTGCCCGGGCCGAGCGCCCACACGCCGACGTCGTCGCCGCCGTGCGTTTCGGAAGGCAGCGGGAAGATCGCTTCCTGCAGGTAATCGGGTGCTTCGGTATCGACATCGGTCAGGTCGGCCCGGCGATTCCCGGCGGGGTCGCGATGGCCGGGGCCGTTGATGTAATTCAGCACCGTGTAGGGTCGTCCGTCCGCATCGCGCGCGAGCGCGCCTGGATCGACCGTTGCGATGGATTCGCGCGAGCCGCCGTACACCTTGCCGAGGATCGGGTTGCCACGCCGGCCGTAGCCCGCGAACGCGAGCGTGTGGGAGTGGTCGGCGGTGACCAGGATCAACGTGTCGTCGGCGGAGGTCGCCTCGGTCGCGGCGCGCACCGCGTCGCTGAGCGCGATGGTGTCGGTGAGCGCGCGATAGGCGTTACCGGCATGGTTGGCCATGTCGATGCGGGCGCCTTCGACCAGCAGCACGTAGCCATTCGGATTCTTGGACAGGCGCGCGATCGCCGCCCGGGTCATCTCGGCGAGCGAGGGTTCGCCGCCGCGATCCTGCGCGCGGTCGTGTTCGAAATGCATGTGGTCGGGTTCGAACAGGCCGAGCAGGGCGCCATCGCCCGCGGACCGCAGCTGCGCCGCGTTCCACGCGTAGGCGCCGCCGGGATGGCGGGACTGCCATTCGGCGACGAGATCGCGGCCGTCGCCGCGGCTGCCGGCTTGGTCGGGATATTCCGGATCGCGCGTGGCCTTCGGCAGGAATTCGCGACGCCCGCCGCCCATCAGCACGTCGGGACCGGTGCCGAAGCGCGATTCCACCAGTTGCCGCGCGATGTCGATGCAGCCGGCTTCGCGCGCGGGGACGGGCAGTTGCGTGTCGTTTTCCCAACTGCGGTCGGCGGAATGGCTGAAGGTCGCGCCCGGGGTGGCATGCGTCACGCGCGCGGTCGTGACCACGCCGGTGGCCATGCCGCTGGATGCCGCGAGTTCCCACAGCGTCAGCAACGGCGCGGAGAGCGCGGCCTTGCAGTCCCTGCGCGCCGCCTGCTGGCCGATCGAGAGCACGCCCAGCCGCGTTTTGGCGCCGGTGGCCATCGCCGACATGGTGCCGGCCGAATCGGGCGTCTGCGAATCGGTGTCGTAGGTGCGGCTGAGCGCGGTGGCCGGGAAGTCCTCCCAGGCCAGGCGATGTTCCTCGCCGCTCTCGCCCTGCTGTTGTCCCTCGAGGATGCGCGCCGCCGCGACCGTGGCCAGGCTCATGCCGTCGCCGACGAACAGGATCACGTTCTTGGCGCGCCCCCGCATCGCCCCGCGCGAAGCCGCTTCCGCGGCGCCCGCGCGGAACCACCATTGCGCGCTCTCGCCGCCGGGACGCTGGATCCGGGGCACCGCGACCTGGATGGACGCGGCTTGCGGCGAAGCCGTTCCAGCGGTGCTGGCGCAGCCGGCGAGCATCCCGATGCCGGCCGCGAGCAGCGCGGCTCGGAACGAAGCGAAAAGGTTCATGCCGGGTCCGGGTGCGAAGTGCGCCCGATCATAACCGCGAGAAATGCCACGACTGCATGCGCCCGTCGCGATACGGCATCACCCCGTGGAAGGGGCGCGCATCGTCGTCGAAGACCAGCGGCAGGAAATGGGTGTCGCCCTCCCACATCGGCAATTCGTGCATGCGTTCGACTTCCACCCATTCGAGCGCGCCTTCCGGGTTGGATTCGAACGGCGTGCCGGCGAATGCATCGACCACGAACACGAAGCCCAGCCAGTCCTCGCCGTGCTTGCCGAAGCCGGGCCAGCTGATCGTGCCGCGCAGCCGCAGCGACGTGCATTCGATCCCGGCCTCCTCGCGGATCTCGCGGCGCATGCCGGTGAGCACGTCCTCGTCGCGCTCGAGCTTGCCGCCGAGGCCGTTGTACTTGCCCAGGTGCTGGTCGCCCGGTCGCGCGTTGCGATGCACCAGCAGCACGCGACCGCCGTCGGGCGAAAGCACGTAGCCGAGCGTGGCGACGATCGGGGTGTAGACCGACATGCCTCAGGCCACCGCGTTGCGGCGACCACGCACCAGCCATGCGCCGAACAGCGCGGCGGGCGCGGGCAGCAACACGCCGGCGAACGACATCCACGCCGGATGCGGCACCAGCACCACCATCAGCAGGACCGCCGCTGCCACGCACGCGCCGACCACGATCGCGGGTGCGCGGCGTTTCGAAATCGCCGCGGCGACCACGCCGCCATCGAGCGCGCCGACCACCCAGCCGGCGAGTACCAGCAGCAGCGCGCGGGGCGGCATCTGCGCGACCAGCGCCGCGAGTTGCCGGGGATCGTGCACGTCGAGCCCGGGAGGCGGCGGAAACGCGCGCACGCTTGCGAATTCGAACAGCGACACGGTGATCCACGCGACCACGAGGCCGGCGATCGCGGCCAGGATCGAACGCAGCATGGGGAACCCCCTTCGACGACGATGGCCGCAGCTTGGCGCCTGCATGCGCCGCCCGCAAGCCGCGGCGCATAATCGGGCGACTCCACCGGAATCGATCGCGGATGAGCGGACAGCAGCGCGCGCTGACCATGCGTTTCCTCGCCGAACCCACCGACGTGAACTACGGCGGCAAGGTGCATGGCGGCATCGTCATGAAATGGATCGACCAGGCCGGCTACGCGGCCGCGGTCGGCTGGAGCGGGCGCTACAGCGTGACCGTCGCGGTCGGCGGGATCCGCTTCGTCGCGCCGATCCGGATCAGCGACCTGGTCACGGTGACCTCGACCCTGGTCTACACCGGCACCACCAGCATGCATTTCGCGGTCGACGTGCGTGCGCGCGATCCGATGCAGGGCGAGGGCGAAGAGCGCCTGTGCACGCATTGCATGATCGTCTTCGTCGCGCTCGATGGCGTGGAAGGCAAGCCGGCGCCGGTGCCGGCATGGACCCCGCAAAACGACGAGGACAAGCGCCTGGCCGAATACGCGACCCGGGTGATGGCGCTGAGCAAGGGCATCGAGGACACCGTCGCGCGCTACCGCCCGATGGACACCAGCGGCGCGGGCTGACCGGTTGGCATGGGCCAGCGCGTTCGCAGGGGAACGCCCCTGCCCAGGAATATCGCGATGCCCGCACACCCGCTTCGGATCCCGGCCCTGGTCTCGTTCGTACTCGCCGCGGCGCTGGCGCCCTTGCACGCACGCGCCGCCGACCTCGCGGCGGCCGATCGCGCCGCGGTATTCAAGGCCGCCGGCGCAACCCGGCAAGGCGACGGCCGCTGGCTGATCTGCAGCGACGATCCGCAGACCAGCGGAGCCAGCATCGACGAGGTCCGCGACCTCAATGGCGATGGCCGGCCCGAGGCGGTGGTGAACGAGGACGGCACGTTCTGCAACGGCGCCTCCGGCACGCGGTTCGCCCTGCTCAGCAAGCAGGCCGACGGTGGCTGGCGCAGCATGCTGGCCTCCGAGGGCATGGCCGAGTTCCTCCCGACGAAGGGCAAGGATGGCTGGCCCGATGTCTCCATCGGCGGCCCGGGATTCTGCTTCCCGGTGATGCGCTGGAACGGCAGTGCATACGTCTTCAACCGCAACGAATACACGGGCAAGCGCTGCAAGCCCTGAGCCGGGCGCAAACGAAAAGGCCGCCTTGCGGCGGCCCGTGTTGCGCTGCGTCGGGGATCAGATCCCGGCGACCCGGCGCGCTTCCATGAACTTGCCGCTCCAGTAGCCCTGGTCGAGGCGCGACACCATCACGTCCTTGCCGGTGCTCGGTGCGTGCAGGAACTGGCCGTTGCCGACGTAGATGCCGACGTGGTCGACGCGCTTGCCGTGGACCTTGAAGAACACGATGTCGCCCGCGGTCAACGCGGAGCGGTCGATGCGCTGGCCGGTATTGGCCATGTCGCGGGACACGCGCGGCAGGTCGATCCCGAGCGCGGTCTTGAACACGTAGCCGACCAGGCCGCTGCAATCGAAGCCGTTGGTGCCGGTGCCGCCCCAGCGGTAGGGCGTGCCGAGCAGGGCGAGTGCGCGCTTGAGCACCGTCTGCACGCCGCTGCCGGGCTTGTCGGCGGGCGACGCGTTGGCACTGGCCGGCGCGACCAGGTCGTTGGCGAGGAACAGGGCGCGGTCGCTGGCCGAGGCCGGCTGGCTGGCGGCCGCGTTCGCGGCGGCGGAAATATTCTCCAGCCCGATGCCGGGGAGGACGGCTTCCTGGGCCAGGGCCGGGCAGGCGATGCCGAGGAAGGCGAGCGCAAGCAGGATGCGGAGGGCCCCAAGTGGGCGGCGGGTGGCGGCAGGGCGGCCTGGAAGCGCGTCGGGTGTCGTCACGGGTCGGTTCAGGGCTGTCAACGAGGCGTGAGGATGCCCCAGCCGACCCGGGCGGAAGTTCAAATTTCGTAAAAAAACTGAACCAACCCAGTGATTTTCCTCACATTTCTTTCACAACCCGCATTCAGTTTCCGGAACGCTTCAGTGCAGGACCCGTCGCGACCCGCTGTAGTGGTCGCGCCAGTACGGGCCGTCGAGGCGATCCAGGCGCACCGTGCCGCCGGTGCTCGGGGCATGCACGAAGCGTCCTTCGCCGACATAAATGCCGACATGGCTGACCCCGCCGCCGCTGCCGAAGAACACCAGGTCCGCCGCGGCCAGCCGGTCGGTCGGGATGCGCGGGCCCTGCCAGGCGGCGAGCTCGCGCGAGGTGCGCGGCAGGCGCAGGTCGAGCATGTCGCGGAACACGTAATTGACCAGGCCGCTGCAGTCGAAGCCGCCCGCGGGGGTGTTGCCGCCGTAGCGGTAGGGCGTGCCGACCAGGCTGATCGCGCGCATCAGCACCGCGTTCGCCGCCTCCGGGTTTTCCGGCCGCACCACTGGCCAGTTGCGCGCCGGCACCTGCGCGCGACGCGGCGGCGGTTCGCGGACTTCATGGCCGCAGGCGGCGAGCAGGGCGCAGGCGAGCGCGAGCGAAGCGAAGCGACGCCATGCTGGCGTGGCCGCGGGCGAGCCCGGATAATGCGCAATCCTCATCGGCCGGATCTTGGCCGATCGCGCGCGGCGCGCACAAGCCGCGTAATTACCGCATGTTTCCACGGACCGCCATGAAGATCGAAAAAGACCGCGTCGTGCGCTTCCACTACAGCGTCGCCGAGACCGGCCAACCGGAGCAGGAAAGCTCGCGCGGCGGCGAACCCCTGGCGATCCTCATCGGCCACGGCAACATCATCCCCGGGCTGGAGAAGGCGATGGAAGGGCACGAGGCCGGCGACAGCTTCGGCGTCGACGTCGTGGCTGCCGACGCCTACGGCGAGCGCCGCGAGGGCCTGGGCCAGCGCATCCCGAAGAAGCATTTCGGCAACCAGCCGTTGCAGCCGGGGATGCAGGTCGTGCTCAACACCAACGTCGGCCCGCGCGCGGTGACCATCGAGAAGGTGGGGATGACCGTGGTCGACGTCGACCTCAACCACCCGATGGCGGGCAAGGACCTGCACTTCGACATCGAGGTCGTCGAGGTACGCGAAGCCACGCCGGAGGAACTCGAGCACCATCACGTCCACGGCGATGGCGGTCATCACCACTGACCGCACCGATGTCCTGATCGTCGGCGCCGGGGTCATCGGGCTTGCCACGGCGATCGAACTGCTGCAAGCGGGGCGCAGCGTCAGGGTCCTCGATGCCGGGACCGCCGGTGGCGGCAGCTCGCACGGCAACTGCGGCACGATCACGCCCAGCCATTCGGCGCCGCTGGCCGAACCCGGCCGCATCGCCCGCGCGCTGCGCTGGCTGCTGACGCCGGATGCGCCGTTCTACGTGCGCCCGCGTTTCGATCCCGCGCTGTGGGCCTGGTTCGCCCGTTTCGCCGCGCGTTGCAATGCGCGCGACTGGCGCGAAGCGACGCGCAGCAAGGCGGCGTTGCTGCAGGCTTCGCGCGCGTTGCTGCAGGAACGCGTCGAACGCCACCGGCTGGAATGCGAATTCCTCGCCGCGGGCAACGATTACGTGTTCCGCGACGAGCGCACTCTCGAGCATTTCGCCGCCGAACTCGATGCCTTGTCCGAACTGGGCATCGCTTCCGAACGCATCGACGGCGACGCCTACCTGCGCGGGGAAACCAGCCTGCTGCCCGGCGTGGTCGGCGCGGTGCGCTTCCCCGGCGACGCGCGCCTGCGCCCGGACCGGTTCGTCGCCGAACTCGCGCGCGTCTGCCGCGAACTCGGCGGCGCGATCGTCGAACACTGCGCGGTGGATCGCGTCGAATTCGAAAACGACGGCGTGCGCGCGCGCGCCGGCGGACGCACGTTCGCCGCGAACGACATCGTGCTCGCCGCCGGTGCGTGGTCGCCGTCGCTGGCGCGCGATTTCGGGTTGCGCGTCCCGATCCAGCCGGGCAAGGGTTATTCGATCACCTGGGATCGCCCGGCCACGGTGCCGCAGCGGCCGCTGGTGCTGTTTGAACGCAGCGTCTGCGTTACCGCCTGGGACAGCGGCTTCCGCCTCGGCAGCACGATGGAGTTTTCCGGTTACGACACCCGCCTCAACCGGCGCCGGCTGCAGGCGCTCGAACGCGGCGCGGCGGAATACCTGCGCGAACCGATCGGGCCGGTGCGGCGCGAGGAATGGTTCGGCTGGCGCCCGATGACCTGGGACGACCTGCCGCTGATCGGCCCGGTCCCGGCCCGGCGCGGCGCGTGGGTCGCGACCGGCCACGGCATGCTAGGCGTGAGCATGTGCATGGCGACCGCCGCGCTGCTCGGCGATCTGATGCTGGGACGCGAGCCGATGCTCGATCCGCATCCCTATCGCGCCGGGCGTTTCGGCTGACGCGGCTACACTGCGCGCATGCCCGATTACGCCTGCACCCTGCATCGCGGCACCGCGCCGCTGCTCGTCAGCCTGCCGCACGACGGCACCGAATTGCCGGCCGGACTCGCCGCGCGGATGAGCGAAGGCGCGCGCCGCGTGCCCGATACCGACTGGCACGTGGCGCGGCTGTACGACTTCGCGCGCGAAGTCGGCGCTTCGCTGCTGGTGCCGCGCTGGTCGCGCTACGTGGTCGACCTCAACCGCCCGCCGGACGACGCCTCGCTGTACCCCGGGCAGAACACCACCGGTTTGTGCCCGGCGGTGGGCTTCAGCGGCGAGCCGGTCTACCTGCCGGGGCAGGAACCTTCGCGCGACGAAGTGCTTTCGCGCGTCGAACGCTACTGGCGGCCCTACCACGACGCGCTGCGCGGCGAACTCGAACGCCTGCGCGCGCAGCATGGCCACGTGGTGCTCTGGGAAGGGCATTCGATCCGCGGCAGCGAGCTGCCGTTCCTGTTCGAAGGCCGGTTGCCCGACCTCAACCTCGGGACTTCCGGCGGCGCGAGTTGCGCGCCGGCGCTGCAGGCCAGGCTCGAGCGCGTGCTCGGCGGACAACGCGGCTACGACTGGATCGCCAACGGACGCTTCAAGGGCGGCTACATCACCCGCCACTACGGCGATCCGGCGCGCGGCATCGACGCGGTGCAGCTCGAAACCAGCCAGCGCAACTACATGGACGAGGAGTCCTTCGAATACGACGAGGCGAAGGCGGGGAAGCTGCAGCGGCTGCTGCGCGACCTGCTGGACGCCGCGCTCGCCTGATCAGACTTCGAGCGTGGCGAGGTCGCCCTTCTGCTCCAGCCAGGCCTTGCGGTCGCCCGCGCGCTTCTTCGCCAGTAGCATGTCCATCAGCGAACGCGTCTGCACGTCGTCGTCGACGGTCAGCTGCACCAGCCGGCGGGTGTCGGGATGGATGGTGGATTCGCGCAGCTGCAGCGGGTTCATTTCGCCCAGGCCCTTGAAGCGGGTGACGTTGACCGCGCCCCTGGGTTTCTCGCGCGCGATCTTCTCCAGCAGCAAGCGCTTTTCCTCGTCGTCGAGCGCGTAGGACACCTGCTTGCCCACGTCGATGCGATACAGCGGCGGCATCGCCACGAACACGTGCCCGGCGGCGACCAGCGACGGGAAATGCCTGAGGAACAGCGCGCTCAGCAACGTGGCGATGTGCAGCCCATCGGAATCGGCATCGGCGAGGATCACGACCTTGCCATAGCGCAGGCCGGCGAGGTCGTCCTTGCCGGGGTCGCAGCCGATCGCGACCGCGAGGTCGTGCACTTCCTGCGACGCCAGCACCTGGCCGCTGCCGACTTCCCAGGTGTTGAGGATCTTGCCGCGCAAGGGCAGGATCGCCTGGAACTCCTTGTCGCGGGCCTGGCGCGCGCTGCCCCCGGCCGAATCGCCCTCGACCAGGAACAGTTCGGTGCGCGACAGGTCCTGCGAGATGCAGTCGGCGAGCTTGCCGGGCAGGGCCGGGCCCTGCGTGACCTTCTTGCGCACGACCTGCTTCTCGGTCTTGAGCCGGGCCGATGCGCGTTCGATCGCGAGTTGCGCGATCTTCTCGCCGGATTCGACGTGGGTGTTGAGCCACAGCGAGAACGCATCGTGCGCGGCGCCCTCGACGAAGCCCGCGGCCTGGCGCGAGCTCAGCCGTTCCTTGGTCTGGCCGCTGAACTGCGGGTCGGTCATCTTCAACGACAGCACGAACGACACCTGGTCCCACACGTCCTCGGGCGCGAGCTTCACCCCGCGCGGCAGCAGGTTGCGGAAATCGCAGAATTCGCGCAGCGCGTCGGTGAAGCCGCTGCGCAGCCCGTTGACGTGGGTGCCGTGCTGCACGGTCGGGATCAGGTTGACGTAGCTTTCCTGCACGATCTCGCCGTCCGGCACCCAGGCCACCGCCCAGTCGACGGTCTCGGTGTCCTTCCTCAATGCGCCGACGAACAACTCCGGCGGCAGCAGTTCCCGATCGACCAGTTCGCTGCGCAGGTAATCGCGCAGGCCGTCCTCGTAGTGCCACTGCGTGCGTTCGCCGCTGGCGGCGTCGAACAGGGTCACGGTCAGGCCCGGGCAGAGCACGGCCTTGGCGCGCAGCAGGTGCTTGAGCGCGCGCAGGTTGAATTTCGCGGTATCGAAGTACTTCGGCTCCGGCCAGAAACGCAGGCGGGTGCCGGTGTTCTTCCTGCCGACCGAGCCGACGACCTCCAGCTTCGTGGCGCGTTCGCCATGCGCGAACGACATCGCGTATTCGTTGCCGTCGCGCTTGATGTAGACGTCGACCTTCGACGACAGCGCATTCACCACGCTCACGCCGACGCCGTGCAGGCCGCCGCTGAAGGTGTAGTTGCGGTTGTTGAACTTCCCGCCCGCGTGCAGGCGGGTGAGGATCAGTTCGACCCCGGGGATCTTCTCCTCGGGGTGGATGTCGACCGGCATGCCGCGCCCGTCGTCGGCCACTTCGCAGCTGCCGTCGGCGTGCAGCACCACGTCGATGTTGCGCGCATGCCCGGCGAGCGCCTCGTCGACCGCGTTGTCGACGACTTCCTGCGCGAGGTGGTTGGGGCGCGAGGTATCGGTGTACATGCCCGGGCGGCGCCGGACCGGGTCCAGCCCGGACAGGACTTCGATGTCGGCGGCGTCGTAGCGCGAGGTCATGCGTGGCGGTGCGTCTTCGTGGCGAAAGCGAGATTGTCGCGTATCGGGGTGCGGAAGTTAAAAGCCCGTTGTTCAGTCGCGGGCATGGAAAAGGCGACTAGGGTCGGTCCCCGGTCGTCGAGGGGCGCGGCCCATGGCAACACGATTGTGGTCCTTTCCTTTTCGCTTCCGGGAGATTCCCCATGAACCATCGCACTTCGCTACTCGTCCTGCTCGTCGCCGGCGCGCTTGCCACCGGCGCGGCCTTCGCCCAGGACGCCACCGCCACCGATGCGAGCCAGCAGACCCCGCCGGTGTCGGCCACGACCCAGCAATCCACCTCGTCCGACGCGAGTTCCGCGACCTCCGGCGATGCCGCGGTGACGAGCAGCGGCCAGGACCAGACCCAGACCATGGGCGACGCCTCGGGCATGGCCACCAGCGCGAGCAGCAACTCGGCCTACGACACCTCCGCGACCGACGACCAGTCCCAGGACAACAAGGACGAAGACGCGCAGTCCAAGCCCTGACGGCCACGCCGGACCCCTTCCGGCACCACTCGACGCCCCGGCACTCCCGGGGCGTCGTCGCATCCGGCCACGGTGCGACCCCTTTGCGTTCAACGGTTTGCGCTGCTGCGGTCGCCGCGATGGGCGCGAGCCGGTAGACTGTGGCTTTCCGGAAGCGCGCTTTGCCATGGCCCCCGCCCGTTCCGCAACGCCCCTCGTTTTCGTCACCGGCGGCGTGGTCTCTTCGCTCGGCAAGGGCATCGCCGCCGCCTCGCTCGCCGCCATCCTCGAAGCCCGCGGCCTGCGGGTGACGATGATGAAGCTCGATCCCTACCTCAATGTCGACCCGGGCACGATGAGCCCGTTCCAGCACGGCGAGGTCTACGTCACCGACGACGGCGCCGAGACCGACCTCGACCTCGGCCATTACGAGCGCTTCGTCAACACCCGCCTGTCCGGCCTGAACTCGATCACCACCGGCAAGATCTACGAGTCGGTGATCCGCAAGGAACGCCGCGGCGACTACCTCGGCGGCACCGTCCAGGTGATCCCGCACGTCACCGACGAAATCAAGCGCTGCATCGACGCGGCGACCGGCGGCTACGACGTCGCCCTGGTCGAGATCGGCGGCACCGTCGGCGACATCGAATCGCTGCCGTTCCTCGAGGCGATCCGCCAGCTGCGCACCGAGCGCGGCCCGGACATGGCCATGTTCATGCACCTGACCCTGGTGCCGTTCATCGCCGCGGCCGGCGAACTCAAGACCAAGCCGACCCAGCATTCGGTGAAGGAACTGCGCAGCATCGGCATCCAGCCGGACGTGCTGCTGTGCCGCAGCGAGCAGCCGTTGCCCGACAGCGAACGGCGCAAGATCGCGCTGTTCACCAACGTGCCGGAAAAGGCGGTCATCTCCGCGGTGGACCTGGACAACATCCACAAGATCCCGCGCTGGCTGCACGGCCAGCGCCTGGACCAGCTGGTCGTCGACCAGTTGCGCCTCGGCGACAAGGTCCGCGACGCCGATCTCTCGGAATGGGACGCGGTGGTGGATGCCGCAGAACATCCGATCGACGAGGTCACGATCGCGGTGGTCGGCAAGTACGTCGACCACAAGGATGCGTACAAGTCGGTGGGCGAGGCGCTCAAGCACGGCGGCATCCGCCAGCGCACGCGGGTCAACCTGAAGTGGCTGGAGTCGCAGGACATCGAGCGCGAGGGCGCGGAGAAGATCCTCGCCGGCGTCGACGGCATCCTCGTGCCCGGCGGCTTCGGCGACCGCGGCTTCGAGGGCAAGGTGCTGACCGCGCAGTTCGCGCGCGAAAGCAAGCTTCCGTACTTCGGCATCTGCTACGGCATGCAGGCCGCAGTGGTGGACGTGGCGCGCAACCTCGCCGGGCTGGAAGGCGCGAACAGCACCGAGAACGACAGGCTTTCGCCGCATCCGGTGATCGGCCTGATCACCGAATGGCGCACGCAGTCGGGCGACATCGAGCGCCGCGACGAGGAATCCGACCTCGGCGGCACCATGCGCCTGGGCCTGCAGGAACAGCGGGTGAAGCCCGGCACGCTTGCGCATCGCATGTACGGCAAGGACGTGGTCGGCGAACGCCACCGCCATCGTTACGAATTCAACAATCGCTACCGCACCGAGCTGGAAGGCGCGGGCCTGGTGATCTCGGCCAAATCGATGGACGACCTGCTGGTGGAAATGGTCGAACTCCCCCAGGCCGCGCACCCGTGGTTCCTCGCCTGCCAGGCGCATCCGGAATTCCTGTCCACCCCGCGCGGCGGGCATCCGCTGTTCATCGGCTTCGTCCGCGCCGCGCGCGAGCGCAAGGCCGGCGGCAAGCTGCTCGCCGAGGCCGCGGCATGAAGCTGTGCGGGTTCGACGTCGGGCTCGACCAGCCGTTCTTCCTGATCGCCGGCCCGTGCGTGGTCGAATCCGAGCAGTTGCAGGTCGACACCGCGGCCACGCTGAAGGAGATCACCGGCGAGCTCGGCATCCACTTCATCTTCAAGTCCAGTTTCGACAAGGCCAACCGCACCTCGATCTCGAGCTTTCGCGGTCCCGGGATGGAAGAAGGCCTGCGCGTGCTGGCCGAGGTGAAGCGCCAGCTCGGCGTGCCGGTGCTGACCGACGTGCACGAGTACACGCCGATGGACGAAGTCGCATCCGTCGTCGACGTGCTGCAGACGCCGGCTTTCCTCGTCCGCCAGACCGATTTCATCCGCAAGGTCTGCGAAGCCGGAAAGCCGGTCAACATCAAGAAAGGCCAGTTCCTGTCGCCCTGGGACATGAAGCCGGTGGTGGAGAAGGCCAGGTCCACCGGCAACAACGACATCATGGTCTGCGAGCGCGGCGCCTCGTTCGGCTACAACAACCTGGTCAGCGACATGCGTTCGCTCGCGGTGATGCGCGACACCGGCTGCCCGGTGGTGTTCGACGCGACGCATTCGGTGCAGTTGCCGGGCGGGCAGGGCAGTTCCAGCGGCGGCCAGCGCGAATTCGTGCCGGTACTGGCGCGCGCGGCGATCGCGGTCGGGGTGTCCGGCGTGTTCATGGAAACGCACCCGGATCCGAGCAAGGCGCTCAGCGATGGCCCCAACGCCTGGCCGCTGGGCAAGATGCGCGCGCTGCTCGAAACCATGCTGGAACTCGATCGCGCGACCAAGCGTGGCGGCTTCCTCGAAACTTCCGTCTGCCATTGAATCTTCCTCGATGACTGCGATCACCAAGGTCCACGCCCGCGAAATCCTCGACAGCCGCGGCAATCCCACGCTCGAGGCGGAAGTCACCCTCGCCGACGGCAGCCTCGGCCGCGCGATGGTCCCCTCGGGCGCATCGACCGGCACGCGCGAGGCGGTCGAACTGCGCGACGGCGACCGTTCGCGCTACGTCGGCAAGGGCGTGCGCAAGGCGGTCGGGAACGTCAACGGCGCGATCGCGCAGGCGCTGCAGGGTTTCGACGCGGCCGACCAACAGGGGCTCGACCGCCGCCTGGTCGACCTCGACGGCACCGAGAACAAGGGACGCCTGGGCGCGAACGCGCTGCTCGGCGTGTCGCTGGCCAACGCGCACGCGGTCGCCGCGTCGAAACGGGTGCCGCTGTGGCGCCACCTCGCCGACATCAGCGAGCATCCGGCCGGATGGCAGCCGACGCTGCCGGTGCCGATGATGAACATCATCAACGGCGGCGCGCATGCCGACAACAACGTCGACCTGCAGGAATTCATGGTGCTGCCGGTGGGCGTGGGCAGCTTCGCCGAGGCGTTGCGCGCGGGCACCGAGGTGTTCCATGCGCTGAAGTCGGTGCTGAAGGGGCGCGGTCTGTCGACGGCGGTCGGCGACGAGGGCGGTTTCGCCCCGGACCTGCGCAGCAACTCGGAAGCGCTGGACACCATCCTCGAGGCGATCGGCAAGGCCGGCTACAGCGCCGGCGACGACATCCTTCTCGGCCTTGACGTCGCGAGCAGCGAATTCTTCGAGAACGGCAAGTACCACCTCACCGGCGAGGGCAAGCGCCTGTCCGGCGAGCAGTTCGCCGACTTCCTCTCCGACTGGTGCGCGCAGTACCCGATCGTCACCATCGAGGACGGCATGGCCGAGGACGACTGGGCCGGCTGGAAGCTGCTGACCGAACGCCTGGGCGACAAGGTGCAACTGGTCGGCGACGATCTGTTCGTCACCAACCCGCGGATCTTCCGGCAGGGCATCGAACAGGGCGTGGCGAACGCGATCCTCGTCAAGGTCAACCAGATCGGCACGCTCAGCGAAACGCTGGAAGCCATCGCCATGGCCGATGCGGCGAAATACGCGGCCGTCGTCTCGCACCGCTCCGGCGAAACCGAGGACACCACCATCGCCGACATCGCGGTGGCGACCACGGCGACCCAGATCAAGACCGGTTCGCTGTGCCGCAGCGACCGCGTGGCCAAGTACAACCAGTTGCTGCGCATCGAGGAACAGCTCGGCGCGGCCGCGAGGTACGCCGGCCGCGACGCCTTCGTCTCGTTGCGACGCTGAGCCCGCAGACGCGATGCGCGGCCTGCGGATCGTCGTCCTGCTGCTGGTCGCGCTGCTGGCGTGGCTGCAGTGGCGGCTGTGGTTCGGCAACGGCGGCCAGCGCGAAGTCGAGGCCCTGCGCGCCCAGGTCGCGGCGCAGGCGCACGAGAACCAGGGCCTGAAGCAGCGCAACGACGCGCTGGCGGCGGAAGTGCGCGACCTGAAGTCGGGCGAAGCGGCGATCGAGGAACGCGCGCGCAGCGAGCTCGGCATGATCAAGCCCGGCGAGACCTTCTACCGCGTGGTCGACCAGCGCCCCGCGCCGCCCGCGGATGCGGACACCGATGCCGATGCGAACGGCAAGGGGGCGAAGCCATGACATGGGTCGTCGTTCCCGCCGCCGGGCTCGGACGTCGTTTCGGCGGCGACTGCGCCAAGCAGTATGTGGAACTCGACGGCGAGCCTTTGCTCGCGCATGCGCTGCGCGCGCTGCTCGCGCATCCGGCGGTCGAGGGCGCGGTGGTCGCGCTGGCCGCGGACGATGCATCGTGGCCGGGCTGGAGCGAATTCCTCGGCAAGCCGGTGCTGGCCTGCACCGGCGGCGCGACCCGCGCCGAATCGGTGCTGGCCGGCCTCGCCGCGTTGCCGGAGTCGGTGCGCGCCGACGATTTCGTGCTGGTCCACGACGCCGCGCGACCGAACCTGCAACAGGCCGACCTCGATGCGCTGCTAGAGCGCGGCCGCGCCGATCCGGTCGGCGCGATCCTCGCCGCGCCGGTGCGCGATACCCTCAAGCGCGCCGGCGACGACGGCGGCATCGACGGCACCGAGCCGCGCGAACGCCTGTGGCGCGCGCTGACGCCGCAGCTGTTCCGTCGCCTGCAGCTGTGGCGCGCGCTGGAAGCGGCGCGGGCCGAAGGTGTCGACGTCACCGACGAATCGATGGCGATGGAGCGGCAGGGCTTGCGCCCCTTGCTGGTGGAAGGCCGCGAGGACAACCTGAAGGTGACCACGCCGGCCGACCTGCTGCTGTTGCGGGCGTTGCGAGCATGAGCACGAACGGAGGAAACGACATGGCCCCCGACGACGATTCGCGTTTCCTGTCGCGCGACGAAGCGCGCGAACTGCGGCCCGGCGCGGACCATTACCTGGCCTACGTCGGGCCGCCGCGGCAATACGACTTCATGGGCGCGACCCAGTTCCGCCTGCTCACCGCGCTCGGCTTGCGCGAACACCACCGGGTGCTGGACTTCGGCTGCGGTTCGCTGCGCGCGGGGCGGCTGCTGATCCCGTACCTGCTGCCCGGGCATTACCACGGGATCGAACCGAACCAGTGGCTGGTCGAGGACGCGATCGCGAACCAGATCGGCGTGGACCAGGTACGGATCAAGCAACCGCGATTCGATGCGAACGCGGAATTCCGCTGCGACGTGTTCGACACCGACTTCGATTTCATCGTCGCGCAGTCGATCTTCTCCCACACCACGCCGGCACTGGCGGCGCGCGGCCTGCGCGGGTTCCGCGAGGCGCTCGCGCCGGGCGGCATCGTCGCCTGCACCTTCGTCGAGACCCCGCAGGCGCAGCCGGTCCCCGACAACGCCACGCCCGGCGGCTGGGTGTATCCGGATTGCGTCTCCTTCACCGCCGGCGACATCGCGGCGGTCTTCGCCGAGGCAGGATTCGCCGCCGCGCGCCTGCCCTGGTACCACCCACGCCAGGCCTGGTACCTGGCCGCCGCGGAGGCATCCGAGCTCCCGTGCGAGTCCGAATTGCGGCTGCTGCACGGCGCGGTGCTGCGCGACCCGGAGTTCAAGGCCAGCGTGCGCGACCGATGAATGCCGGCATCCGCATCGGCCACGGTTTCGACGTCCACGCATTCGGCGACGGCGACCACGTGGTGCTCGGCGGCGTGCGCATCGCCCACGACCGTGGCGTGCTCGCGCATTCAGACGGCGACGTCGCGATCCACGCGCTGTGCGACGCGATGCTCGGCGCGCTCGCGCTGGGCGACATCGGCGTGCATTTCCCGCCCTCGGACCCGCGCTGGAAAGGCGCCGACAGCCGGGTGTTCCTGCGTCACTGCGCCGGACTGCTCGCTGCGCGCGGCTGGCGCGTCGGAAATTGCGACATCACCGTGGTCTGCGAACGCCCCAGGGTCGGGCCGCACGCCGCGGCGATGCGCGCCAACCTCGCCGCCGACTTGGGCATCGACGTCGACGCGGTGAGCGTCAAGGCCACCACCAGCGAGCAGCTCGGCTTCACCGGCCGCGGCGAGGGCGTCGCCGCGCAGGCGGTGGCGCTGCTCATCGAGGAATGAAGGGCCGACGAATGAAAACAGCGGTTGCACTGCTGCTCGCGTTGTCGACCGAGGCCTGCGCGAGCGAACCCGGGCTGCCCATCGCGCCGGGCGTCTACCGTTTCCAGCAAAGATTCGCCGAACAGCCCTCGATGCAGGGCATGGAACTGAAGGCCACGATCGACGGCCATCGCATCGAACTGGTCAACGACGGCGTCGCCGGCGTCTTTCCCCAAGGCGTGGTCGAGCAAGGCCTGCTGCTCTGGCATGCACGTTCGCGGCAGTGGATCATTGGTTCGAGCCCGACGGACGCGGACGCCGGCGACGTCGGGGGTTGTTCCGGCGGCCCGCCCGTCGTCGACCTCGCGGCGAGGATCTACTGGACCTGCTGAGCGCATGGACGATTCGTTCCCGCGCGCGCATGGGCCCGCTGCCTGCAGCGCCGCGATCCGCACCACGCCCGAGGACTTCTTCGTCGAGGAACTCCCTTCGTTCGAACCGAGCGGCGCCGGCGAACACCTGCTGCTGACCGTCGAGAAGCGCGGGATGAACACCGCCTTCGCCGCGAAGCGCATCGCGGCCTGGGCCGGCATCGCGGAATCGGCGATCGGTTACGCCGGGTTGAAGGATCGCCATGCGGTGACGCGCCAGCGCTTCAGCGCCTGGCTGCCCAAGAAGATCGCCCCGGACATCGCGACGCTGCAATCCGACGATTTGCGCGTGCTCGACCACGCCTGGCACGCGCGCAAGCTGCCGCGCGGCGCCCTGGCCGGAAACCGGTTCGAACTGGTGTTGCGCGACGTCGCCGGGGATCGATCGGAGATCGATGCGCGGTTCGCGGCGATCCGCGCGCGGGGCGTGCCCAATGCCTTCGGCGCGCAGCGCTTCGGCAAGGAAGGCGGCAACCTCGACAAGGCGCTGGCGATGTTCGCCGGTCGGCGCATGCGCCGCGAGGAACGTTCGCTGCTGCTGTCGGCGGCGCGTTCGGCGCTGTTCAACGACGCCCTCGCGCGACGGATCGCCGATGCAACCTGGGATCGCGGCATGGACGGCGAGGTGTGGATGCTCGACGGCAGCCACAGCGTGTTCGGCCCCGTATCGGTGGACCCGGCGCTGGCGGAGCGGATCGCGGCGTTCGACATCCATCCCACCGGCCCGTTGTGGGGCGCCGGCGAACCGCGCACGTGCGGCGCGGCGCGCGCGCTGGAAGCCGACGTAGCGGCGAAATGCGCCGACGGCCGTTTCGCCGACGGCCTGGTTCGCGCCGGGTTGAAGCAGGAACGCCGGGCGCTGCGGGTCGTACCCCGCGACCTCGCCTGGGAATGGCTGCGACCCGACGCCCTGCGGCTCGGTTTTGCCCTGCCGGCGGGAAGCTACGCGACCGCCGTCCTGCACGAGTTGGGCACGGCCGGCGACGCGCACGGCTGAATTCGGACCGTTCGTCGGAAAACCGATAACGGCACATTCCCCTCCGGGGCGGAAGCGTATAAGCGAACCATGCATGCCCGCATGGGGCGGGTATGGAACAAGGAGGAAGAGGCCATGCAGAACCGCACACGCATCCTGTTCATGGCGATTGTCGTCGCCGCGCTGGCCGCTTGCGCCAGCACCGATGAGAAGTCGAGCCTTGCCACGGCAACCCGCGTCGAGGCACCTTCGAACCTCACGGTCGACGATGCCTATGTCAACCGCGTCGAATATCTCGCGCGCCAGCGCGGGGTCGAGGTCCATTGGGTGAACATGCCGACCAAGCACCTGGCGACGATTTCGCAATAAGGGCCAAGGCCCGCATCGCCTGGCGCGGCATCGCTGCGCCAGGCGAAGGCGCGTCCGGCGGCACGCGATGACAGGGCAGCCCGGCTGCCCTTTTTCCTGCGCGAACGAAATCTCCGGCCTCCCGGCGCGGGGCCCTATTTCACCGATTGCCGTTCCAGCAGCACCAGCACCGCGCCGGTCCCGCCCTGCGGCGGTGGCGGCGAGTGGAAGGCGAGCACGTCTGCGCGTTGCCGCAGCACGCGGTCGACGAGGTTCTTCAGCACCGGCAGGCGCTCTTCCGAATTGCGCCCCTTGCCGTGCACGATGCGCACGCAGCCGACGCCGTGCGTGCGGCAGTCGTGCAGGAATTCGCGCAGCAACGTTTCCGCGGTGCGCGCGGGCAGGCCGTGCAGGTCCAATTCCTCCTGCGCCGAATACTCGCCGCGCGCGAGCCGCGCGAGCACCCCGGGCGGGACATCGTCGCGACGGTGGCGCAAGGCATCGCCCGCTTCCAGCGCGGAGACGGCCATGCGCCGGAATTCGTCGCGCGCCTCGTCCTCGTCGCGGCGCGCCATCCGGGTCGAAGGCTTCGGCTTCGGCGCTGCGGGGGCGGGCGGCGCTTCGGGCAAGGCGCGCACCTTGCCGCGATCGGCGCCGATGGCGTCGCGGAACAGTTCGGCATCGTCGCGGTGGTCCGGTTCGGGCGGCGGCTTGCGCATCGCCGAAGCGTAGCAGCGGGCAGGCCCTCGACGCCTTCCGTTATCATGGGCGCATGCAGAACGTTACTGTGCCGTAAGGCGCCATGCGGATCCTGGTCAGCAACGATGACGGCGTCGACGCCCCCGGCATCCGTATCCTCGCCGAGGGGTTGCGCGGTGCCGGGCACGAGGTCTGGGTGGTCGCGCCGGACCGGGACCGTTCCGGGGCCAGCAATTCGCTCACGCTCGACCTGCCGATCCGCACCAGGCGGCTCGACCCGCAGACCCTCCGCGTCAACGGCACGCCGACCGACTGCGTGCACCTCGCGTTGACCGGAATGCTCGACTTCGATCCCGACATCGTCGTGTCCGGCATCAACAATTCCGCCAACCTCGGCGACGACGTGATCTATTCCGGGACCGTGTCGGCGGCGATGGAAGGACGCTTCCTCGGCCTGCCGGCCGTGGCGATGTCGTTGGTCACGACGGACCGTGCCGCGAAGCATTTCGAAACCGCCGCCCGCGCCGCGGTCGAGATCGTCGCGCGGCTGAAGTCCGACCCGCTGCCCGCCGACACCATCCTCAACGTCAACGTCCCCGACCTTCCCTGGGAAGAGGTGGCCGGTTTCGAAGTCACCCGCCTCGGCAATCGCCACCGTTCCGAAGACTGCATCCCGCAGCGCGATCCACGCGGCGGCACGGTGTACTGGATCGGCCCGGCCGGTCCGGAACAGGATGCCGGCCCCGGCACCGACTTCCACGCGGTGCGCACGGGGAACATCTCGATTACGCCCATCCATGTCGACCTGACCCGCTTCCAGGCGCTGGAGCAGGTCGCGAGCTGGGTCGGCGGGCTCGCCGCGTCGCTGGACGGCGGCGCATGACCGCGCGCATGCACCTGCAACCGGCCGCGGTCGGGCTCGGCATGACCGGGCAGCGCGTGCGCGACCGCCTGATCGAGCGCCTGCGCGCGGGTCCCGGCCCGGATGCGGGGATCCGCGACGAGCGGGTGCTGAACGCGATCCGCACCGTGCCGCGGCATCTGTTCGTCGACGAGGCGCTGGCGGCGCGCGCCTACGAGGACAACGCGCTGCCGATCGGCCACGGGCAGACGATCTCCCAACCCTGGGTGGTGGCGAAGATGACCGAGGCGCTGTTCGTCGATGGCGCTTCGCCGAAGCGCGTGCTCGAGGTCGGCACCGGTTCGGGCTACCAGGCCGCGGTGCTGGCCGCGCTCGGGCTGGAAGTGCATACGGTCGAGCGCATCGGCGACCTGCTGCGCGTCGCGCGCAAGCGTTTCCGCACGCTCGGGCTGAACGTGCGCAGCCGCCACGACGACGGGCGCATCGGCTGGCCCGAACACGCGCCGTTCGACGCCATCGTCGTCACCGCCGGCGCCCCGGCGCTGGAGGACGCGCTGCTGGCGCAGCTCGCCGCCGGCGGCACCCTCGTCGCGCCGGTCGGCGGATCGAATTCGCAGGAACTGCTCATGTTGCGCAAGGACGCGGACGGCAAGGTGCGCGAACGCAACCTGGCGCAGGTGGTGTTCGTGCCCTTGCTGTCGGGCACCGTCGGCTGATGCGGCTGTTCGCGCCTCTGTACGAGAAGGCGCTGCGCTGGTCGCGGCATCCGCGCGCCGCGTGGCTGCTCGCCGGGCTCAGCTTCATCGAGGCGATCTTCTTCCCGGTGATGCCCGAGGTGATGCTGGCGCCGATGTGCCTCGCGCATCCGAAGCGCGGATTCCGCTACGCCGCGATCAGCCTCGCCGGCTCGATGCTCGGCGCGGTGGTCGGTTACCTGCTCGGCCATTACGCGTTCGAGGCGGTGCGCCCGGCGCTGGAAGCGCTGGGCATGCTCGACAAGGTCAATTCCGGCATCGCCACTTTGCAGGAAAAAATGGCGCAATCGCCGTGGGCGGTGTTCGGCTTCCTCGTGCTCGGCGGTTTCATGCCGATCCCGATGAAAGTGTTCACCTGGGCCTCGGGCATCGTCGGCGTGCCGTGGCTGCCCTACCTCGCGAGCATGGCGGTGGGCCGCGGCAAGCGCGTGTTCCTGGTCGCGCTGGCGATCCGTCTCGGCGGCGAACGCGCCGAGCGCGCGCTGCACAGGTACATCGAGCCGATCGGCTGGGCCGTGGTCGTGCTGGTGCTGGCCGCACTGGGTTGGCTGTTGTTGCGCGGGCATGGGGCATGATGTCGCGCATGCGCCCCATTGCTTTCCTCGCCGCCGCGGCGACCCTGACGCTGCTCCTCGCCGCCTGCGCCAGCAGCCGCGTGGTGCGCGGGCCGTCCTCGCACCGCACTTCGCCGCCGCCGGTGCGGGTGTCGACGCCGCGCTACGGCGCCACCGCGGTGGTGCAGCGGGGCGACACGATCTACCACATCGCCACGGTCAACGGCATCACCGCGCTCGACCTCGCGCTGTGGAACGGGATCGCGCCGCCATACACCATCCATCCGGGCCAGCGCCTGCGCCTGTATCCCGGTGCCGCGCCGGTCGCCCGCGGCACGCCGCCGGCGCCACCACGCTCGTCCGCTTCGGCGCCGCCACCGTCGTCGCCGCCGGCAGTCGCGGAAATCCCGGCGAACGCCCCGTCGTCCTGGCGCTGGCCGACCGAAGGTTCGATGGTCGGCAGTTATGCCGCGGGCGACCCGACCCGGCAGGGCATCGACATCGCCGGCAGCGCCGGGCAGCCGGTGCGCGCCGCCGCCGACGGCGTGGTGGTGTATTCGGGCTCGGGCCTCGTCGGCTACGGCGAACTGATCATCGTCAAGCACAACGACCAGTGGCTGTCGGCCTACGGCCACAACCGCGCGCGGCTGGTGAACGAAGGCCAGTTGGTGAAGGCGGGGCAGCAGATCGCGGAAATGGGCCGCAGCGGCGCCGCGCGCGACATGCTGCATTTCGAGATCCGCTACAACGGCAAGCCGGTCGATCCGCAGGCGTATTTGCCTAAGCGGTGAGGAATGAAAACGAAGTGGGCTTTAATCGTCGCATCAAGCCTGCTGGCCACAACGGCGCATGCGCAATTGCAATCGACTGATCCCAGATTCGAGACAAGGTCTGCAGGAACACTACTTCTCAATGACGGGGTCCGAATTCCGGCCTATGTGATCGCCGTGGAAGATGCGGCAGGCAATCCGGGCGATTTGATCGTGCCCGAATTGTCCGGGCAGGACATCACCGCCCACAAGGATGTCCCTGAAGAACTGGCCAGATACTTGTCGGCCTATGGGACGAATACCGGCTGGATGCTCGTGCCGAGAGGATGGTTGCTCGTCAAGGCGGCCGTCGGTACCGATAACAGTTCGGTCTACGAATTCAACGAACCGAATGGCGGGAAGGGCAGGCTCGCTGCAAACGATTCCGGCGGTGCTTGTCTGGGATGTGCGTTGAGTCTGGCCGCGCCGTTTTTCCCGGAGGCGCGACGTCAGGCCAAAGCGGACGATATTCCGGTCTCCGCTCAGCCAATGAGCGGTCGCATGGTCCCACTGGGCAAGCACACGATCGCCTACAGTCGCAAACTTCTGGGCGACCAGAATTTCGACGGAATCGCCTATTTCCACTCGACAGACGACGCTGACGCCTTCGTTTTCGAGGTTTCGTTACCGCAAAACAAACACGCACTGGCGACGGTCATCTTGAATTGGACATTGCCGCCGGAAAGCGAGCGATAGGTCTTACGGCGAAATCACGAATCCCGCGACCACGCGCCTTCCTTCGCCGGCAAGCACGTTGAAGGTGCGCGCGGCGGCCGCGTTGGTCATCGATTCGAGGCCGATGCCGCGTTGCAGGCAGGCCGCGGCCACGTCCGCGGGCGGGAACGCCTGCGTTCCGCCGCTGCCGAGGACGATCAGTTCCGGCTGCAGCGCGAACAGCGGTTCGAGGTCGGCGGGGCGCATCGCGGTGATGCCTGCGACCGGCCAGTCCTCGAGCAGCGCGTCGGGCGCGACGACGAAGCTGCGGTCCAGGCTGCGTTCGTTGACCAGCGCGTGGCGTCCGTCGGCGCCACGCAGCGTATAGGCGTAGTCCGGGCGTTCGAGGGTCAATTGCACAGAATTCAGCCCTGTTCTCGAACCGTCGCGAGCGATGGCGATTTGTCGTCGCACGCAGCGCAGGAACCGGAGTGTATGTGCGGATACATGAGGATTCCGAGCAGCGGACGGCGGCAAAGCGCCGAGCGCAGTAGGTTCGAGGGCGGGGCTATGCCCGCGGCAGGACGATGTGGCGCTGGTCCTTCGACGGCCGGTAAAGCACCGCGGTATGGCCGATGCGCTGCACCAACGCGGCCCCGGTGCGACCGGCGAGTTCGCCGATCATCGCCTCGCGGGCGTCGCGGTCCTCGCCGCCGACCTTCACCTTGATCAGCTCGTGGTGTTCCAGCGCGCCGTCGACTTCGCTGACCAGGGCATCGGTCAGGCCCTTGCCGCCGACCTGCAACATCGCCTTCAGGCCATGCGCCTGGCCGCGCAGGAAGCGGGTCTGGGCGCTGGTGAGGGCGGTCGTCATGGCGCGTGGCGGGGGGCTGGAATGGAAGCGCAGGGTATCATGCAGGCCTGATGGCGAGCCGCAGCAAATCCAGCCAGCGCTGGCTGCAGGAACACTTTTCCGATCCCTACGTGAAGAAGGCGCAGGCGGAAGGCCTGCGTTCGCGCGCGGCTTACAAGCTCGAGGAGCTGGTGGAACGCGACCGCCTGCTGAAGCCGGGCATGGTCGTGGTCGACCTCGGCGCCGCACCGGGCGGCTGGTCGCAATGGGTGCGGCAGGCGCTGGGCGACAGCGGCCGGGTAATCGCCCTGGACATCCTCGAGATGCCCTCCCTGGCCGGGGTGGAGTTCCTTCATGGCGATTTCAGGGAGGATGCGGTCCTATCCCGGCTGGAAGCCGCGCTCGATGGGCAGGCGGTGGACCTTGTCCTCTCCGACATGGCCCCCAATAAAAGCGGTATGGAAGCGGTCGACCAGCCGCGGGTCATGCACTTGGCCGAGCTCGCGATGGAATTCGCGGACGGCCACCTGAAGCCCGGCGGCGCGTTCCTGATCAAGCTGTTCCAGGGGACGGGGTTCGACGATTACGTGCGGGAAATGCGCCGGCGCTATGCGAAGGTGTCGATCCGCAAGCCGGCCGCGTCGCGCAAGCGCTCGCCGGAGGTGTACGCACTCGCGCAAGGCAAGCTGACGGTGAGGAAGTGAAATGAAACGACGCCCGGGAACCGACCGATGAACGACATGTTCAAGAACCTGCTGCTGTGGGTGGTGGTGGCCGTCGTGCTGCTGGTGGTGTTCCAGAGTTTCTCGCCCAAGCTGCGCGAAGAGGCGGGGCCGATGGCCTACGACCAGTTCGTGCAGCTGGTGCACGAAGACAATGTCGCCAAGGTCAACATCGGCGACGACCGCACCACGATCAGCGGCGTGCGCAAGGACGGCACCAAGTTCACCACCTACGACCCGGGCGACAATGACCTGGTCAACGACCTGATCCGGCACAAGGTGGCGATCGAGCAGGCGCCGCCTTCTTCGGGGCGTTCCATCTTCCTCAGCATCCTGCTGAACGTCCTGCCGATGCTGCTGTTCATCGGCATCTGGATCTATTTCATGCGGCAGATGCAGCAGGGCGGGGGCAAGGGCGCGATGTCGTTCGGGCGTTCGCGCGCCAAGCTGCTCAACGAGGACCAGACCAAGATCACCTTCGCCGACGTCGCCGGGTGCGACGAAGCGAAGGAGGAAGTCTCCGAATTGGTCGAATTCCTGCGCGATCCCTCCAAGTTCCAGAAGCTCGGCGGCAAGATCCCGCGCGGCGTGCTGATGGTCGGACCGCCCGGCACCGGCAAGACGCTGCTCGCCAAGGCGATCGCCGGCGAGGCCAAGGTGCCGTTCTTTTCGATCTCCGGTTCCGACTTCGTCGAAATGTTCGTCGGCGTCGGCGCCTCGCGCGTGCGCGACATGTTCGAGCAGGCGAAGAAGCATGCGCCCTGCATCATCTTCATCGACGAGATCGACGCGGTCGGCCGCCATCGCGGCGCGGGCCTCGGCGGCGGGCACGACGAGCGCGAGCAGACGCTCAACCAGTTGCTGGTGGAAATGGACGGTTTCGAGGGCGGCGAAGGCGTGATCGTGATCGCCGCGACCAACCGCCCCGACGTGCTCGACCCGGCGCTGCTGCGCCCGGGCCGCTTCGATCGCCAGGTCGTGGTCGGCCTGCCCGACGTGCGCGGCCGCGAGCAGATCCTGCGCGTGCACATGCGCAAGGTGCCGCTGGCCGAGGATGTCGAGCCGATGACGATCGCGCGCGGCACGCCGGGCTTTTCCGGCGCCGACCTCGCCAACCTGGTCAACGAGGCCGCGCTGTTCGCGGCGCGCGAGAACGCCCGTGAAGTGCGCATGGAGCATTTCGACAAGGCGCGCGACAAGATCATGATGGGCACCGAGCGCCGCTCGATGGCGATGAGCGAGGAAGAGAAGCGCAACACCGCCTACCACGAGGCCGGCCACGCGATCGTCGGCCGGCTCGTGCCCGACCACGACCCGGTCTACAAGGTCACGATCATTCCGCGCGGCCGCGCGCTGGGCGTGACGATGTACCTGCCCGAGGGTGACCGCTACAGCTACAACAAGGAAAACCTCGAGAGCCGGCTGTGCTCGCTGTACGGCGGGCGCGTTGCCGAGGAACTGATCTTCGGCACCGACAAGGTCACCACCGGCGCGTCGAACGACATCGAGCGCGCGACCAAGATGGCGCGCAACATGGTCACCAAGTGGGGATTGTCCGAACTCGGCCCGATCACCTATGGCGAGGACGAGGACGAGGTGTTCCTCGGCCGGTCGGTGACGCAGCACAAGAGCGTGTCCGACGAAACCGCGCGCAAGATCGACGAAGTCGTGCGCGGCATCCTCGACCGCGCCTACGGGCGCACCACCCGGCTGCTGACCGACAACCTGGACAAGCTGCACACGATGGCGAAGGCATTGCTGGAGTACGAAACCATCGACGCGCCGCAGATCGACGCGATCATGGAAGACCGCGACGTGCCGCCGCCGATGGGATGGAACAAACCAGGCAGCGGCAAGGCCGACGCGCCGCCGCCGTTGCCGCCGATCGGTGGGCCGGCGGTCCAGAGCTGAGGCGAATGTCGCTTGCATGAAAAAGGCCGGGATTCCCGGCCTTTTTCCTGGGTGCGGGCGAAACCCCGCGAATCGGGTCAGTGCCGCGGCTTGGGTTTTTTCGCCGCCGGTGCGCCTTGCTTCAGGAGGCGCAGCTCCCAGCCGCCGCCGGGCGCGAGGTTGAACGGATTGGCCATGCCGGCGATCAGGCCGCTGCCGTCCTCGAGCGGATAGAGGATGCGGATTCCGTAGTTGTAACGGTCGCCGAGCCCGTTGTAATCCTCGTTGACGGCCGGCGAATTCGAGGAATCGAAGCGCCACAGGTCCGCGCCGTATTGCGCGGTGGAACCTTGCAGCACCGCGGCGTCGTAGGTGCCGATGTACAGCCGGCCGTTGAACACCGCCATCTGCCAGGTGTACTCGTTGCCCGAATTGCCGAATCCGGACGGTCCGTACAGCGGGGTCCAGCCGGTCGGCTTCATTTCGAACGTCTTCGGCGCGACGCCAGCCGGCAATTGGCTTTCCCCGTACAGCAACTGCACCTCGCGCGTGCGCGGATCCTCGAGATTGCGGCCGCGCCAGACCGAAGTAGTGCGATAGACGCCCGCGGCCAGTGCCTGCAGTTCCTGGAGATTGGCCGGCATGCCGAAGCAGTACGGCTTCGTGCAGGTCTCATGGATGCTCAGGGCCTTGCTGTTCTGCAGGTGGATCGTGCCCCAGTACAGCCAGCCATCGAAGTACTGCACGGCGCCGCCCGCGTATCCGAAGCGCGACACGATCGGATCGGGGTCGTATTGCGACGGGGTCCAGAGCAGCTTCCAGCCGTTGGCCTCGTTCGCGGTCAATCCTCCCGGCGGAATCGGCGGGCTGATCCAGACCCCCACCCCCGCGCCATTGCTGCCGCTGGGCGATCGGATCGGAACCGTGGTCGCCGCGAGGCGGTCCTGCCCGTTTCCGTCGATGTACAGGGTCAGGTTGGCGACGTCCGCCGATGGCCGGCCCACTTCGGAAAAACGGCCGCAGAAGTTGCCGGTCGGCATCGCGGGCGCGCCGTCCCAGCGCAGGACCCCGCCGGTCGTATCCGACCCCACGCCGACGTACAACACCCCGTCGACCAGTTTCCAGCCACGGATGTAGTTGTAGTTGCTCAGGGCGCATGCACCGAGGAACTGACCCGAGTCGGCCTGGAATGCGAAGAAGTTCACGCTGGTGCCGGACAGGCCCGGTCCGGCGAGGAAAGCGATGTTGTTGATCGAGCCGGCACCGCGGAAACCGAGCGTGTTCTTCATCAGCGCGTTGTTGGGCGTGCGATTCACGAGTTCGCCGGTCGTGAGGTCCCACGAATAGATCTTCGGGATTCGCCAGTCGCCCAGGGACGCCGGGATCGTGGGGTACGTCCGCGCGTTCTTGCTCTGGCCGAATTCGCAGGTGAACAGGCTGTTGGCCATCGGTTCGCCGCCGGCCAGCCCGTCCAGGATGCACGCGGCATTCGCCAGCGTTCCGAACCACAGCTTGCCGCCCTGTTCAGTGAGGCCCCAGATATAGGACTGGTTGGACTTGGGCTGTCCCTGGGAGCAGGTTCCGTCCGGATTGATCGGCGGGTAATCCTGCCCGATGCCGTTGAAGCATTCGTCGGCCGGGGCCTGCGCCAGCAACTGGTCGTTCGTGAGCAGCGGCTGCGACGTCGGCACGGTGACCGCCGCGGCGATCGCTGCATGCGATCCGACGAGGTAGGCGGTAGCCAAGGTCGCTGCCAGACGCCGCCCGAACGTCAAGCGGTGGTTCGAGGACATGGTCATCTGGATCTCCGAAACATTCCCCGCTCGCCGCCCGCTGGGCGTCCGCCGGGGGAATCCCTGTTTCGCCATCCGCCGGTCCGCGGATGGCCCCTGTGAATCCGACAATCGCGACCCGGCGATGGATGCCTGAAGGCCTGACACGTCATACCACCTAACGGGGCAGAAGGGGGACTCCGGTCACAAATTTTTGCCCGGCGCTGCCATCGGACGTCCCCGGCCGGCGGTGGTGCGGGGCATGGCGAACGGGCGCGAATGGGCGCGGGCGACTGCAAGCGGGAAACGGCCGGCAGTCTCCCGGCCCTCGTGGGCGTCAGCGCCCGGCTTTTCTCCCGGCCGGCGTGCCTTCCTTCAGCAGGCGCAGCTCCCACCCGCCGCCAGGCGCGAGGTTGAACGGGTTGGCCATGCCGGCGACGAGGCCACTTCCGTCCTCCAGTGGTTGCAGGATGCGGATGCCGTAGTTGTAGCGGTCGCCGAGGCCGCTAGAGTCCTCGTTCACCGCCGGCGAATCGGCCGAATCGATGCGCCACAGGTCCGCGCCATATTGCTCGGTGCCGCCCTGCAGCGCCGCGGCGTCGAAGGTGCCGATGTACAGGCGGCCATCGAATACCGCCATCTGCCAGGTGTACTCGTTGCTCGGGTTGCCGAAGCCGGAGGGTCCGTACAAAGGCGTCCAGCCGGTGGGCTTCGTCTCGAATGTCTTCGGCGCGACGACGGCGGGCAATTCGCTCTCGCCATACAACAACTGGATCTCGCGGTTGGCCGCGTCCTCGAGGTTGCGCCCGCGCCAGACCGAGGTCGAACGGTAAATGCCCTGTGCCAATTGCTTCGCTTCCTCGAGGTTGGACGGCATGCCGAAGCAGTACGACCGCTTGCAGTTTTCATGCACGCTCAACGCCTTGCTGTTCTGCAGGTGGATCGTGCCCCAGTAGAGCCAGCCGTCGAAATACTGCAAGGCACCCCCGGAATATCCGACGCGCGCCATGATCGTGTCCGGATCGTATTGCGAAGGGCTCCAGACCTCCTGCCACAGGTTGGTATCGTCCGTGGTCAGTCCGCCCGGGGGGATCGGCGGGCTGATCCAGATGCCGACCGATGCGCCGTCCGCGCTGGTGGAGGAACGGATCGGCACCGTCGAGGCGGCGAGGCGATGGTTGCCGTTGCCGTCCACGTACAGGGCCAGGTTGGCGACGTCCGAATTCGCACGGCCGACTTCGGAGAAACGGCCGCAGAAATTGCCCGAGGGAGGATCCGGCGCGCCATCCCAGCGCAGGATCGCGCCCCTGGTCGTGGAGCCGGTGCCGACATACAACACGCCGTCCACGAGCTTCCAGCTGCGGATGTAGTTGTAATCGTTGCGGCTGCAGGCGCCGAGGAATCGGCCGGTATCGGCTCGGAACGCGAAGAAATTCACGCTGGCGCCGGACAGGCTGGGGCCGGCGAGGAACGCGATGTTGTCGATGGAGCCCGCGCCGCGCAGGCCCAGCGTGTTCTGCAACAACGCACTGTTCGGCCCGCGCGCCACCAGTTCGCCGGTCGCGAGGTCCCAGGAATAGATCCGCGGGGCCCGCCAGTCGCCCAAGTTGGCAGGAATCGCCGGATGGTCGCGCACGACCTCGCTCATTCCGAATTCGCAGGCGAAGAGGCCGTTGGCCATGGGTTCGCCGCCGGCCATGCCGTCGAGGATGCAGGCGGCGTTCGCCATCGTTCCGAACCACAGCTTCCCACTCTGTTCGGTGAGGCCCCAGATGTAGGACTGGTTGAACTTGGGCTCGCCCTGCGTACAGGAGCCGTCGGCATTGATCGGCGGGTAATCCACGCCGAGTCCGCTGAAGCATTCGTCCGGCGCGGCCTGCGCCAGCAGCTGGTTGCCGGTCAACAGCGGCTGCGGGGTCGGAGTCGCGGCTTGCGCT
>JADMIO010871476.1_pt1 | contig 49970 bp, 46 predicted proteins | sample 8958161 | NCBI WGS metagenome assembly JADMIO01 (sample SAMN16585339, study PRJNA669376) | soil metagenome | isolation source: Crop rotation soil | place: USA: Cullars Rotation, Alabama | collected 2011
AACTTGTCCACGTGGAATTCTAAGCTTAGGATCCCAATGTGCTGGAAAGCAGCACAAAGATATTTCCATCCTGGTGCTGGCGTCAGGCACCGGCAAAGAAGGCCCCGGGCCGCTGGTGTCGATGTTTGGCGCTGCAGTTCAGGCTATTCCGGTCACCATTGTTCCCGGCAACTTTACAGACGAGCAGATTGACGCTCTGGCGTAGCTCCACGGTCATTCCCGGCCGAGCGCCGCATCGCGGCGCGAGGGAGTGAGCCTGCGGCGCCGAAGGCGCGAGCATGTCCAGTGGACATGCGAGAGCAGGCGAACGCCGCGAGCCCAAGCGAGCGGCCGGACGGGAACCCAGGCAGGACGACTGGGCCCAGTTCTTCCACCTGGGTCCCCTTCCCTCACAGCGGCTTCGCCGCTATTCGCCGGGGATGACAATGAGTGTTTATGGCGCGCCGCTCAGTCTTGGCGGGCCAAGACAGGGGGCGTAAGAAGCACCCATGGGAAAGATCCTGGTCGGTGTTGCCGTCGGTATTGTCTTTATCGTCCTGTGTTTGGGGCTTTATACCCTTTGGCGGGGCGGCGACGCGGCTCGCACCTGGTCCAATAAACTGATGCGAATCAGGGTGTTAGCCCAATTCATCGCCATCGTGATCATCATGCTGGTGCTGTATTTTTCCCAGCGTTGAACTCTGGGCCCGCGGCGACTATGAAAGCCGCCTTTCGACACCCAAATGAGCACCGACATGGCCAAGACGCTGCCAAAAACCTTATACGACAAGATCTGGGATGCCCATCTGGTGGCTTCGCCGGCCGGCGAGACGCCCGTGCTCTATATCGACCGTCATCTGGTGCATGAGGTGACCAGCCCGCAGGCCTTTGAAGGCCTGCGCATGACGGGCCGCAAGGTGCGCCGAGCCGACCTGACCTTGGCGGTGGCCGATCACAATGTGCCGACCAAGGACCGCGACAAGGGCATCACCGAACCGGAATCCAAGCTGCAGGTCGAAACCCTGGAAAAGAACGCCAAGGATTTCGGCATCGAATATTTTCCCATGAACGATATCCGCCAGGGCATCGTGCACATCATCGGCCCGGAACAGGGCTGGACCTTGCCGGGCACCACCATCGTCTGCGGCGACAGCCATACCTCCACCCATGGCGCGTTCGGCGCCCTGGCCTTCGGCATCGGCACCAGCGAAGTCGAACATGTGCTGGCGACCCAGACCTTGCGCGCCCAGCATTCCAAGAACATGCGGGTGATGGTGAATGGCAAGTTGCCGGAAGGCGTCACCGCGAAAGACATCGCCTTGGCGGTGATCGCCAAGATCGGCACCGCCGGCGGCACTGGCTATGTCATCGAATATGCCGGCGAGGCGATCCGTGGTCTTTCCATGGAAGGCCGCATGACCTTGTGCAATCTGACCATCGAAGGCGGCGCCCGCGCCGGCTTGATCGCGGTGGATGACACCACCTTGGGTTATGTGAAGGGCAAGCCGCGCGCCCCCAAAGGCGCGACCTGGGAAGCGGCCAGCGCTTATTGGAAGACGTTACATTCCGATCCCGACGCCAAGTTCGATGCCGAAGTGGTGCTGGATGCGCGCGACATCGTGCCGATGGTGACCTGGGGCACCTCGCCGGAACAGGCGCTGCCGATCACCGCGACGGTGCCGGACCCGGCCAAGATGACGGATGAACATAAGCGCCAGGCGGCGGAGCGCGCGCTTCAGTATATGGGCCTGACCGCCAATATGCCGATCACCGATATCAAAGTGGATCACGTCTTCATCGGCTCCTGCACCAATGGCCGCATCGAAGACCTGCGCGCCGCCGCCGAAATCGCCAAAGGCAAGAAAGTGGCTGCCGGCGTGAACGCGATAGTGGTGCCGGGCTCCGGCCTGGTGAAGGAACAGGCCGAGGAAGAAGGCCTGGACAAGGTGTTCGTGGAAGCCGGCTTTGAATGGCGCGATCCCGGCTGCTCCATGTGCCTGGCGATGAATGCCGACAAGTTGAAGGAAGGCGAGCGCTGCGCTTCCACCTCCAACCGCAATTTCGAGGGCCGTCAGGGCCGCGGCGGGCGTACGCATCTGGTGTCGCCGGCGATGGCGGCAGCGGCGGCTGTTACCGGGCATCTGACGGATGTAAGGAAACTCTAGTCTTATATTCGTCATCGCCCGGCTCTTCTTTAATTGGAAGAGGGGCGGGCAATCCATTTTGACACAAGCGCCTCGTGCCAAATTGGATGGCCCGCATAAAGCGGGCCATAACGACAAAAGAATGAGGAAAAAGGCGCGGCCACCAGCGATGGCCGCGCGCGTTTCTACGCCGCCTGCTCCCATTTCTGGCCTACCGGCTGTTTCACCGCGACATTGAAGCGGTTCCAGCTGTTGATCAGGGCGATATCGGCCAACAGCGCCGCGATTTCCGGTTGACTGAAATGAGCGGTCACTTTCTCCCACACCGCGTCCGGTACCGGATCAGGCCGGTCAGCGATGCGGGTGAGGTTTTCCGTCAATTCCAGCGCGGCGCGTTCGGCCTCGGTGAAGTAAGGTGTCTCCCGCCAGGCAGCCACGGCAAAGATCTGTTCCAGCGGAGCGCCGTCTTTCTGAAGTTCCTTGGCATGCATATCGACACAGACGCTGCAGCCATTGATCTGGCTGGCGCGCAGATGCACCAGCTTGCGGGTTTTCAACGGCAACTTGTCTTCAATGGATTTGTTCAAGGCGAACATGGCCTGCATCATCTCGGGCAGGACAAAGGCGGGATTTGTCATTCGTGCTTGCATGAGAATTCTCCTAAAGTTTGATGCCGGCTGTCACATTGGCCGGCTGGGCTGCGTCACAGGCATGACGAAGCCCGTTTCCCGGATGTGACCGATGGACCAAAAAATTCTGGCACAGCAGTTTGAGGCGGACCGGGCGCACCTCACCCGGGTGGCCTATCGCATGCTGGGTTCCTTGGCCGAGGCCGAGGATGCGGTGCAGGAAAGCTGGTTTCGGCTCAGCCGCGATGGCGCCGACGGGGTCGGCAATCTGTCCGGCTGGCTCACCACCGTGGTGGCGCGCATTTCTCTGGATATGCTGCGCAAACGCAAATCCCGCCGCGAAGGGCCAAACGATCCGCATACCCCCGAACCCGCAGCCCCGGCCTCCGAACCCGATCGGGAGCGGGAGCTGGCGGATTCGGTAGGGGTCGCCTTGCTGGTGGTGCTGCAGGCGCTGGAGCCGGCCGAGCGTATCGCCTTTGTCCTGCATGACATGTTCGATCTGCCGTTTGATGAAATCGCGCCGATTGTGGGCCGCACCACGGTCGCCACCCGTCAACTGGCCAGCCGGGCGCGGCGCCGGGTGCAGGGCGCACCCAAGGATCAGGCGCCGGCCGAGCGCGCGGTGGTGGATGCGTTTCTTGCCGCCGCGCGCGAGGGCAGGTTCGAGGCGCTGCTGGAAGTGCTTGATCCGCAGGTGGTGATGCATGGCGACGAGGCGGCGGTAAAGCTGGGCGGGCCGCGCCGGATGATTGGCTCGCATACGGTAGCCAAGGTTTTCCACGGCCGCGCCCAGGCCGCGCGTTTCATCCTGATCGATGGCGCGCCGGGTATTCTGGTGGCGCCCAATGGTCACTTGTTGCTGGTGATGACGGTCAGCTTCCGCGATGGCAAGATCACCGAAATCGAAGCAATCGCCGATCCGGACCATCTGGCGCGGCTGAATTTCACGCGGGTGGAGGGTTAGAAGAAGCTCACCGGATCAACGTCGACCGCCACGCGCACGGAAGCCGGCACTTTGACCAGCGCCAGCCAGGCTTTGAGATAGGCCTGCACATCCACACCACGCGCCGCCTGCACCAGCAAGCGTTCGCGGGTCTGGCCTCGCAGCAGGGCATAAAAGGCCGGTGTCGGCCCCCACACTTTCACGTCCCGCGCGGCAGGCGCGGCTTTGCCCAAGGCTTTGGCGATGGTGCGCACCGCATCACCGTCATAGCCGCTGATCACCAGCGCGGCCAAACGGCCAAAGGGCGGCGATTGGCTGGCTTCGCGAAATTGCCGTTCCTGCGCGTAAAATCCATCGCGGTCGCCGCGTGCCAAGGCCTGCATCACCGCGTCTTCGGGATTGCGGGTCTGCAGCAACACCAATCCCGGTTTTTCGGCGCGGCCGGCGCGGCCGGACACTTGATGCAGCAGTTGGAACGTGCGTTCGCGCGCCCGCAAGTCGCCGTCACTGCCGCCGAGATCGGCATCGACCACGCCGACTAACGTGAGCTGAGGAAAGTGATGGCCTTTGGCGACAATCTGGGTGCCGATCAAGACATCGATCTCGCGCTTGGCGAAGGCGCGAATGGCCGCCTGGGTTTCCGCCGGCCCGTGCAAAGTATCGGACGAGGCGATGGAATAGCGGGCATTGGGAAAAAACGCGGCGAATTCCTCCGCCACCCGTTCCACCCCAGGGCCGCAGGGGATTAAAGTGCCAGTCTCATTGCATTGCGGGCAACTGGATGGCATCGGCAATTCATAGCCGCATTGATGACAGGCCAGCCTCTTTTTGTATTTGTGCTCCACCAGCCAAGCCGAGCAATGGGGACAGGTGAATTTGTGACCGCAGGCCTCGCATAAGGTCAGTGGCGCATAGCCGCGCCGGTTCAGGAACAGCATCGCCTGTTCGCCCGCCGCCAACACCTTATCCAGCGCGCAACGCAGCGGCGGCGACAGCCATTGCCCTTTGTGCTCCACGTCCGGCGCGTCTTTTTCGTGGCGGAGATCGATCAGCTTAACTTCCGGCAATTCCGCCGCGCCATGACGCATCGCCAGGCGCAAATGGGAATAGCGTCCGCCGGTGGCATTGACAAAACTTTCCAAGGATGGCGTGGCGCTGGCCAGGATCACCGCACAATCTTCAATGCGGGCGCGCACCACCGCCATGTCGCGGGCGTGATAGATGGCGCCGTCCTGCTGCTTGAAGGCCTGTTCGTGTTCTTCGTCCACGATCACCAGGCCCAGTTCGGGGAAGGGCAGGAACAGGCTGGAACGCGCCCCCACCACCACCCGCGCCTCGCCGCTCATGACAGCGCGATAGGCTCGGCGGCGTTCCTTTTGCGACAGGTCGGAATGCCATTCGGTGGGGCGCGACCCAAAGCGCGCGGCAAAGCGTTCCAGGAACTGCACCGTCAGTGCGATCTCGGGCAGCAGGATCAGCACTTGCTTGTTCTGCCGCAGCGCTTCCGCCACCGCCTCGAAATAGACTTCCGTCTTGCCGGAGCCTGTCACCCCGTCCAGCAAATGGGCGGAGAATTTCTTTGCCGCGCTGGCCTCGCGCAAGACGCGCGCGGCTTGGGCCTGGTCTTCATTCAGCGACGGCGCAGCAAATTCCGGATCGGGCGTCTTGAAAGGAAGAAATTCGGGCAGCTCGGTCGCGATCAATGCGCCAGCCTGAATCAACCCACGCACCACCGCCGGCGAAACATTGGCGTCTTCCGCCAAGCCGGTGACACTGCGCGCCAAACCGTCGCCCGCCACCTCCAGGGCGCGCGCCCGTGCCGCCGACATGCGCGGCGGGGTGACAGAGCCACGCACATAAGCGATACGCCGCGCTTCCGGCTCGAAGGCGCCGCGCGAACGCAGCGCCATGGCCAAGATCGCGCCCGGTGGGTTCAAGGTGTAGTCCGCCACCCAATCGACAAAGTCGCATAATTTGGCGGGCAAAACGGGCGCGCCTTCCAAAGGCTCGGCGGTCTTCAGGCGGTTGTCGCCGACCGCGCCTTCGGCCGCGCCCCACACCGCGCCCAGCACCTCGCGGTTTCCCAAGGGCGCTGAAACCAGCGCCCCGCGCGGCGCGTTTAAACCAGCAGGCAGCTTGTAGTCCAAGGCCCCCGCCAGCGGCAGCGGCAGCAAAACGCCGACCACGGGCTTTTGCAGCAATTCCGGCGGCGGCGTGGGGTTTAAGCGGGCTCTTATCATAGGCTAGAATAGGTCCTGGGCTACACTTCGCCCCGCCCCATCCCAAGGTCAACAAAAAGGTCCATAGACGCCCATGAAAATCTTTCTCGACACCGCCGATGTGGCGGAAATCCGCGAATATGCCGCCAGCGGCCTGGTGGACGGCGTCACCACCAATCCGTCGCTGGCCGCCAAGACGGGACGCGACTATGTCGAATTGCTGAAGGAGATTTGCCCGCTGGTGCCCGGCGCGGTGAGCGGCGAAGTGCTAGCCACCGACTATGATGGCATGATGAAGGAAGCCGCGGTTCTGTCCAAGATCGCCAAGAACATCGCCGTGAAAGTGCCGCTGACCTGGGATGGATTGAAGGCCTGTGCCGCATTGGCCAAGAACGGCACCATGGTCAATGTCACCTTGTGCTTCTCGCCAGTGCAGGCCTGGATGGCGGCCAAGGCGGGTGCGAGTTTCATTTCGCCCTTTATCGGCCGCGTCGATGATACGGGCGAAGATGGCATGAGCCTGATCCGCGACATCCGCACCGTCTATGACAATTATGGGTTCAAGACGGAAATCCTGGCGGCTTCGATCCGCACCGTCAGCCATGTGCGCGAATCGATTCTGGCCGGCGCCGATGTCGGCACCATGCCGACGGAGATTTTCAAGAAGCTGCTCAACCATCCCCTGACCGACAAGGGTCTGGCAGCTTTCGTCGCCGACGCCAAGAAGGCCAACGTCACCATTAAGGGATAGTGTGGCAGAGGGGGGAGACAGCTTACGCAAAAGCTGGCTGCAGGCGCTGGCGCATGAACGCCGCGCCTCGCCGCACACTTTGCGCGCCTATGGCGATGACGTGGCGCGCTTTCTGGGCTTTCAGGCGCAGCATCTGGGCGGCGCGGTGACGCAGAAGTCGCTGGCGAAATTAAAGCCCGCCGACATTCGCGCTTTTATCACCATGCGGCGCCAGGAAGGCTTGGGCCCTGGCGGGGTGCAGCGGGCGATGGCCGCGGTGCGCAGCTTCTACAAATTCCTGGCCAAGGAAGGCGTGCTGGAAAATGCCGCCGCCCGTTCCATCCGCACACCGCGCATACGCCGCCCGCTGCCCAGGCCTTTGTCGGTGGGCGATGCCGAACGCGCCATCGCGGAGGCGGGCGCACATGATGTGGAATGGCTGGGTGCGCGCGATGCGGCGTTGCTCACGCTGTTGTATGGCGCGGGACTGCGCATTTCCGAAGCCTTGAGCCTGAAGCGCGGCGATGTGCCGTTGGGCGAAACCCTGACCGTGCTGGGCAAGGGCCGCAAGGAGCGCAGTGTGCCGGTGTTGCCGCTGGTGGCGGCGGCGCTGAGCGATTACGCCGCGAAACTTCCCTTTACCGGCGCGGCGTCATCGCCGTTGTTCTTGTCGCGGCGCGGCAAGCCGATGAGCGCGCGTGAGGCGCAAGGCTTGATGCAGCGGTTACGCGGGCGGCTGGGCCTGTCCGAGAAAGCCACCCCGCATGCTCTGCGGCATTCCTTTGCGACACATATATTGCAGGGCGGTGGGGACTTGCGGTCGCTGCAGGAATTGCTGGGCCACGCCTCACTTTCCACCACCCAGATTTACACCGCGATGGATACCGCCGCACTACTGGAAACCTATACAAAGGCCCATCCAAGGGCCCATTTGCGCCCCCCCAACAGCAAGGGCTGATGTTGCGCGGGAACTGCGCGCGGGCTAGGCTTTACCTCAGAAAGCAGCAAAAACCGCCAATAAAACTGCCAATAAATTCAGGGGAAGATCATGACCAGAACGCTTTCCGTTGCCTTTTTTGCGCTTCTTGCCGCCGCGCCCGCGCTGGCGGCCGAGCCTGATGGCCTTACCCTTCCGGATGGTTTTCACGCCACGGTGGTGGCCGAAAATCTGGGCCCCATCCGTCACATGGCCCTGCGCGGCAATGACATCTATGTCTCCACTCGCCATGGCCAAACCGCGCCGTCGGTGGGCATTGTCGCCATTCGCATGGGCGCCGATCACAAGGCGGTTGATACCCAACATATCGCCGGCATCGATCAGGGCACCGGCATCAAGGTCTATAAGAACTATCTCTATGCCGCGACCGGGCCCTCCATTGTGCGCATTCCCTTGAGCGACAGCCTGGTGCCCACCGCCGCGCCTGAGACGATTGTCGATGGCCTCGCGCCCACCAATCACCCCATCGCTTTTGATGGCCGTGGGAATCTGTATGTCTCGATCGATGGCGGGGGCGGCACCAACAATTGCCCCGATCCCAACGGTCCCAAGGACAAGCCGGTGGGCCTGAAGCCTTGCCCCTTGATGGAAACCCGCGGTGGCGTGTGGCGCTTTGACGACAGCAAGCCGGGCCAGAAGCTGGCCGATGGTGAGCATTTCGCCACCGGCATCCGCAATCAGGGCGCGATGGATTGGCGCAATGGCGACGGGCTGTATGGCGCCTGGCATGGCCGCGACGGCACCTCCAAGGGCTGGCCCGAACTGGTGACGCCTGCGGAAGACGACGCCATCGCCGATGAGATGTTCCGCATCACCAAAGGCAGCGACATGGGCTGGCCCTATACCTATTGGGATGGCGTACGGAATATTCGTTTGGGCGCGCCCGAATATGGCGGCGACGGCAAGACGCCGGTCACCGACAGCAAATATGCCAAGCCGGTTGCGGCCTTCGCGCCGCTCAGACCCGCGGTGCTGGATCTGACCTTCTATAACGGCACCAAGTTCCCGCGCAGCTATCGCGGCGGCGCCTTCATTGCCATGCATGGCGGCGGCGCTGATGGGGGCACCGTGGCGGGCGGCCATGGCGGCTATAATGTCGTGTTCGTGCCATTCACCGGCAACGGGCGCGCGGGCAAGCCGGTGGTGTTCGCCGACGGCTTTGCCGGTCCCACGCCAGACGCCAAGCAGGTCAAGACGGCGGCCTATCGCCCGGTGGGCGTGGCGGTTGGGCCGGATGGTGCGCTCTATGTCGCGGATTCCAACAAGGGCAAGATTTGGCGGATTGCCTACGGCGAGTAGCGTATTTCCCGACTGTTGACAGCCAGGGCCGCGGGCGAAGACCCGCGGCCTTTGCCGTTTTTTAGGCCTTTTGCAGCCAGAATTGACCCTCCGGAAGTCACAGGCTAAACCCCAGGCCGGATTGCCGCCTTAGCTCAGCCGGTAGAGCACATCATTCGTAATGATGGGGTCGCGTGTTCGAGTCACGCAGGCGGCACCATTTTTCTCGCGCCGTTGGCGTGGGAAAAATGCCCTCCGAAGCTCTAGCGAAGGAGGGCCTCCGCCGTTACGGATCCGCCGGCGGATCCTCGGCTTTCGGCTCTTGAACGGCTTGTTCAATCTGCGCCGCTTTGGCCTGGTTGAAGCGGTCGATATCGTTCCGGATCAATTCCATCAGTCCGGAATCTGACGAAAGAATTTTACCCATATCGACGGCAAGATTGGCGGCTCTTGGATCCCATTTGGGCAGAATTTCGCCGAGGTGAGCGGGTTCTATATGTCCGTGCATCAGCGCGACGACCTGCAAGACGCCGTCTTGGATACGAAATATCGGAGAACCTGACGCGCCCGGCCGTGTCGCGCAGTCCGTCGTCCACAGACCGCGAGATTGCCGGTCGGTCAACATCTCATACAGATGGCAAGCATCCTGCCGCCAAAGCGTTGAAAGCGGTTTATCCGAGGGATAACCGGCCACCGAAAGTATTTGATTTGGCGCATCATCGCGGGGCAGGGCCGCAAGTTGAGCCCAGCCGATTTCCGGGTCTTCACCCGCACACGGGTGCTCGCTGTCGGAGTCGAGTTTCAGCAGAACCCAGTCTCGCCATTCATCATAGTAATATTCGCCATACCTTATGGGCACGGCACGAAATTTCTTGCCGCGCACCCGGAACGTGCCGGAAAAGTCCCGCCCCGCCTCGGGCTCGATTTGCCGGCTACCGAAGACCACATGATAATTCGCCATGATGAGGCAGGGTGAAACCAGGAAAGCTGTTGCCCGGTGGCGATACGCAATCGTGCCGGCGCCGGCCTGATTCACGACGCGTTGGTTGTTCCAAAACAGTCCTATGGGCGAGAACATCCTGTCCGCACCGGTCTGGGACTGCGCGTGTCTGGGATCATGAAGCGTGTCCGGGTCATCGGAAAACACCACTGCCTGTACCGGCAGCACCGCCAATATGAGCGCTGCGACCGAACGGATCAGGAGCGAGGCGTCCAAGCGCGGCTCTACTTCTTGTCGGTAATCCCTATCTGTCCCAAGGCCGCCTCATCGCTGGGCAGCGGCGTCGCACCGGCGGGGAATTGGTTGAAGGACAGGATGTAAGACAAGATAAGCGTGGTGTCAGCATTGTTCATGCTACCCGGATCATTGGCCGGCATGGTGGTGTGGATGCGGGTGAACAGATCCCCCAGCGAAGTGCCCTGCCAGTTGGCGACAAAACTGGCCCCGGCCAAAGGCGGCGCCATTTCGCCGCCATTCAGTTCCGCGCCATGGCAAATGGCGCATTTTGTTTCAAATAATGCCTTGCCTTGGGTTGCCTGGTCGGCGGTGAACACCCCGCTCCACACGGTCTTGGTTGACCCTTGGGCCGGCGCTTGCGCTTTCAGCGCCAGCATCGAGGCGCCCAATATCAGGGTCGCAGCCGTCATGCCTAACAGCAGTTTTGTCATATTCGGCCTTTCAGGTAAGCGTTCGCGAGTTTAGGGGCAACCCCGTTCCACTCCAAGGCTATTTGCTGTCATTTTGATGTTATTGGACCGATTTGTCCGTTCCGGAATGGGCTCCAAGTCCGCCTGCCATCGCGCGCAATTCCACTCAACTTCAAGACAAATTTCCCGACACTATTTCACAGGGGCGAAACACGCACCCGGCGATGCTAGGCCCGCGATTGTCAGGACTTTAAGCCATGTACACTATCGTCGCTGCATCCCAAAAAGGCGGCTCGGGCAAGACCACTCTGTCCGGCCATCTCGCCGTGGAAGCCGCCCGTGCCGGAACCGGCGAAATCGCCTTGATCGACACCGATCCGCAAGGTTCGCTGGCCGCCTGGTGGAACGCCCGCACCGCGCCCACGCCGCGCTTCGTCAAGGCGGGGCTTCCCGACCTGGAAGAAGCCTTGGCGGGGTTGAACCGCGCCGGCATCAAGATCGCGGTGATCGACACCCCGCCCGCCATTACCCAATCCATTTCCCGTGTGGTCGCCCATGCCGATCTGGTGCTGGTGCCCACACGCCCCAGCCCGCATGACTTGCGCGCGGTCGGCGCCACCGTCGATATCGCCGAACGCCATGGCAAGCCGGTGATCTTTGTCATCAATGCCGCCACGGCGCGCGCGCGCATCACCAGTGAATCCGCCGTCGCCCTGTCGCAACACGGCACCGTGGCGCCGGTCACCATCCATCACCGGGTGGATTTTTCCGCCAGCATGATCGACGGCCGCACCGTGGGTGAAGTGGTGCCCAATTCCGCTTCCGCCAAGGAGATCAGCGATCTTTGGGTCTATATCCAGGATCGGCTGTCGCGGATTGTGCGCGATCCCGCGCTGCTGCCCGACATCAAGCCCAATCATCTGTCGATCAATTCCTTGCTGGCGCCCACCGAGGAAAGTGCCGCCGCCGAAGTCGCGGCCAAAGCCGCCGAGATTGTGGCGGGCGAAGCGCCCGCTTATGACGGGCCGGAACGGCGGGTTCTGGAGCGGCGGGTCGTGGGTGAAGTGCGCATTCCCGAACGGCGAGTCTTTGGCCGCCGTGGCAGCGACATCCTGATTCATCCGGCAGCGCATTGGATCTACAAATGAGCGGCGCGAAATTCGCTTCCATCACCGCCAGCCTGCTCGCCCGCAAAGGCGAGGCGGAGCCCTGGGCCCATACCAGCCATCACCACGGGATTCATGCCGGCGCCCATCTTCACGCCGAGCACTATGACGATATCCAGCTGGGCACGGCCCGGATCGAAAAAATTCCCGCGCCCTGGCACGGGCCGGAGACCGGCGAACCGCCACCGCCGCCACCGCCTTCCAAAGAGAAAAGCTGCATGATGCGCATGTCGGCGCATGACTTTGAGCGGCTGGGGATTTTGGCAATCAAGACCGGCTCGTCGCGGCAGCAATTGCTCAAGGACGCGCTGCAGGAATTTCTTGCCAATCGGGCGGACGAGTATGGCTGCTCCTGCCTGGGGGCCTGCGAGAACGGTTGCGGCGAGGTCGGGTAATCGGCTAGATCGAACCTTCGGGTTTCGATCGGAGTGTCCGATGGCGCGCTGGGTAAGCCTTTTTGGCCTGTTATTGCTCGCGGCGACGGCTGCGAAAGCACAAGATGCCGAAACCATGGCAGTGCCCGCCGATTACCGGCAATGGGTGTTCCTCACTTCCAGCCTGGATTTGAACTACAACAGCGCGGCCGCGCCCGGCCATCACATGCTGGACAATGTCTTTGTCGATCCCGCCAGCTATCAGGCGTTCCTGAAAACCGGCACCTGGCCGGACAAGGCTGTCCTGATCAAGGAAAACCGCATGGCGGAATCCGCCGGTACCCTATCCAAGGCCGGTCAATTCCAGGTGGGTGTGATGAATCTGGAAATCCATATCAAGGACCAGGCGCGTCCCGGGCAATGGGCGTTCTTTGTTTCCGCCGACGGCAAGGCGCCGGGCAAGCTGATGCCGCAAAGCGCCAATTGCTATTCCTGTCACCAGGACCATGGCGCGGTGGACACGACCTTTGTGCAGTTTTATCCCACTCTGATGCCCATCGCCAAAGACAAGGGCACTTTGGCCGCCAGCTATCTGAAAAACGACGCGGCGCCGAAATAGTCAGGCTTTAACAATCTCGACTTGCTTATAGCCGGGCGCGCGGGTTTGCCACAAAATCCCGATGAACAGCCTTTTGGAAAAAGGCAGCACGGCGAGCGCGATGGCGCAGAAACAGGCCGACCATATCAGCATGGCAACCCAGACGGGCAGGAAATCCACATTGACCATGAAGGCGAAGGGCAGGAAGACATGCCCCACCAGGATGATGGTCAGCCAGGGCGCGGCATCATCGGCGCGGATATGGCCCAAACGCTCGCCGCAAGCCAAACAGGATTCCACCTGTTTCAAGTAACCGCGCATCAGCTTGCCTTGGCCGCAACAGGGGCAACGGTCCATCAGGGCGCGCCGCATGGCGGTTTTCAACCGGGTCTCGGGATGCTCGCTCATGGAAGGGAATATAGGGCGGCGCCGGTTAATTCCCCTTGCGCGCCTTGTCCCTGCGACAACTTGCTTACCGGCGGAAAGGCCGTCACTGTCCGTCATAGGGCGTGAAAAAGCCGGTCCGGGGAGAGGGATGAAAATCACCAAGCTCACCACCTTTGTGGTGCCGCCGCGCTGGCTGTTTCTGAAGATCGAGACCGATGCAGGCATCACTGGCTGGGGCGAGCCGGTGGTGGAAGGCCGCGCCGAAACCGTGGCGGCTTGTGTCGCCGAACTGGCCGATTACCTGGTCGGCAAAGACCCTTCAGCAATCGAAGATCATTGGACGGTTCTGTATCGCGGCGGTTTTTATCGCGGCGGCGCCATTCACATGAGCGCGCTGGCGGGGATCGACCAGGCGTTGTGGGACATCAAAGGCAAAATGTTGAACCAGCCGGTGCATGTTTTGCTGGGCGGGCCGGTGCGGCAGAAGATGCGGGTCTATAGCTGGATCGGCGGCGACCGCCCAGATGCCTTGATCCAGGGTGCGAAGGAAGCGCGAGAGCGCGGTTTTTCCGCCATCAAGATGCTGGCGACGGAAGAGCTTTCTTATCTCGACAGTCATGCCAAGCTGGACGCTGTCGTGGCGCGGATCGGCGCGTTACGCGACGCCATGGGATCCGATTTCGGGATCGCCGTGGATTTTCATGGCCGCCTTCACAAGCCCATGGCCAAGCAGTTGGCCAAGGAGGTCGATCCTTTCCATCTGATGTTCATGGAAGAGCCGGTGCTGAGCGAACATGCCGAGGCATTGCGAGAGATCGCCAATCACACCGCCACGCCGATTGCCCTGGGGGAGCGGCTGTTCTCGCGCTGGGATTTCAAGAAAATCCTCAGCGACGGTCTGGTCGACATTATTCAACCCGATCCATCTCATGCCGGCGGCATCACCGAAACCCGCAAAATCGCCGCCATGGCGGAAGCCTATGACGTAGGCCTGGCGCCCCATTGCCCGCTGGGGCCGATCGCGCTGGCGGCCTGCCTGCAATTGGACGCGGTCTGCTACAATGCGGTGATCCAGGAACAGAGCCTGGGCATCCATTACAACAAAACCAACGATCTGCTGGATTACATCACCGATCCGTCCGTGTTCGCCTATGCCGATGGCCATGTGGCGATTCCGACAGGTGCCGGGCTGGGCATAACGATAAATGAAGAGGCCGTGGCGCGCGGCGCGGCGGCCGGTCATCGCTGGCGGCCGCCGGTATGGCGTCACAAAGATGGTTCTTTCGCGGAATGGTGAGATAACAAAATGACAGACACCGTCGCCCAAACGCCGACCCGGCATCGCCGCATCGTGATGCTGATGATCTTTGTCTGCGTCGCCATCACCTTCCTGGACCGCGGCAACATCTCGCTCACCGCACCCTTGATGGGCAAGGAGCTGGGCATCGATCCCTGGCACATGGGTTTGATTCTGTCGGGCTTCAGCTGGACCTACGCCTTGTTCCAGATTCCCAGCGGCTGGCTGGTGGACCGCATCCGGCCGCGTTACTTCTATCCCACCATCCTGATCCTATGGTCGATCGCCACGGTTTTTCTGGGGGTTGTCGGCACCTTCATCAGCCTGTTCCTGCTGCGCCTCGTGATCGGCGCGCTGGAAGCACCATCCTATCCGATCAACAATCAGGTGGTGACCAGCTGGTTTCCCGATCGCGAACGGGCGGGCGCCATCGGTTTTTATACCTCGGCGCAATTCATCGGCCTGGCGTTCCTGCAGCCGCTGCTCTTGAACCTGGAAGCGGTGCATGGCTGGCGGGCGGTGTTTTACACCACCGGCCTGGGCGGCCTGGTCTGGGGCCTGGTGTGGTGGCTTTGCTATCGCAATCCCCGCGACTCCCGCGCCAACAAGGCTGAAGTCGAACTGATCGAAAGCGGCGGCGGGATGGTGGATCTGGGCTCCGCCGGCAAGCAGAAGCGTCCCTTCAGCTGGGATGATCTTTTCACCGTGTTCAAATACCGCAAGCTGTGGGGCGTTTATTTCGGCCAGTTCGCGGTCACCTCCTGCCAGTGGTTCTTCCTGACCTGGTTTCCCACTTATCTGATAACCTATCGCCATCTCAGCGTCCCCAAGACGCCGCTTTACGTGGCGCTGCCCTTTGTGGCGGCCTTTGTCGGGGTGCAGTTATCCGGTTTTGTCTCCGACCGCATCCTGCGCGGCGGCATGGGTCTGGGCTGGGCGCGCAAAACCCCGATCATCACCGGCCTTCTGCTGTCCGCCAGCATTATCGGGGCCAATTATGTGGAGACGCCTGAGATGGTGATCGCCTTCATGTCCCTGGCCTTTTTCGGCAACGGCATGGCGTCGATCGGCTGGTCGATGATCTCCCATGTCGCGCCGCGCCACCTGATCGGACTGACAGGCGGCACCTTCAACTGCATCTCCAACATATCGGGAATCTCCACCCCGCTGGTGTTCGGCTATCTGGCCCAGAACGGCCATATCGCTCTGGGCTTTGTCTATGTCGCCACCATCGCGTTGATGGGCGCGCTGTCCTACATCTTTGTCATCGGCAAGGTGGAGCGGGTTGAATAGGTGAGACCCGACCGATTTGCCAGCCGTATGCTCGCTATCGCTCGCATAGGGCAAGCTTTTCTAAGCTCGTTGACACTCGCTAAGAAAAGCTAAGCCTACCAACCCCGTGAATACCAGCCGTAGCGGGGCGGCGGAGGAGGCGGTGGCGGATAGTCGCGCCAGGCCTGTTGTCCCCAGCCATGCGGCGGCCCGTAACTGCGCGACGCATAACTGTCATAGTCGCGCTCCCGGACATCGGAATAACGCCAGCGGCGTGGCGGCGGAGGGGGCGCCTCATCCTCGCCATCGGCTGCGGACCAATCTTCATCCTCGTCGCGCGCCACATCGGCGCGGCTGTCTTGCACGCGAACCGGTGCACTGACCGAGTCTTTGGCCTCTCCGATCGGTTCCCCGGCCGCCTGGGCTCCATGGCCATAGGGAATAGCGGGCAGGTTGTGAGCCGGTACGCCACCTACCGCGACATCGGCGGGCCTTGCCGCGACACTGACCGGCGGCACGGCAATCGGGCGCGCCTCCGACCGCGCCAGCACCGGCCGGGATTCGGCGCAGATGCCGCCGATATCGGTATTGCCGGCGCGGGATTCGACAAAGCTCATCAAGCTGCCTTGATGGGCAAAGGCGGCTGCGAACAGGGCATGGGCATCGGCGCAAAAGCCGCGCGCATTGCGGGCCTGCTCCAGCGCCGACAAATTGGCGGCCTTGGTTTTGAACGTGTCATAGCCGGATTCGCCATGTTCTCCACCACGCCGCACGAAGAAGCTTTTCAAAGTGGCGTCCGAGGCCTGCAACTCGCCGCGATAATTCATCACAAAGCGGTTGTAGGCCGCGGTTTCATGGCATTGCAGGGCGGCCACCATCAATTCCTGCTGGATAACGGCGGTCTTAAGCGCGGCGGCTTCGCTGGGTGTGGCGCAACCGGCAGCGAGCGCGGGATTGGCCAACGCCAGCAGGGCGATGGCGGCAGAAGCAGTTTTCAACATGGGTGTCCCCCTAAAAAGCGCGATCGGGCGAAAGCCCGAATATTGCGCGACAATCAAACAAGTGACCCCTCACTTGGTGGAAGCCGAAGCAGTCTGCGCGCGTTCGCAGCGCCCGGACGGCGGGTCGGAGGTGTCCAGATGCGCCACCACTTCACCGGCGCCGCCGCCGCACGCCACCCAGCGGAAATTGTGGGGGGCGTCCTTGTCGGCCAGGCTGTTATCGCTCATCAGCGCGCCGAAACCGCGTGCCGCGACGCTGCCGGTGACACTGGTGGTCACGACATTGTTGCTGCCGCAGGCGGTAAGGTTATTGCTGCCGCCCGCCATGCAATAAGCGAACTGCACGGCAAAGCCGCAACTGTTGCGAAAACCCCAATGACTGCCGTCGCTGTCCACTTTCAGGCAGCGCGAGGCGTCGTTCTTATCCCTAACCTTGTCCGTCGCCGCCATGGCATCGATGTCCGGCGCTGAGGAGACAATGGAAGCCTTCGCTGTCGGCGGATCGATTGCATGCACCTCGGACGGCCTGACCGTTACAGCTTCCAGCGGACCCTGATAGTCGCCGATGCGATAGGAGGCCTTGGCCGCCTGTGCCGGGATCTTGACGGCATTGCGCGCGACGGCGCGCTTGTCCGGCTTGGAGCGGGAACTGGAGCTGCGAGCCGGCGCAGCCGCTGCCGGCGCGGAGGGCGCCGGAGTTGCGGAGGCCGGCTCGTTGCTGGCCGAGGACGGCGCCACGGAGCAGCCGTTGCTCACATCACTGGCGGCGACGGCCAAGCCCAATTTGCTGGCATAGGCGTTCAGCGCCGCTTTCTTTTCCAAATCGCTGAAAGCATGACCCGCCGGATACCAGGCGCGGCAGGACGGTCCACCGTCGCCATCCAAGGTCCACTGCACGCCGCCGTCGGGACTGGCCGACAACATGGCCGAGCGGCCATCGGCATAGCGCACTTCCACACCCTTTTTGGTCAGGCGGAAAAAGCCGGTGACGCTGGAGCCCGCGCTGGGGCTGCCGCTGTCTTCCACCACCGTGCCCATGCGGTCGGTCATGAAGGTGAAGGTGGTCTTGCGGGCTGTGCCGTCGGCGGGCACCACTTGCAGCTCCATGCCGCCCTCAATCAGGGTCAGCGCGACGGAGGAACCGTCGACCCCGATCAGGGTCTTGCCGGAGACGCTGCCAAAAGGCGCGCCGGAATTGTTGGCGGCGCCCGTCACGGAAATCTTGCTGGCGGGGGGCGAGGGAACTTCCGCTTTCTCCAGCCTGCCATCGACAAATTCCCCGGAAAGCAAGCTGCCATCGGCATGGCGGAATTCGCCGCTGCCATTGGGCTTGTCGTCCTTCCAGTCGCCGGCATAGCGCTCGCCATTGGCGCGCAGCAACACGCCGAAGCCGTTCATCTTGCCGTCGTTCCAGTGGCCGTCGAAACGGTCGCTGCTGTCGGTGGTCAAAATGCCGGGGCCGTTGAAGCGTCCGCCAACGGTTTCGCCGTCATAGCTCCAACCCTGGCCCCAGCGGGTGATCACATGACCGTCCGGGATCACGCCATGGACGAAATTGGCGGTGAAGCTTTGGGTTTGGCCCTCATGGGTGAAAGTGGCGGTGCCCAATCCTTCGGCATAGCCGTCGACGCAGCTGCCAGTCCAGCTGACGGCGTCGCCGGGCACGGCATCCGCGCTGAACAGAGAACAGGTGCCGTCTTTGAGCCACTGCCCGGAATTGGCGTCGGAATTTGCGGAAGAATCTGTCGCTGAAGCATTCAACAAGCCGCAGTTCAGCAATGCGGCAGCCAGCATGGCCTTCGCGATCCCCGACATGTTTTTTCTCTGTGCGCAGGGCCCAGCCCCATGCTGCGCCCCTTGAAAAATATCTTGCTCCTGTTTTTTGACGTTTGCGAGTCGAATCTGTTTTTTGATTCACAAAACAGCGCGAAGCGGCAAATGAGTTGTTACGCGGCAACGGAAAATTCTGCGTGATTCATTTAACGCCGCTAGAATGGGCATTATCGGCGCTATTCCGTACTCAGATTTGTTCATCTCTGTGGCGGAGTTTCCCGTCATTCATCTGAGGTTCATCTAGATGAACAGGTTCCCGTGTTAGCATTCGTCTAAAAACAAAAAGAGCGCCGCGGATGAAGCGGCGCTCTTAACATTTTGATTCGATTTTTTCAGACCAGATGCTGTTCGGCCTGAATCAGTCCGCGGATATAGCCGAACTCAAAGGCGAAGTTTTCATTGGCGCCCCATTCCGCGCCTTCGCCAATCACCTTTGGCGCATGATCGGGCATCAACAGGTCCTCATAGCCGACTTCGCGATAGACCTTCAGCGCCTTGACGAAATCGACATCGCCTTCATCGGGGAACATCTCGGCCACGAAGTCGCTGCGATGGCCTTTGATATTGCGGAAATGGACGTTGAAGATCTTCTTGCGGCTGCCGAACCAGCGGATCACGTCGCCGATTTCCGCATTGGGATTTTCCAGGTCTTCCGACACCGTGCCCTGGCAGAAGTTCAGACCGTGATAGGGGCTTTCCTTGTAGGTGACAAATTTCTTCAGTCCGTCGATGGTGCCCAGCACGGTGTGGATGCCGCGATAGCCTTCCGGCGGCATGCCAGGATCATTGGGATGGCAGGCGATGCGGACCTTGTACTCGTTCGCCACCGGCACGACATGATCCAGGAAATAATGGATGCGCTCCCAGAAAGCGTCTTCATTGACCACGCCGGCGCGGGTCAGCGGCGGATTCTTGGCATTGGCTTCCGCGAAATTCCACTTGTTGTAGACGGTATCGCCTCGGCCGGGCACTTCGCCGGACCGCACCACGCCCAGGATGGACATGTTGTACTTCAGGGTGCGGATGCCGGTGGCGGCGCAGGTGCGGATATGGTTCTGGAAGGCCTCGATCTCGCGCCCGCGTTCCGGTTCCTGGGCCAGCATGATGCCAGGATTCTTTTCCCGGTCGATCAGGGATGAGGTCAGCAGCACGCTGTCCACCAGTTCGACCTTCACCTTGTGCTTGTCGGCGATGTCCAGCATCACCTTCATCTCGTCCACGGTGGGATAGAGGCGGGTGGGATCGGCGACCTTGGGGCTGGTGCAAACCGCATCCACGCCGTAGCGCGCCACCCAGGCGGCGGAACGGTCGGTCAAAGTGCCGAACTGATGGCCCAGCCGGGCCTTCAAAGGTTGCAAGGTGGCGCTGCGCGCGGCTTCACCGGGCCTGGCATCATACCTGCGGCTTTGGGCCGATGCCGTGTCGACCAAGCCTCCCGCAGCCGCCGCTGCGGCGCCTGCCCCGGTTACAGAAAAAAACTTGCGACGATCCATGTATGTCTCCCTGAATGATAGCTCTAGCGTGAAACCGGTTTAAGTCCGGCCTTTATGTTTGCCTTGCGGCCTTTTTCGCCGCGAAGGTCGGCCAGCATTGCGCGTGCGTCCATTGCGTTTTCGGCATTGCTGGCGATAGCGGCGGTATAGATGGTGGTCATTTGTAAATCGTCCGGCAGCGGCCACACCCTGACGCCTGGATTGGGCAACATCTCGCTGATCAGGGTGACGCCATATTGCGCTTCGCCGTTGGCGACCGCGGTTGCCACCGCTTTGCCATTGGGCTTCAACACCGCCTTGGCGCGCACTTCTTGGCCCACACCCAGTTTGTCGGCTTGGCTTAAGAAAAACACGCCGGTGATGCCGCCCGAGGCCGGATCGACATAGGCGATGGTCTTGGCGGCCAGCAGGCTGGCTTTGACCTGATCGCCGGTGGCGATGGCGGGTTTGGCCGCGCCTTTTTGGGCGGAAATTCCCGCCACCATCTGCGCCAGATCGGCATGGGTGCCTGCGACTTTGTTTTCCCTGGTCAGGGTGTCCAGCACGGCGGCGGTGCCGATCACCAGGTCGAATTTTTCGCCCGCTTCCATGCGTTTCTGCACCCCGCCGGCGGTGTCGCTGACCACCGAGACATGGATGGCGGTGCGCCGGCCGTAATCAGCCGCCAGGGCCTCGACCGGCATGGACATGCCCGCGCCGGTGAGAATTTTCAGGCCCTTGGCGGTGGCGGGGGAAATGGCCAGCAAAAGCAGGCAAGCCGGAACAAGAAAGCGCATGCGGGCCCTTTGCGGCGCTTATGTCATGTTGCACCTACGCCGCCCGCGTTTTATCAGGGATTAACAGGGTCGCAAAGCGAAGGGGATCAGGATGAAGACAGGCTTTCTCGCAAGCGCAGCAATGGCATTGGCGCTGTTGGCGGGTCCGGCGCAGGCCGCGCCGGAATTCACCACTATCCTGCTGGAGAAGGTGGTCGATCGCACTCCCGACCAGACCTGGGCCAAGATCGGGCCTTATTGCGCCATCCAAACCTGGCTGAAAGTCCCCTGCGTCATCACCGGCAATGTCACCGGCACCCCCATCGGCACCAACCGGCGTCTGAACAATCGCACCGATGAAGTGATGGTGGCGGCGACGCCCTATTCCTACACCTACGCCCAGCCGCTCACCGACATCCAACCGGAATCGCCGATCTTCTATCACGGCACCCTGGCGGTGGAGCCGATGGATCGCGGCCGCAAGACCAAGATCGTTTACACCCTGTTCTATGACCAGGCGCCGCTCGGCACCAACGAGAAGAAGATCGAAAATCGCGAGCAGCGCACCAAGCGTTTCATGGAAGCGCTGGACAATATGAAAGCCATGGCGGAAGCCCCGTAAAGAGAGAAATGATGATCGATATTTTGCAGCTCGTGCCGCTGAGGCCCGAAGTCCAGAAAACATTGGCCGCGCGGTATCGGCTCCACGGCAAGGCGGATTTTGACAAGGTGGCCGGCATTGTCCGCGGCTGTGTCACCAACGGCCATTCCGGCCCGCCGCCGGAGATGATCGACCGCATGCCCAAGCTGGAAATCATCGCTTCGGCCAGTGTGGGCTATGACGGCATTCCGGTGGAGTATGCCCGCTCCAAGGGCATTCCCGTCACCAACACACCGGAAGTGTTGAATGATGATGTCGCCGATCTGGCGATCGGGCTGATGATCATGACCGCGCGCAATCTGGTGACGACGGACCGTTATGTGCGTTCAGGGCGCTGGCCGAAAGAGGGAGAGTATCCTCTGGCCAAGCGCGCCAGCGGCAAGCGGGTCGGCATTCTGGGCATGGGCCGCATCGGCAAGGAAATCGCCAAGCGCGCCGAAGCGATGAACAATAGCGTGGCCTATCACACCCGCCGCGCCGTCGCCGATGTGCCGTACAAGCATTATCCCGATCTGGTGGAGCTGGCCAGGAACAGCGATTTCCTGATCATCATCATTCCCGCCACGCCGCAGACATCCAAGATCGTCAACAAACAAGTGATCGAGGCTCTGGGCCCCGATGGCATTCTGGTGAATGTGGCGCGCGGCGCAGTGGTGGATGAAGACGCGCTGGTCGAGGCGCTTGTCTCCGGCAAGCTGGGCGGCGCGGGGCTGGATGTTTTCGCCAATGAACCGCAAGTGCCGGAAGTGTTGTTCGGCATGGACAATGTGGTCTTGCAGCCCCATGTCGGCAGCGCCAGCCATGAAACCCGCCGCGCCATGAGCCAGTTGGTGCTGGATAATCTGGACGCACATTTCGCGGGGAAACCGCTGCTCACTGAAATTAAGTAGAAGTTGTCATCCCGGGTGCTGTGCAGCACGCAGTGATGCGCTGCTGGCCCGGGATCCATGCTATCGGCAGTTGGATCCCGGATAGCCGCTTGCACGGCTTCTGGGATGACAAAATTGGAACAGGATGATTTCTACCGCACCAGCGCCGTCACCGCGTACAGGAACGCAGCGCCCAGCAGAGTCGCCAGCGTGGTGCTGGGGCGCGGATAAGCGCGATGGCTTTCCGGCAAAAGACCGCTGGCGCCGATATGCAAAAAGAAGCCGCAGAACAGCGCCAGCAACACTGCCAGCACGCCGCGATCGGGGGTGAGCAACAGGCTAAAAGACGCCCCTACCACCGGCGCGATTGCATCGACCGCCAGCCAGCGCAAAGCAAAGCTGCGCGTGCCGCCATTCTTGATCACCACATTGACGGTGTTGAGGCCGTCGGCGAAATCATGCGCGAGGACGGCCACCGCCACGATCAATCCGATCTCGCGTGACGCCTGAAACGCCACGCCCATGGCGAAACCGTCCAAGATGCTGTGGGCGGAGAAACTGGCCGCGCCGATCAGACCGCGCGCCGGATTGGCCTGGCCTTCGCAGTCATGCCGCGCCACCAGCCGGTCGACCAGGACATAAAGAAAAAAGCCAAGCGCCGCGACGGTAAGCAAGGTGCGCGGTGTATAAAGACCGTTGCCGGCCGCAAAGGCTTCCGGCGCCAAATCAAAGAAGGCGACACCGATCACCGCGCCCGCCGAGAAGCCCAACACCAGCGGCAGCTTGCCTTCCAGCTTCAATGCCAGCACGCCGCCCGACATGGTCGCCAAGGTGGCGCCAAGCGCGATTGCGATCACGATCAGGGCGGTCATCAGGAAAGTCCGAAAAGGCGGTCTTGCTTATCCCGGAGGGCTTTCCGGAGCAATGTGCGGAAGCTCTGGATGGGCCTGCTCCACGGGAATGACATCAACACCCACATCCACGACATGGTCATGGCCGCCCAGGATAATGCCGGCCACCGGCGCGACATCGCTATAATCGCGGCCCCAGGATGCGGTGACATGGCTTTCGCCCACCACCAGATCATTGGTGGGGTCCAGGTCGACCCAGTCAAAGGGCGGAGCCCAGACCGAGAACCAGGCATGGCTGGCGTCCGCCCCCAACAGCCGTGTCCTGCCGGGCGGCGGCTGGGTCAAAAGATAGCCGGAGACATAACGCGCGGGCAGGCCAATGGCGCGCATGGCGGCGATGGCGACATGGGCCAGGTCCTGGCAAACCCCGGCGCGGATTTCGAACACCCGATCCACCGGCGTGGTGACATCGGTGACGGTGGTGTCGTAACGGAAGTCGCGATGAATACGGTTCATCAACTCCATGGCGCCGGCAAGAATGGGGCGGCCTGCAGGGAAGCTTTCCGCGCCATATTGGGCAATATCGCTGTGGAATCGGATGTGGGGCGAGTCGAACAGATACTGCACCACATCGCGTTCGTCATCGTCGCGGGGACTTTCCAGGCGCGCCCGCACCTCTTCCCAAGTGATACTGTCGCGCGACAAGCGCTGCGGCGCGGGGGCCACCGTGACCCGGCTTTCCGCCAGTATTTCCAAATGGGTGTGCGTCTGGTCGATGGAAAATAATTCGCAAACATTGCGGAAATAATCTTCCCGCGCCACATGGCTGGCCGCCGCCAGACTCAAACTGATGCTGCTGTCATGGACGGTCTGCAGCGGCGTGGCGCGCGGCCGCAAGTGCGCCAGATGCCAGGAATGCGACACATCCTGCAGATAGCGATAGGTGGTGCGGTGGCGGACCAGATATTCCATCACGCCTCCATGAAAGCGCCGCTGCCGGTGCGGCTGCGGCTGGCATGCTGGAAATAGGCGTCGGCGATGGCGTCCGACAATTCCGCGGCGCTGGTGGTGACCGTATCAGTCAATTCGATCAGGCCGGGGCGGCCGCCCGCTTCACAAAAAGCCAGCCGGGCGGGATGGGCATTGGCGACGGCGCCGCGCATCTCATGGGCGATGGTGCGCGGAACATCGCTGCGCTGGGCCAAGGTGATGCGCGGCAGTTCGCGCAAGTGATTTTCGATCGCTGCCAGCTGGAAAGCGCAGGAGCGGGGATTGTTCTCATCCAGCAGCAAAAGATCGACAAACGGCACCAGCTGGAAGGCATTGAGATAGCGCGAGCGATAGGTCATGGCGCTGTCGGCGATCTCCAGCAGAATGCGCATATGCTCGGTTTCCCGGGTATCGGGATAGGCAACGGTCTGGCGCACCAGCCAGGCCAGATGCTGGGCGCGTTCCAGCCGCCGTCCCAGATCCATGAACAGCCAGTTGGGACCGCGAGTCATATTTTCCGCCGACAGGCCCGATAAAGCGGCGGTGCGGCGCACCAACGAGTCCAGATAAAACCGCGCATTGGCGGCCTCGAAGGGCGTATCCGTCGGCGGCACATCGCTGTTGGCGGTCAGGGCATGGATGGTGCGCCAGGTATCCAGGGACAGGCGGTCGCGCACCGACCAGGCGGTCTGCTCCACCCGCGCCAACAGTTTTTGCAAACCCCGGGAATGGCGCGGACTGTAGATCAAAAGCTGAAGCTCATGCGTCAGCGCGTCTTCGTCGGCGATTTCCTCGATTGGGGAATCGCTGGCATGGCTGTAGGGAATCAAAAGCTTGCGCGCCACGTCCAGGGCCGCGGCCGGTTCGTCGCTGATCCGCGCGGTCACCGCGCGCAGGATGCGCACAAAGCTTTCGGTGCGTTCGGCATAGCGGCCCAGCCAGAACAGATTGTCCATGGCGCGGCTGGGCGCGGCTTCGCCATAACGCTTGATTTCCAAGCTGCGGCCGCTGCCCGTCAGCAGGCTGAATGTGTCCACCGGCGTGGCCGAAATCACCCAGGCATCCTTGCTGGACGCTCCCGACTGCATGGAAAGGGCGCGGGTGGATTCATCGGCGGCGACGCGGGTCAGACCGCCAGGCATCACCATCCAGCCATTTTGTGTCCAGGCAGCGAAGACGCGCAAGCTGATCGGCCGGGCGCTGAATTTTCCTTTCTCAAATACCGGCGCCATACCCAAAGGCGAAATTTCCTGGAGCACCATGGTTTCGCCGCGCTGCTTCAGCCGCGCGGCAAAGCGTTCGCGTTCGTCGTGGGCGAGATCGGCGCCCAATCGCGCGCTGGAGCGGCGGGAGAAAAGCGGCCGGGCATCAAAAGCGTCACGCAAAATGGAGCGGTTCATCCGCGCCAGCGCCTCCTTGCGGCCCCATTCGGTGCCGCACCAGATGGTGGCGATATCGGGAATTTTCAGCTCCTCGCCCAACAGCGCGCGGCAGATATTGGGCAGATAGGCATCCATGGCGGGAGATTCGATCACCCCGCCACCCAGCGCATTTGCCAGCACCACACCTCCGGCGCGCACCGCTTCCACCAGTCCGGGCACGCCAAGCGCGCTGTCGCCGCGAAACTCCAAAGGATCGCAGAAATCGGAGTCCACGCGGCGGAAGATGGCGCCGACCCGCTCCAAGCCGGTCAAGGTTTTGAGAAAAACTTCGCCGTCGCGCACCGCCAGGTCGTCGCCCTGCACCAGGGTCAGACCCAGATAATGGGCGAGATAGACATGCTCGAAATAGGCCTCGTTATAAGGACCCGGCGTCAACAGTACAGCGCGGTCGCGGCGTGAAGCGGCCAGGCCCAGAATGCTTTCCTTATAGGCGTTGAAGAAGGAAGCTAAGCGCGCCACCCGCATCTCGCCGAAATTTTCCGGAAAGGTCTGCGACACCACCAGGCGGTTTTCCAGCGCATAACCCAGACCGCCCGGCGCATCGGCGCGGCTGGCCATCACCTTCCAGCTGCCATCAGGGCCGCGCGCCAGATCGGCGGTGTAAAGATGCACATGCACATCCTTGACCGGTTTGGCGCCACACAAAGGCCGCAGGAATTGGGGATGGCCGGTGACCAGATGGGTGGGCAGCACGTTATCGCGGATCAGACGTTGCGCGCCGTAAATGTCGCGCAACAACAGGTCGGCCAGCATGGCGCGCTGAAGCACCGCGGCTTCGATTGTCTTCCAATCCGCCGAAGACAGGATGAAAGGCACGATATCCAGCTGCCAAGGCCTCGCCTGGCCACCGCGATCGTCATAGACGTTATAGGTGACGCCATTGTCCTGGACGGTGGCGCGGGCCGACGCCTCGCGGCGGGCAAATTCCTCCGGCGAAAGCTGGGTCAGGGTCTTGGCAAAAGCGCTCCAATGGCCGCGCACCTGGCCGCCGGAATCGCGCAATTCGTCAAACGGAAGCGCGGGCCGTTCAGCAACTTCCGACACGGTGCGACTCAAACTCCCCTGCGCAGGTCGAGAGTATAGGGGAAATCGGGATGAGATTCCTCCCTGGCCGCCTCGAACATGCCCCCGGTAAAACCGAAGGGCTCGAAGCGGGCCAGGCGGCGGCCTTCCGCTTCATTGGCGTTAACCGGAAAGACCTCGAAATTGCGTCCGCCGGGATGGGCGACATGATAGGTGCAGCCGCCCAAAGAGCGCTTGCGCCAGCCATCCCACAATTCGATCACCAGCGGGCCATGGGCGGGAATGGTGGGATGCAGGCCATGGGCCGGCTGCCAGGCCTTGAAACGCAAGCCCGCCACCGCTTCGCCTTGGGCGGTGGCGCGCAAGGGTAGGGCGCGGCCATTGACCAAAGCGCGGTGACGGCCCTGGGTCAGGCCGGTGGCTTTCACTTCCAGCCGCTCCACCGAGGAATCGACAAAGCGCACCGTGCCGCCGGCCGTGCCTTCTTCCGCCATGACATTCCAGGGCTCCAGGGCGTTGCGCAATTCCAGGCCCACGCCGTCATACTGGACGTTGCCGATTTTCGGGAAGCGGAATTCCCAATGCGGCCTGAACCATTCGGCATCAAAACCGAAGCCATGCGCATTCATATCGGCAATCACATCGGCGAAATCCGCCCAGGCGAAATGCGGCAGCAGGAAACGGTCATGCAGGCCGGTGCCCCAGCGCACCAGACGGGATTGGTAAGGCTCGCGCCAGAAGCGCGCGATCAGGGCGCGCAGCAACAAGGATTGCGCCAGGCTCATCTCGGCATGCGGCGGCATTTCGAAATTGCGGAATTCCACCAGCCCCAGCCTTCCGCCAGGTCCATCGGGTGAAAACAGCTTGTCGATGCAGATTTCGGTGCGATGGGTGTTGCCGGTGGAATCGGCCAGCAGATTGCGGAACACCCGGTCCACCAGCCAGGGCGGGATATTGGCGGCGGCGCGCGACGGAATTTCGTCAAAGGCGATTTCCAGCTCATACAGCGAGTCATGGCGCGCTTCGTCCAGGCGCGGTGCCTGGCTGGTCGGGCCGATGAACATGCCGGAGAACAGATAGGACAGGCTGGGATGGTTCTGCCAAAAGCTGAGGATGCTTTTCAGCATGTCGGGACGCCGCAGGAAGGGGCTATCGGGCGGACTGGCCGCGCCTACCACAATATGATTGCCGCCGCCGGTGCCGGCGTGCCGTCCATCCAGCATGAATTTCTCGGTGGAGAGGCGGCAGGCATGCGCCTCTTCGTAAAGCGCCCTGGTGATGTCCATTTGTTCGCGCCAATTTTGGGCGGGATGGATATTGACCTCGATCACCCCGGGATCGGGCGTCACTTTGATCACATGGATGCGCGGATCGAAGGGCGGCGGATAGCCTTCGATATGGACCGCAAGCCCCAATTGTTCGGCAGACTCCTCCACCTTTTTCAGCAGATCGAAATAATCCCCCGCGGTGGGCATGGGGGGCAGGAACACACACACACGTCCGGCGCGCGGCTCTACCGTCAGGGCGGTGCGCACCGCCGGTTCACCACCAAGCTCGGTGATCGCCCGGTTGATGGCGCGATAAGGACCTTCTGTCGGCAAGGTACGGCCGCCCGCATGGCCATTGCCACGACCATAGGCTTGGCCGCTTTTTTCCGGTGCTTCCAAAGGCGGCAAGGGCGCAAACGGATCAGGCGGTGGCACGAAACTGCGCGCTTCGGGCGGAACATAAGGCAGCGAGTTCAATGGCAGGCGAAAACCGATCGTTGAGTCGCCTGGGATCAGGAAAAGATGGCCGCTGCGGGTGGTCCAATGTTCGCTGAGCCAGCGATGAAGGCCTTTTTCCAACGGCAGCACATAGCCCACTTCATGGCTTAAGCCGCGCTCGAACACCCGCGCCAGCCGGGCGCGCAGTTCCGGGTCTTCCAATTTGGAATCGCGCGGATCGACATTGTTGGCCAGCGCCCGTTCCTGCGCCAGGTGGTGCCAGAAATCCTCAAACGCCGGAATGATGTAAGACGTGCCCAAATCCAATTTTTGGGCGATGGCCTCGGTCAAGGCCCGCGCGTCGGCCAAGCTGGGCTGGTAATCCTTATGCTCGGCGGCGATCTGTTCGCTGTTCTTCCACAAGGGCGCGCCATCGGCGCGCCAGAATAGCGAGAAGGCCCAGCGCGGCAGGGATTCGCCGGGATACCATTTGCCCTGGCCATAATGCAGCAAACCGCCAGGCGCGAAGCGGTCGCGCAAGCGGCGGATCAAGCGATCGGCCAGCGCCCGTTTGGTGGGACCGACCGCGGCGGTATGCCATTCCGCACCGGAACGGTCATCGATGGAGACAAAGGTGGGTTCGCCGCCCATGGTGAGGCGCACGTCATGGTTCTGCAAAACCTTGTCCACTGCATCGCCCAGTTTTTCGATCTCGGCCCATTGCTCGTCGCTATAGGGCTTGGTGACACGCCGCGGCTCTTTGATCCGCGTCACCGTCATGTCGAAATCGAACAACACTTCCGCGGGTTCCACCGCCCCCGAGATCGGCGCCGCCTGGGCGGGATTGGCGGTGCAAGCCAAGGGGATATGACCTTCGCCGGCAAACAGGCCGGAGGTTGGGTCCAATCCAACCCAACCCGCGCCGGGCAGATAGACTTCGCACCAGGCATGCAGGTCGGTGAAATCAGTCTCCGGCCCCGAAGGTCCATCCAACGATTTCACATCGGGCTTCAACTGAATCAGATAACCGCTGGCGAAACGCGCCGCCAAACCCATATGCCGCAGCAATTGCACCAGCAGCCAGGCGGAATCGCGGCACGAGCCAGACGCCTTGCACAGCGTGTCCTCCGGCGTCTGGATGCCGGGCTCCATGCGGATCAGATAGCTGATGTCGCGCGCCAGCCGGGCATTGAGATCGAAGATGAAAGTCGTGGTCTGTTTGGGCTCGCGCGAAATGTTGGCCAGATAGCGCTCAAAGGCCCGGCCTCCCGCCTCAGCTTTCAGATAAGGCTCCAGCTCGGCCTTCAATTCATTGGAATAGGTAAAGGGATATTTCTCCGCCGATGGCTCCAGGAAAAAGTCGAACGGATTGATCACCGCCATTTCGACGGTGAGATCGACGCTGACCGTGAAGTGATCGACCTTTTCCGGAAAAACCACCCGGGCCAGCCAATTGGACTGTGGGTCTTGCTGCCAGTTGAGGAAATACCCGGCCGGTTCGATGGTCAGGTCATAGGCCAGCACCTTGGCCCGGCAGTGAGGGGCGGGGCGCAGCCGGATGGTTTGCGGGCCCAAGGTGATGGGCCGGTCGTAGCGGTAGCGGGTGACGTGGCGAAGTGCGGCCTGGATGCTCATCCAATTCCCCTGTCCGGAAACTATGCCGCAACTGCGAAGGCGCGGCTACCAGCCGCTGCGCCGCAGGTTCCAAACAGGGAACGCAGTGAAATAGCTCGCGTTTCCCAAAGGCCAGCGGGGACCGACTTCCATGAAATTGTTCAGTTGCCAGGGGTGCGGCCAGCTCCTCTATTTCGAGAATATACGCTGCGAAAATTGCGGCCGGGCGCTGGGTTATCTGGCTGGTCTGACTGAGATTTCGGCCGTGGAAGAGAAGCCGGGCGCACGCTGGCTGGTGCTGGCCGCCCAAGGCATCGACTACAAATTCTGCAAAAATTACAACCTGGGTATGTGCAATTGGATGGTGCCCGCCGACGACCCGACCGACTTTTGCGCCGCCTGCCGCCACAACCGGACCGTCCCTGATCTGGCTGTGCCCGGCAATGACCTGCTCTGGCGCAAAATCGAGACCGCCAAGCATCGCCTGTTTTATTCCCTGCTGCGCCTGGACCTGCCGTTGGAGAATCGCGCCGACGATCCCCAGCATGGCCTGGCGTTTGATTTTTTGGCCGACCCGCCTGAATCGCATGCCGTAGGCGTGATGACCGGCCATGACAATGGGCTGATCACCCTGGCTTTGCGGGAAGCCGATGATGTGACGCGCGAGAAAGTGCGCCGTGAGATGGGTGAACCCTATCGCACCCTGTTGGGACATTTCCGCCATGAGATCGGGCATTATTTCTGGGACCGGCTGGTGGCGAAAGATTCAAATGTTCTGGAAAGCTTTCGTGCCTTGTTCGGCGATGACCGCCAGGACTATGGCGAGGCGTTGAAGCGTCATTATGACCAAGGCGCGCCAGCCGACTGGCAGGACAACTTCATCAGCATGTATGCCGCCATGCATCCCTGGGAGGATTTTGCCGAAACCTGGGCGCACTATATGCACATCGTCGATACCTTGGAGACGGCGGCGGCTTTTGGACTCAAGGTCAAACCGCGGCGGGCGCTCGGCGCGCTGGCGGCGGCGATCGACTTTGATCCTTATCATGCGGGAATGGACCGGCTGATCGATGCCTGGCTGCCGGTGGAATTCGCCACCAACAGCATGAACCGCAGCATGGGATTGAACGATCTTTATCCCTTCCTGCTGTCAGCCAAGGCGATTGAGAAATTGTCCTTCGTCCATGGCCTAATGCACCGCCAGAAAGCCTTGCTGCGTAAAACGGCTTAACCGGAATTAACCATGATTGCGGCGGGTACCTGTTTCATTTTGGAACATGGTATGATGGCGGCTGAAGGAGTGCGCGATGCGCGGTTTTCTATTGGCGGCCGGCCTGCTCCTGTTTGCAGGTACCCCAGCATTGGCGGTGATCGTCGATCTGTCGCCGCCGCCCAAAGTTTTGCCGCCTACTGCGCCAAAAGCCGCGCCCAAACCCGCAGCTAAAACAAATAACCAAACAGCCGCCAAACCAGACTGTCCTTGCAACTGCCCGAAAGCGGTGAAGCGTCAAGCGCGTGTCACCAAACGCCACCACTATGCCGGCGCGTATTATCACTATGCCGCCGCCGCTCCGTTCCATCCCGCTTGGCATCAATGGCCCCGGGAATCTTACCCTGGCCCCATGTTCTATGCGCCGCAGCCCTCTGCTTATGAGCAAGGCCTTCAGATTGAGAATGGCGGCTGGAGCGGCGGTGTCGGTTATGCGCCTGAAGGCGGCGGTAGCGGCGGCTTTGTCGATGGCTATGGCCAGATTCATTTCCCAACCGATGTCGGAAACGGCCCCACCTACAACAGCTACAATCAAAGCTTTCAGTTCAATCCCAGCCAGCCGGGACCATTTCAACCGCGTCTCATGGGAGGCTTCGCGCCGAGCTCACGGTAGCTCGAGCCGCGGTTTTTATTTGTTGATCCCCCTCCGGCCTCGACTATCACGCCGTCGCTGCGCTCCGGCGCCGTCCATACGCTGCCGCTATGGACCGGCCACCTCCCCCTTGGGCGTGCTTGCGCACGCGAAGGGGGGTGAGCATGGCGCCCAGCCATGCGAACGGTCATTTGCCTTAGCGGATGGTCGCCGTGCGAAATGCACGGCTCGAGCCCGGCTCGCGTGCTCTCACGGTGTCGTGTGTGTGGCGTATCTGGGGTGGTGGGCAACTATAGCGAACGGTATTGAAGCTACGTAAATCATCAGCCCAACCGTCATGGTGGCCCATGGCCACAAGATCAAAAGTGCCGCCAGTCCTGAGAAAAACACCGCCGCCATAACGCGATGCTGGCGTTGCAATTTCATATATTTGATCGACGGCGTGGGCAGGCGGCTCACCATCAAGACCGAGGTGATGGCGATCACCACGCCGGAAATCCAAGGCTGGCGCACCAACGGATCGTCCCATTGGAAGGAGACCAGAAGCGGCAGCAGCATCATGCAGGCAGCCGCCGGGGTCGGCAGGCCGGTGAAATAGGGGTTGCCCTTGGTGGCGCCTTCGTCGCGCACGCTTTCCACATTGAAGCGGGCCAGCCTTATGGCGGCGCAAGCGCAGAAGATCAGGGCGGCGATCCAACCGGCATTGCCCATGTCTTTCAGGCTCCACATATACATTATGACGCTGGGCGCCACGCCGAAGCTCACCAGGTCTGCCAGGCTGTCCAGCTGGGCGCCAAAACGGCTGTCCGCGCCCAACATCCGCGCGGCGCGGCCATCCAGCATGTCCAAGATCATGGCGGCGATCACAAAGGCGACGGCGGTGGTCCATTCATCCGCCAGCCCGAAGCGGATGGCGGTGACGCCGCTGCACAGCGCCAGCAAAGTAATGGTCGAAGGCACCAGCTTGCCGATCGAAAGATCTTCCAGCCGTTCCAGCCGCGCCGCCACGATTTGGCGGGCACGCTTGCGGCGGGAAATACGGTCGGGCTCTTGCACGGATGCCTCTTATAAAAAACGGGCCAGGACCGTTTCTCCGGCCTTTGTGGTTATTCCAGGCTGGACGAGAATCTCGGTGCCCGGCGGCAGATAGACGTCAACCCGGCTGCCGAAGCGGATAATGCCAAATCTGGCACCCCGGCGCACCCCCTCTCCCTGGACGAGATCGCAGACGATACGGCGCGCCACCAGACCCGCGATCTGCACCACCGCCAGATCGCGCTTGTCGCCGCTTTCGCCTTCCGGGCGCAGCCGGATGGACATGCGCTCATTATGGATGCTGGCCTTGTCGAAACTGGCATTGAAGAACTTGCCCGGCCGGTAGGAGGTGCCGATCACATGGCCGGAAACCGGGTTGCGGTTCACATGCACGTTGAACACATTCATGAAGATGGAAAGGCGCGGACGCGGGCCGTCGCCCATGCCCAGCTCCGTTGGCGGCACGGCTTCCACCATCGGCAGCAATTTGCCGTCGGCAGGGCAGATGATCAGCCCGGGCTCTTGCGGTGTGCTGCGCTCGGGGTCGCGGAAAAAAGCGATGCACCAAAGTGTGATGGGCAATAACAGCCAGCCCAGCCAGGCCGAGAGCAAAAACGCCAGCAGATTGACCGCGGCAAACAGCGCAATGAAGGGATAGCCTTCACGGTGTATTTTCAAGCGCGGCTCCTAAAGGAAAAGGGCAGCCGCTTCTTTGCACTGCGGCTGCCCCCTTAAATTCCATGCGCCTTATATCAGGCGGTACGGCTGCCGGTGAAGGGGAATGAGCCGAACGAGCCCGCCTTGACGCTGCCGGACAGTTTGTCGCCGTCCACCGTGCCGGTGAAGTCCAGGGTCAGGGGCAGGGGGTTGGTGATCTTGGCCGACCAGCTCACATTGTTGCCGTCCACCTTGCCGTTTTCCAGCGGGCCTGAGCCTTGTTGCGCGGTCTGGGTTCCGGTCAGGCTGTTGCCATTGGTGGCGATGTCCAGGGCCGCTTTTTGTGCACCCATGGGCGAATTGATCACGATTTCCCACTTTCCATCCACGGCCATGCTCGTCTCCTCGCGCTGATATGACGCGCATCTAAGGCTGCCATGGACGGGTGTGCAAGGGGCAGCTAAACAGCATGTCATGTCACGCAAGACCGTCATTGTACCCAAGGGGCAACGCTCACGCGGCCGCGAAGGCTCGCCCTGGATATTCTCCAATGAAATCCGCATGGACCAGGCCGCCAAGGCACTTACGCCCGGCGCCTTGGTCAATGTGCGGGGCGAGGATGGGCGCAGCTTTGGGACCGGCTATTTCAATCCCAAAAGCCTGATCGCGGTCAGGTTGCTGGCGCCAGATTGCGATGTGGCGATCGACGCTTCTTTTTTTGCGACACGCCTGAAGCGGGCGCTGGCATTGCGTGATGCGATTTATGACAAGCCGTTTTATCGCCTGTTTCATGCCGAAGGCGACGGCGTTCCCGGCCTGGTGATCGACCGTTTTGACGATCACCTGACAGTTCAGATCGGCACCGCCGGCATGGAAAGGCAAATCGAAGCGATTACCGCTGCATTGGAAGAAGTGCTTGAGCCAAAGACCATCATCCTGCGCAATGATGCGCCGTCACGCGCGCTGGAAGGTCTGGAGCCCTACGTGAAGGCGCATAAGGGCGAAGCCAAGCGCATTGCGGTGGAAGAAAATGGCACGCGCTATATCGCCGATCTGTCGGAAGGCCAGAAAACCGGCTGGTATTATGACCAGCGTGACAACCGCGCCTTCATCGCGCCTTTCGCCAAAGGCAAGAGTGTGCTGGACGCTTATTCCTATACCGGCGGGTTCGGCATCCTGGCGGCAAAGGCCGGTGCCAAGGACGTGGTTTGTTTGGATTCCAGCGCCCCTGCACTGGCGATTGCCGAAGAAAGCGCGCGTTTGAACGGCGTGCGCATCAAGCCGGTCAAAGCCGATGTGTTTGAGGAATTGGAACGGCTGAAGGCGGCAGGTGAAAGCTTCGACATTGTGCTGGCCGATCCGCCGCCCTTTGTGAAATCCAAGAAGGATTTGGAGCCGGGGGCCAAGGCCTATCGCAAACTGGCGCGGCTGGCGGCCGAAGTCACCGCGCCGGGCGGGGTGCTGATGGTGGCCTCCTGTTCGCACAATATTCCGCCTGAGCGCTTTGCCGCGGAATGCGCGCAAGGACTGCTGCGTGCCAGTCGGAAGGCGGCCATGATCCGGCAAGCGGGGGCGGGGCCGGACCATCCGGTTCATCCGTTGTTGCCGGAGTCGGCCTATCTGAAGGCGCTGGTTTACGCGCTGGATTGAGCCACTCCTTTAAATCGTCATCGCCCGGCCCATTTCCAATTGGAAGAGGGGCGGGCGATCCATTTTCCTTTGATCGCGGAATAAATTGGATCGCCCGCATAAGTCCTTAGCGGCAGCGTAAGGACGCGATGACGGTGTAGGAGAGATTGGCTATATCGAAACCTGTGTCCCCAACTCCACCACACGCCCCGGCGGCAGATGATAGAAGCGAGCCGGTGACAGGGCGTTCGACGCCAGCCACATATACAATGACACCCGCCAGCTTTTCATGCTGGGCTTCTCTCCCGGCACCAAAGTTTCGCGCCCCAGAAAATAGGTCGTGGCGTCCGGCTCCAGCGCCAGGCCTTGGGCCCGCGCCAGCGCCAGGGCGTCGGGAATATCCGGTGTTTCGAAAAAGCCGTAAGAGAGTCGCACCGTGAAAAAGCCCTTGCCCAGCTTGTCCACGGTGATGCGCTTGGCCTTGGAGACAAAAGGCGTGTCGGCGACCGTCACGGTGCAGATCACCACGCGCTCATGCAGCACCTTGTAGTGCTTCAGGCTGTGGAGCAGAGGATTGGGAATTACGTCCAAGCGCGGCGACAGGAACACCGCGGTGCCGGCAATGCGCTGGCTGAACTTGTCGGCCCGTTCCAGGAACAGGTCAAGCGCCAAAGCATTGTCGCGCATCGCCTCCAGATGCACGCGCCGGCCGATGCGCCAGGTGTCCATCACCACAAAGGTGGCGCCTGCCACCGCCAAGGGCAGCCAGCCGCCTTCGGCGATTTTGAGACTGTTGGAAGCCAGGAAGGCAAGGTCGATCAATCCCAAGGCGCCAAAAATCGCATAGACCGCCGGCCTGCTCCAATTCCAGCGATGGATAGCCACTACACCCACCAGCACGGTGGAAATCACCATCACGCCGGTCACCGCGATGCCGTAGGCGGTGCCCAGCGCGGCGGATGATTTGAAAATCAGCACGATCAACACCACGCCCACCGCCAGCATGGCGTTGGAGCGGGGCACATAGATCTGGCCCACTTCCCGCGCGCTGGTATGACGGATTTCCATGCGTGGCAGCTGGCCCAATTGCACCGCCTGCTGGGTGATGGAAAAGACGCCCGAAATCACCGCCTGCGAGGCGATGATGGTGGCGATGGTGGCCAGCACCACCATGGGATAATGCAGCCAGCCCGGCACCAGGGCATAAAACAGGGAAGGTGCTGCGCGGGGATCGGCCAGAAGCAGCGCGCCTTGCCCGAAATAATTGAGCACCAAGGCAGGAAAGACGAAATAGATCCAAGCCCAGCGGATGGCGCGGATGCCGAAATGACCCATATCCGCATAAAGGGCTTCGCAGCCCGTCACCGCCAACACCACCGAACCCAATGCCACAAAGGCGGTCCAGGGTTCGGTGACAAACAGGTTCAGGCCATAGCGCGGATCGGCGGCGAGCAGGATGCGCGGCTGCTTGATGATTTCCAACAGTCCCAGCACCGCCAGCACAATGAACCACAATACCATCACCGGGCCGAAGACTTTGCCGATCTTTTCGGTGCCGCGGCTTTGCAAGGCGAACAAGGCCAGCATGATTGCCAGGGTGATGGGTAGGATCCAGGGCTTGAAAGTGTCCGACGCGCCCAAGCCTTCCACCGCCGATAAGACCGAAATGGCGGGAGTCAGCATGCCGTCGCCATAGAACAGCGCCAGGCCCAGCAACGCCGCCACGCCAATGGCGGTTTTTACGGGACGCGACACCGGCGCGCGATGCGCCAGCGCCGCCAGCGCCATCACCCCGCCTTCACCATTGTTATCGGCGCGCATGATGAAGACGACATATTTGACCGTCACAACGATCACCAGCGCCCAAAAGATCAGCGACAAGGTGCCGAACACCACCAAGGCGCTGGGACGGTCGCCGCCCGCGGCAAGGGCACTCTGGCCCATGGCGTAAAGCGGGCTGGTGCCGATATCGCCGAACACCACGCCTAGCGCTCCCAGGCTGAGGGCAAGGTCGCGTTTTAAGCTGCGCCGAAGCGGCGCTTTGACATCCTGTTTCATGATTGGAAAAAGCCTCGCTAAAAAAGCAGGCCGGGCGGTGAGAAGAAGCCGTCAGGTCTCTCAAGTTACCAATGCGTTGCGCATCAGACTCAGATCGTGATCTGAGTGCCCAATTCTACCACCCGGTTGGGCGGCAGGTGATAGAAGCGGGCGGGTGATAATGCCGCACCTGCGAGAGCGCGATAGAGCCTGTTTCTTAACGAGCCCAATTCGGAATGCTCGGCCGGCACCAAAGTTTCGCGCCCGATGAAAAAAGTGGCGGTGTCCACGTCCAGCGCGAGACCAAAGCGGCGCGCTTCTCGCAAGGCCTGGGGCACATCGGGTGTTTCAAAAAAGCCGTGATGAATCCGCACGGTGTAAAAGCCCTTGCCCAGCTTTTCCACGTCCAGCCGTTGCGTGGCCGCGACCAGCGGGGTGTCTTCCACCACCACATTGGCGATTACAACCCGTTCATGCAGCACTTTGTTGTGCTTGAGATTGTGTAACAGCGCGCCCGGCACAATGTCGGTGCGGGATGACAGAAACACGCCCAGGCCGGCGACACGGACGGTGCTTTTGTCCGCGCGCTCCAGGAACAACTCCAAGGGCAAGGATTCGGAACGGACTTTTTCCAGATGCACGCGGCGGCCGCGCCGCCAAGTGTCCATGCCGATGAAGACGCAGGCCGCAATAAACAAGGGCAGCCAGCCGCCTTCGGGGATTTTCAGGCTGTTGGCGATGAAGAAGATCAGATCACTGATTCCCATGGCGCCGAACAGGCCGATGACCAGCAACGGCGGCCAGCGCCATTGCTTGCCCGCCACGATGGAGGCATTGAAAGTGTCGATCACCATCACGCCGGTCACCGCGATGCCATAGGCCGCGGTCAAGGCGCCGGAATTCTTGAAGATCAGTACGATCAGCACCACGCCCACCGCCAGGAAGGCGTTCATCCGCGGCACGAAAATCTGGCCATAATCGGTGGCGCTGGTGTGGCGGATTTCCATGCGCGGCAACTGGCCCAACTGCACCGCTTGTTGAGTCATGGAGAAGACGCCGGTGATCACCGCCTGGCTGGCGATGATGGCGGCCATCGTGGCCAGCAGCACCATCGGCATATGGGCCCAGCGCGGAATGACGGAGAAGAAAGCGATGGCGGCCTGTTCGGGATGGCGCAACAGAGCGGCGCCTTGGCCGAAATAATTCAGCATCAGCGAAGGCAGCGCCACGAACAGCCAGGCATATTGAATGGGCTTGCGGCCGAAATGACCCATATCAGCATAAAGCGCCTCGCAACCTGTCACCGCCAACACCACCGCGCCCAGGGAAACGAACGCAACCCAGGGCGCGTGCAGCAGCATCACCAGCGCGTACCAGGGATTGACCGCCGCCAGGATGGATGGCGTCTCCAGCAGCGACATCAAGCCGAACCCGCCCAGCACCACAAACCACAACAACATCACCGGACCGAACAGTTTTCCGATGCGATGGGTGCCCCGGCTCTGCAGCAAGAAGAGAACGATCAGGATCACCAAGGTCAGCGGCATCACCAAAGGCGCGAAACTTTGGCTTTCCACTTCCAAGCCTTCCACCGCTGACAGCACGGTGATGGCCGGGGTCAGCATGCCGTCACCGAAAAACAAGGCCAGACCGACAATCGCGCCGATGCCGATCGCCGCCTTGGCCCTGCGCGTCATGCCGGGGGAACGATGCGCCAAGGCCGCCAGCGCCAAGGTGCCGCCCTCGCCGTTATTGTCGGCGCGCATGATGATCAGCACATATTTGACCGTCACCACCAGGATCAGGGCCCAGAAGATCATGGAGAGCGAGCCCATCACCGCGACATGATTGGGCAGGCCGCCTTCGGTCGCCAGCACCGTGGCGCGCAAGGCGTAAAGCGGCGAAGTTCCGATATCGCCGAACACCACGCCCAGCGCGCCCAGCATCAGCACCGACAATTTGCGGCGGTCGTTGGCGGGCGATCTGGAATGGTCGGTGCCGGGGTGATCCTCAACGGCGGTGGCCAGGGGATCGTTGGAATGATGTTCCAGTCCTGGTTCCGGCGTCAGGTCGGGTTGAGAAGCGATCACGAGCGGTTTCGCATCAAAAGAAAACGCGGCCCCTCAGTTCTGGTTTGGCCGGGCCCAAAACGGCCGGGACCATATTCTTTGTCCCCAGATGCTCCCAGTGGGGCGAGGCAGAATAGCGCAGGAATGATCCTAAGTCGCTGGGGAAACTCGCCTATTTTTGGAAATAGGCGGTGGCGCCCCGGTTGTATCCACCCCCTTCGGCCACCAGTTCCGCAGCCCCGTCATCCGCTGGCGCGCGCCCTGCGCCGATGAAACCCTGAACGGGATAAAGCCTGCCGCCCCAGGCGCTGGTCTTGAGATTGAACACCCGCACGACCGACCAGTCATTGTCGCTGCTGACGTCCTCGACCGGATCGTTGACATAGATCGAGCCGTCATCCAGCCAATTGGCGTGATCCACCCGGATCTCGCGGGCGCTGACCAACCGGCGCACCACCGCCAGATGGCCTCTTGTGTCGCCGGCATAATTGTTCAGTACCATCACCGTGCCCGGCTCGGGCAGGCCGCTGCGGGAATATTTTCCTTCCGCTTGGTCCCACCAAGTATAGGCGTCGCCGAAAATCTTGATGCCGGAATGTTCGCGGGCATAAGGGGCGCACTGCATCGGCTTGTGGGTGTCGTTTTCCACCCTTGTCTGCCCCCGCTCGCGCGGCATGGGGTTTTCGCTGTAATCCATCACGCGGGTGGCGCAGCCTCCCAGGCTTAAGCCTAGCAACGTCACCAATGCCAATTTCGCAATCGCGCGCATGTTGCATCCCCGAGGCTGGATGGCCGAAGGCGCGATTGTTTAAAGATCAGCGTTAAGGAGAAGTTAATCCGCCGGTCGCAGCTCACTCACCAGGAGTAATCTGCTGCCTCACCGCGCGTGGCGCGATCGCGCCCATGGCGCCGATGGAAACCAGCCCGGAGACGGCGAAGAAGAAGAACAGCGCGCTCCAATTGGACTCGGCAAAGGCAAAAACCGGCAGCACCACGCCCACCACCAATTCGGGCACGCCGCGCCAACCGCCTTTTTGAATCTCGCCCACACGGGTGGTGCGATTGAAATCCATCCGGCTGGAGAAGAAGGCATCAAAAGTGGCGCGTGTGTTGGCCAGGATCAGGCCGGAGGGGAAGACCACGGCCAGCAACAGTGAGGGAATCAATTTGGGCTCGCGCTGACGATGAAGCATGCGCTGGCCAAGGAAGAGATAGCCGATGGAGGAAATCACACCCAGCACGGTGGCAAGCAATCCGAACCAGGTGACGCCGGGATAATAGGCGGCGCCCATATACATCAAGGTGAGGGAAATCGCGGCGCTGGCAAAAGCCAGCATGTAAAAGGCGAATTGGCACATCTGCACCGTCATCACCGTCTTTTTCCAAAGCGGCATGCTGCTGGCCCAGATCGACGGCAACAGCTTGCGCGCCACTTGGGCATGACCCTTGGTCCAGCGGGCTTGCTGCGCTCTCCACGCCGCGGCGGTTTGCGGCAGCTCGCCCGGCACCACCAGGTCCGGCACCATCGCGCCGCGCCAGCCTTCCATCATGCAACGCATGGAAAGGTCCAGGTCTTCGGTGAGCGTGTCGCCGGTCCAGCCGCCGCCCTGCTCGATGGCCGTGCGGTTCCAAACCCCTGCGCTGCCGTTAAAGGAAAGCGGCAGGCCGGCGCGGAAACGCGCTTCCTGCTCCACCGAGAAATGGGCATCCAGCAACAGGCCCTGCACCCGGGTCAGCCAATTTGCGGTGCGGTTGGCATGACCCCAGCGGGCTTGAACAAAGGCCAGACCGCTGTCGGCCAAAAGGGCAGGGACGGTGCGGCGCAGAAAATCGGCCGGGGGGACAAAATCGGCATCCAGCACCGCCACAAAGGGCGCGTCGGAATGGCAAAGGCCAAAGGCCAGATTGCCGGCCTTGAAACCCTTGCGGTCGCCGCGCCGCAGAATGTGGAAATTCACATCGTCCGGCACTTGCGCGCGCACATTGGCGGCGAGCTCGTCATGCGCATGGCTGTCGCCATCGTCCAGAAGCTGGATGGTCAACCGGTCGCGCGGCCAATCCATGCGCGCCGCGCTGACGGCCACGCGCAAAGCCAAAGGTCCTTCATTGCACACCGGCAGCTGCACCAGCACATGCGGCAAATCCACGTCGGCCAAGTTGGCAAGCTTGAGATCACGCCGCTTGCGGAAGACGCGGACCCAAGCCAACGCCGCCAGTTGAACGGAAAGCGTGCAGACGCAAACCAGGATGATGCAAAGGACAAACTGAAGGAATTGGGAAAGACCGTGCATAGCGATCGTTCAGGCCCCACAAGGCTCGTTTTTTTCTTAACCGGCGAATCGGCCCATTTACGGGCCCGTGCCCGGCAGACAGGTACCGGAAGGCCCGAACTTCTCCTGCCCGGCGGTCTTTAGCAAGAGGGTGCAGTGCAAAATGAGCCGCCAGGCTCCCGGAAATCCTATGATATCAAGGTCCTGCATGAGTAACCTGGGTTAAAAACAGGACAAAAGCCATCCCTGGAACTGGGATTTGGCCGCAGCCGTTCCCATATTAAGATGGAATGATCCGTGAGGGGCACGGACAGGAGCTTGTCATGATTCGCATTAACCTTTTGACCCCGGCCCGGGCGACCGCGCTGGCTTTGGCGGCGGCCCTGCTTGCGGGATGCATGGGCCCGTCCCCCTACGCGCCTCGCCTGGAAGGCCAGCAGACCGGTTATACCGATCTGGCCCTGACGCAGAACCGCTATCGCGTCACCTTCACCGGCAATACCGCCACGCCGCGCGAGACGGTGGAGAGCTATCTTCTGCTGCGCGCCGCCGAAGTGACGCGCGCCGCCGGCTATTCCAGCTTTGTCTTCGATACCCGAAACACCAAGGCCAACCATAGCTATCAGACCATTCCTTATGGCCCGCCTGATCCCTTCTGGGGCCGGCGCGCTTTTGGCTATGGCCCCTATGGTGGCTGGGGCGGCTGGGGATTCGCCTATGATCCGATGGTGGATGTGGTGGTGCGCACCAATTACGACGCTTATGCCGAGATCGTATTGTTGACCCCGGATCAGGCGGCCAAGGAGCCGCGCGCCCTGAACGCCAATGAAGTGATTGCGCGCATTGGTCCGGAAGCCGCGCCCAAGCCCAAACCCGCTTAGGCTTTTCGCAGCACGAATTCGTGAAAACCGTCGCGCGAGGCCATGCTTTCCACAGCGTGGCCTTCGCTGTGGCACATATGCGGGATATCGACGACCGACATGGGATCATCCGCCAGCACGCGCAAAGTCGCGTTGGCGTGCAGCCGCGCCAGCGCCTTCTTGGCCAACAGCGCGGGCAAGGGGCATTTCAGGCCGCGCAGGTCCAGACTCTCTTCCATTGCATTTCCTGGCATCGTCTCATCTTGATTAGAACATATGTGCGGCTCAAGCTTCCCGAATCGGGAGGAATGATTTGAGCCTGATCGGCGCGATACGGCGCGAATATATCTTTCTCAGCACGATCGCGCGCACTCTTTGGCTGCTGCGCCGGGTCAAGCCAAACGCCACCCGCAGCATTGTGGACATTGTCGAAGAACAGGCCCGGCGGCGGCCCCAAAACATCGCCGTCGTCTATCTCGATCAGAGCTTGAGCTATGCCGAACTGGACGCATGCGCCAACCGCTATGCCCATTGGGCCCTGGCGCAGGGCATCGGCCGGGGCGGCACCGTGGCGCTGTTGATGGAAAACCGGCCTGACTATATTTGCGCCTGGCTTGGCCTGTTCAAAGTGGGCGCCCAGGTGGCCCTGATCAACACCAACCTGACGGGTGCAAGCCTGGCGCATTCCATCGCCATTTCCGGCGCCAAACATGCGATTGTGGGCGCGGAATTGGCGCAAAATTTCCTTGCCGCGCCATTCGAGACAGCGCCAAAGCTTTGGGTCGATGGCGAGGGCGGAAATCTGTCCCTGGCGTTGGCCGCAGCGAAAGACTCTTCCCCAGGCAAACAAGCCCGTGCCGGCGTCACCCTCAAAGACCGCGCTTTTTTCATCTACACTTCCGGCACCACCGGCCTGCCCAAGGCGGCCAATTTCAGCCATATGCGGATGCTGTTCATGATGAGCGGTTTTGTCGGTGCGCTCCAGCCGCGCGAAACCGACCGCATCTATGATCCGTTGCCGCTTTATCACTCCACCGGCGGGGTCTGTGCCGTGGGCATGGCGTTTTTCACCGGCGGCGCCTTGATCATCAAGCGGAAATTCTCGGTGCACGACTTTTGGAGCGACATACACAACTACCGCGCCACCATGTTCGAATATATCGGCGAGCTGTGCCGCTATCTGCTGAACGCGCCGCCGTCGCCCTTGGACCAGGGCCATTCCATTCGCGCCATCACCGGCAACGGCTTGCGTCCCGAAATCTGGCGGCAATTTCAGATGCGCTTCGCCATTCCCCGGATCGTGGAATTCTATGGCGCCACCGAAGGCAATGTTTCCATGTTGAATTATGACGGCACAGTGGGCGCGGTGGGCCGCGTGCCGAACTATCTGCAATGGCTGCTGCCGGCGCGGGTGGTGCAGTTTGATGTGGAAAAGGAAATGCCGGTGCGCGGGCCAGATGGGCTTTGCATGGAATGCGGGCCCGACGAAGCCGGTGAAACCCTGGGCGGCATTTCCAGCCGGCCGGGCCGGGAATTCGAAGGCTATAGCAGCAAGGCCGATAGCGAAAAAAAGATGCTGCGCGATGTCTTCCGCCTTGGCGATGCCTGGTTTCGCACCGGCGACCTGATGCGGCGCGACAGCCACGGTTATTTCTATTTTGTCGATCGCATCGGCGACACTTTCCGCTGGAAAGGCGAAAATGTCTCCACCGGCGAAGTGGGCGAGGCGCTTTTGGCGGTGCCTGGCATCCGCGAGGCCAATGTCTATGGCGTCGCCATTCCCGGCGTCGATGGCCGCGCCGGGATGGCGTCATTGGTGGTGGATGGCGATTTCGATCTGGAAGGTTTGCCAAAGCGGCTGGCGGCGCTGCCTTCCTATGCCCGGCCGATTTTCCTGCGCCTGACGCCCCGCATCGAAGTGACGGGAACTTTCAAGCAGCGCAAAGTGGATCTGGTGCGCGAAGGCTTTGATCCGTCCAGCATCTCCGATCCGATTTATGCCCTTGATAGCGATACCGGAAAATATGAGCGCCTGACGCCGGACTGGTTTTCCGAGATTCAGAGCGGGCAAACCAGGTTCTAATTTCCTCTTTACGGATTTTTGAGGGCGCTGGGCGCAACCTTGGCGGGCAATGGAGCAGGCATCGCCCGGAGAGATCTATAACGCGCAGGCGCGGGTGTTGGGCTGGGCGGGTTTTTGCGATCCCACACTTCAATTCGATTGGCCAAGGTTCGCGGAATTGGCGAAAGTATGGCATGAGCTGCGCGGTGAACGGGCGTTGCCCAGCCGCGATCTGATGACGGCCCGGCGCGTCAAAGACCTGCTGCCCGACATTGCCTTCTATGAGCGCTTCACCGGCCCCGACGGGCATTGGCGTCATCGCGTGCGGCTGGAAGGCATGCGCTTTGTCCGCATCTATGGCAGCCATACCGGCCAGGTGGTGCAGGACTATCTGGCGCCCGAACATGCGCGGCGTTTTTGCATGGGGTTGAACACCACCTTGGCCGCCATGGCGCCGTTGCGCTTTTTGGCCCGCACCGATTCCGCCGACAAGAATTTTGTCAGCGCCGAATTCTGCACCTTGCCCCTGGCCGACAAGGACGGACAGGCCGCCATCGTGCTGGTCGCGGCGCATTTCAGCGCGGTGCCGTGGGAGACCTATTTCGAAGAAGCGATGGATCGCCTCAAAAGTGTTCAGGCAAAATCCTCGGCCAGCGCTGCGCGGGTTTCAACGGTCAAGACCGCCATATGACCGTAATTCTTGTGTGACACGCCCAGCACAACGCGTTCATTTCTGAAGCGCGCGATCTGATCCGGCGTCAGCTTGAAGCGCAGCCAATGCACCGATGAGGTTTTGCCGTCCGCCGTGGTGCGGTCGTCATACTCTGTGGGCGTGGCGTGGATGGTATCGCTGCCGACCTCCAGGAACACGGTTTCCTCGATCCCGCCCAGGGTCAACAGCACGGCATTGCGGCGGTCGGCATCCTCGATTTCCAGCATCATTGTGGCGATCAATTCGTCGCCCTGCGGGATCAGCGGATTATAAGCGTCCAGTTCGCCGGCGATTTGTTCCTCGCCGCCTTTCTCAATGCGCAGCATTTCCTGCACTTGCAGCCACATGGTGGCGTAGTTTTCAAAATAGAAGGTGGCGAAGGGCCCCACTTCGATCCGGCGCTGTTTCTTGATGGGGATGAGATTCTGCTTCAGCGCCTTGCGCTGCTGATCATATTCCGGGATGGAAAGAAGATCGGCGGGTGTGATTTTGCGTGTTTCTTCAGGCATTTTTGCTTCCTGCTCTTCCGGCCGCTCGCCCAAGCTCGCGGCGTTGCGGCGTTCGAAACGGTCCACTGGACCGTTTCGTTAGCCTTCGGCTAATCACGCCGCAACCCATAGGCACGAGCCATAATCTGGATGGGATGTTCTGGCGCGCGCGCCGGTGTTTCGGTGTGCGCCACGATATGCGCCGCGGCCAGCGGACAGTCCGACACGATATGACCGCGCGCCTGGGTGTTGGCGGCGCGAAACACCGGGCGGCCCACTTTCATCGCCACATCATGGGTGGGCTTGACCACGCCGAAGGTGCCGCCATGGCCGGAACAGCGCTCGATCACGTCCACCGGGGTGCCGGGGATCATCTTCAGCATCTCGGCCGCCTTGGGTCCCATATTCTGGGCCCGGGCATGACAGGCCAGATGCACCGTGACGCCTTCGGGTAATGCGGTCAGGCCGTCAGGCAAACCGTCTTTCTTGGCCACGTCCACCACATATTCGTCGATGTCGAAGACATTCTCGGCCACACGCTTCACATCCGGATTGTCCGGCAGGATCAGCGCCCATTCGAATTTCAGCATCAAGCCGCAGGACGCGGTCAACGCCACAATGTCGTAACCTTCGTCAATCAGCTTCACCAGTTCCTTGGAAACTTTGGCCGCATTCTTGGCAACGCGATCCAGTTCGGCCTGTTCCAGAAAGGGCATGCCGCAGCAGCCGGGATAAGCAACCTTGGTTTCCACCCCGATATGATTGAGCACGGCGCGGGCATCCATGCCGGTGTCCGGCTTGTTGTAGTTGACGAAGCAAGTGGCATAGAGCGCCGCCTTGCGTTTGCCGAAGGCGGGCGCGCCGCGATTGATCTCGTTCTCTTCCTGCTTGGCTGCGCTGACAAAAGTGCGGGCATGGAATTTGGGCAAGGGCGCCTTGGCGTCGATGCCGGCGGTCTTTTCCATCAAGGCCCGCATCGGCTTGTTGCTGGACGCCCAGTTGACGATGGGCGAGACAAAGCGCGCGGCCGTGCCGTTACGATCCATTTCCGCCAATTGCTGCTGGACGAATTCCTTGTTGCGGTTGCCTTTCTTGGCCTCGACAAAACGGTGACGCAGCATCAGATGCGGAAAATCCAGCATGAAGGGATGCGGCGGCACGTAAGGGCATTTTGTCATGAAGCACATGTCGCAAAGGGTGCAGGCCTCAACAATGGGCTTGAAGTCTTGGCTCGTCAGATGCTCGACATCCTCCTTGGGACTGTTGTCGATCAAATCGAACAGGCGGGGAAAGGAATCGCACAGATTGAAGCAGCGGCGGCAGCCATGGCAGATGTCGAACACCCGGCGCATTTCCGCATCCAGCTTTGCCTCGTCGGCAAAATCGGGATTCTTCCAGTCGATAATCTGTCTGGTGGGCGCGTCGAGGCTGCCTTCGCCGGTCATGCGGATCTTTCAGTCATGAAGAAAAGCGGCCGCGCGAGGGGTCTCGCGCGGCTGTGATGATGCGCGGCACTCAGAGCGTATCGAGCGCCTTCTGGAAACGGCCGGCATGAGACTTTTCCGCCTTGGCCAGGGTCTCGAACCAGTCGGCGATTTCGTCAAAACCTTCCGAGCGCGCGGTCTTGGCCATCCCCGGATACATGTCGGTATATTCGTGGGTTTCGCCCGCGATCGAGGCCTTGAGATTGGCGCCAGTGTTGCCGATGGGTTCGCCGGTGGCCGGATCGCCCACTTCTTCCAGATATTCCAGATGGCCATGGGCATGGCCGGTTTCGCCTTCGGCGGTGGAACGGAACACGGCGGCGACGTCGTTATAGCCTTCCACATCGGCTTTCTGTGCGAAGTAGAGATAGCGGCGGTTGGCCTGGCTTTCGCCGGCAAAGGCTTCCTTGAGATTTTCCCAAGTCTTGGTGTTCTTCAGTGCGGGCATTGGGGCCTCCTGTGTGGTGAGAGAATGCGCGGGCAGCGAACGCGAGCCACGAGGCGCAAGCTTGTCCCGATCGGACGCCCAAGTCAACCAGTTTAGAATAATTCTAAACTGTGAGAACGACTCTCAGGAAGCAGGGACGTTTTTTATGGTCGCGCGGCGAGCCCTACGCTGCGCTCCGTCCGTACGCTGCCGCTACGGACCGCCGTCACTCCTAGGTGCGGCGGACCCGCACCACCACATCCACCCGGTCCACCGCCAGACCCGGCGGGGGCGTCGGAACCCCGGCAACCGCAATGGTTTCGCCGGGAATGTCGATCAGCAGGCCTTCATTCTCCAGGAAGAAATGCTGGTGATCGCCGGTATTGGTATCGAAATAGCTGCGGGCTGCGTCGACGATGACTTGGCGCAACAGACCCGCCTGGGTGAACTGATGCAGGGTGTTATAGACCGTGGCCAATGACACTTTCACGCCGGCCTTGGTCACCTCGTCATGCAGATTTTCGGCGGTAACATGCCGGTCATGATCGCGAAACAACAGACTGGCCAGTTCCACCCGCTGACGGGTGGGCCGCAAGCCGGCTTGACGCAGCCGACCAGTCGTCTGGGCAGTCAAACTCTTGCTTTCGCGTGAGGCCTTGGCCATCGCATAATCCTTTTGGGCAATCCGTTCCCTAAATTTGAGACCTGAATTACCTGCCTGATTTTCTATCAGGGGCGGGACAACCCTGCTAACATTATGAAGGATATATGTTAGAACTCTTCTAAGCAAGCAGCTTGGTGTTTCGACGGTAGCCCCCGCCCCTCTTTTGGGGTAGGGAACCCAAACGCCAAAGTTTTCAAGGAAGAAGAAGCCAGTGGATCAACCCGTGCGCAAATCCTCTTTTGACCTTCAAGGCCTGTTGGCCTGCGCCCGCGGAGAGCTGTTCGGGCCCGGCAATCCCCAATTGCCCCTACCGCCGATGCTGATGCTCGATCGCATCACCTCCATCACTGAGGATGGTGGCACCGACGGCAAGGGCGAGGTGGTGGCCGAATTCGATGTCCATCCCGATCTGTGGTTTTTCAAATGCCACTTCCAGGGCGACCCGGTGATGCCGGGATGCCTGGGGCTGGATGCGCTGTGGCAGATGCTGGGCTTCTTCCTGGGTTGGATGGGTGGGCTGGGCCGCGGCCGCGCCCTGGGCGTGGATGAAGTGAAACTTTCCGGCATGGTGCTGCCCACCGCCAAGAAGATCACCTATATCATCAATCTCAAGCGCGTGATCATGCGCCGGCTGGTGATGGGCGTTGCCGACGGCACCATGAAAGTCGATGGCAAGGTGGTCTATGAAGCCAAAGGTTTGCGCGTCGGTTTGATCACCGATGCGGCCGCGGCACTGGCGCAAAACAGCGCGGCGCCCGCCTCCGCCTGACAGTCTGAGGTGCTTATGAAAAGAGTGGTCGTTACCGGCCTCGGCATTGTGTCCTCCATCGGCAACAATGCCGCGGAAGTCACCGACTCCTTGCGTCATGCCCGTTCCGGCATTGTCGCGGCGGAAGATTATATCCGCCTGGGTTTCCGCTCGCAGGTACATGGCAGCCTGAAAATCAATCTGGATGAAGTGGTGGACCGCCGTGCCCGCCGTTTCCAGGGCGATGGCGCCGGCTATTGCTGGGTGTCCATGAACCAGGCCATCGCCGATGCCGGTTTGGAAGAGAAAGACATTTCCAATCCCCGCACCGGGTTGATTGTCGGTTCCGGCGGCGCCAGCACCAAGACCATCGTGGGCGCCGCCGACATCACCCGGCAGAACAATTCGCCCAAGCGGGTGGGGCCCTTCGCGGTGCCCAAGGCGATGTCCTCGACCTGCAGCGCCAATCTTTCCACCTGGTTCAAGACCAAGGGCTATAACTATTCGATCTCGTCCGCCTGCTCGACCTCGGCCAATTGCATCGGCAATGCCTTTGAGCTGATCCAATGGGGCAAGCAGGACATGATGTTCACCGGCGGCGGCGAGGACCTGGACTGGACCTTGAGCGAATTGTTCGACGCCATGGGCGCCATGTCATCCAAATATAATGCTTCGCCGGAAAGCGCCTCGCGTGCTTATGACTTGAACCGCGACGGTTTTGTCATCTCCGGCGGCGGCGGGATTCTGGTGCTGGAAGAATTGGAGCACGCTTTGGCGCGCGGCGCCAAGATCTATGCCGAAATCGTAGGCTATGGCGCCACCGCCGATGGCTCCGACATGGTGGCGCCCTCGGGTGAGGGCGCGGAACGCTGCATGCGCATGGCGCTGGAGAATGTGAAAGCGCCGGTGGATTACATCAATCCCCATGCCACCTCCACCCCGGTAGGTGACGTACCGGAAATCAATGCCATCAAGCGCGTGTTTGGCAGCAAGACCCCGCCGATCAGCGCCACCAAATCGCTGAGCGGCCATAGCCAGGGCGCGGCGGGGGTGCATGAGGCGATC
>JADMIO011791646.1_pt1 | contig 49963 bp, 34 predicted proteins | sample 8958161 | NCBI WGS metagenome assembly JADMIO01 (sample SAMN16585339, study PRJNA669376) | soil metagenome | isolation source: Crop rotation soil | place: USA: Cullars Rotation, Alabama | collected 2011
CCGCGACTTCAAGTCACGTGAATTCCAAGCTTCGGATCCCACTGTGCTGGAAAGGGCTTGTAACACTCAATGGCCAAGTTAAAATACGCTATGATGATAAAATTAAAATATTTGATTCAATTGATCAAATATTAAAAGATTACATTGCTAATGAAAAAAATAAACCTACTAGGTTTTTACCTTTGCCTTCACCTACTTACGACATCTTACAGGAGTTTTGTGAAAAAGTAAAAAAAGGAGACTTTTCTAAAAGGTCCATTGAAGAGGGAGCTGGTGAATTTAAGTCGCAATATATAGGAAGAAATCAGGGAAGAAGATAATCCTCTCTATACCTAGAAAAACAGACGGAGGGAAATATGGCAGATGCAAAAGTGGCTATTGTTACGGGAGGCAGTAGGGGAATAGGAGCCGCTATTGCACTCAATCTCCTTTCAGAGGGGATGCATGTGGTCGTTGCAGACAATAATCTTACTCATACACAATTTTCATTAGAGGATGAGAAACGAGTGCTGTTTGTCAAGACAGATGTGAGCAGCGAATCGTCTGTAAAGAAAATGATTCAGCAAACCCTTAAGAAATGGAATAGGATTGACTTCTTAATAAATAATGCCGGTATTTTGCCTGATAACCTAGATTCTATAGAAAAAACTTCTTTGAATACCTGGAACAACTTTATTAACACAAATTTAACCGGTGCTTTTTTGTGTTCAAAATATGCCATTCCCTCCCTCCGTCAATACAAAGGTGCAATTGTCAATATTGCATCTACAAGAGCCTTGCAATCTGAAGCTCATGATGCCGCTTATTCTTCTACAAAGGGCGGGTTAGTTGCTTTGACACATGCAATGGCAATAAATTTAGGTCCAGAGATTCGTGTCAATTGTATTAGTCCTGGGTGGATTGATACCCAAGGAGAAAAATTAAGAAAGATTGACCATCAACAACATCCTGTTGGAAGAGTCGGAAGGCCTGAAGATATAGCTTACATGGTTTCTTTCCTTATTTCAGATAAAGCGGGATTTATTACAGGCCAAAACTTTGTCGTAGATGGAGGAATGACTGTAAAAATGATTTATAAATAATCAGAACTTCAAAACTGGAGGGCTAATGGTCTTTAAGAACTAGTCATTAGTAATAAAAATAATTTGAATGTATAATAAATGCAGGTGTTTTGGGGACTATTCTTACATAGGAGGTTATATGTTGAAACAAGCCTGTATGTTTTGTAAAATTGTGGGTGCAATTGCGATAATTGGAGCACTTAATTGGGGACTTATTGGAGTTGCGAATTTTAATCTAGTGGAATATCTTTTAGGTCCAGGATCCATTGCTTCAAGAGTGGTTTATAGTATAGTGGGTCTTTCTGGATTGGCTCTTTTAGTCAGTTTTTTTACAGTGTGCCCCATTTGTAGAAAGAATCCACCAGATATGATGTAAATTCTATCAAGCTATGACGTTTATTTGGCCTGAGAACCTACGCTTTTGTTGGAGCAGCACGCTCAGAATTTACTGATTCAGCCAATATGTCTTGCTTGAGTACTTACTAAGCAATCTTATAATGATTCTTGCCATTTTTCTTGGAATTATTCTATTCTACCATTTTCCCCTACAAGGATAATTATATGATGAATATCAATACGTTGGATACTCCTCAATTTATAGGTTTTGAGACAGAAAAACATTATTTTTATGAGAAAAATGACCGATGGAAATTTAACGCACTTAGAATCGTAAGTTATATTCCAATCATTTCCATGATTGGAGTTTTAGTTAAAAGATGTGCTCTTCCTAATCCCATTAAACCATTAAAAGACAGAAACGATGAGATAGAGAAAAAGGCCAGCGAATTCAAGTCCAAGTTACAACAATATTCATTACAACATGCGGAATTAAGTAGACAAATGAATAAGGTTTCTTTGGAAGTTATGCTTGCCACAATAACAAAAGAAGAGGGTGAACAAAAAATTAAGGTCATTCAGCAAGAAGCTGAAGCTCTAGCATCGGAGTGTTCTAAAATTGAGGAAGAAAATGCAAAGTTAATTGCTGAGAATAGTCAGATCATTCAAAAAATTCAAAAGTTACAAAAAAACATCTTTAAAGAATATGTGAGAGACTTTATCTCCATTTTTGGACTGGGAGTTGTTTTCTTACCTTTGGATATTTATAAAACTGTAACGAGATAATCCACTCAGAACCGCTATGTTATTGTGATCTCTATTTTGTGAGGTTGACCATCATCTACTAAAGTGATTTCAGAAGTAGTTAATGGCAGGCCATCTAAAAGAATGTTTTCATTTTCACCCTTATTTACTTGTATCTCATAGGCTGAGGATAGGTAGAGGTAATTGATTTTAAAACCCGGCCAATCTTTAGGAATGGCACATTCAATCGATAGCTTATTTCCACGCAATTTAAAACCGAGAATTTCTTCTAGCCAAATACGGTAAATCCAACTAGCAGAGCCTGTATACCATGTCCAACCTCCTCGTCCAATTTGGCCCTTTAAATCATAAATATCTGCTGCAATGACATAGGGTTCAACTTTATAAAGAGAATTAGCTTCGGGATTTTGGGTATGAAGGTTAGGTGCCATCATGCGCAATAATTCTGCAGCCTTTGTGCCATTTCCAACTCTGGCAAATGCCATAGCTAGCCATGATGAACCATGTGTATATTGACCCCCATTTTCCCTTACTCCCGGAGGGTACCCTTTGATATATCCTGGGTCATGAACTGTTTTGTCAAAAGGAGGCGTTAACAATAGTACAATTTTATGGCTCTCTTTCACAAGGTGTTCAAGAGCAGATTGCAAAGCTATTGCACTTCTTTCAGGATTGCCTAGCCCGCTGATGATAGACCAAGATTGCGCTAAAGAATCTATCATCGCTTCACTATTCATCTGTGATCCAATTGGTGTGCCATCATCATAATAAGCTCTTCGATACCAAGCACCATCCCACGCTGTGTTTTCGATAACTTCAGCTAAACGTTTTGCTTCGATTCTATAACCTTCACCCGACTCTTCCTGATTGCCTCTCGCTTGAATGAGATATGCAAAATCATTCATCACATGTATTAGAAACCACGCTAGCCATACGCTTTCGCCTTTTCCATCTATACCGACACGGTTCATTCCATCATTCCAATCACCACATCCAATTAAAGGCAATCCCTGAGGGCCTTTTGTAATACCTTTTTTCAAGGCGCGCCGGCAATGTTCCAATAATGTACCTGATTCTTTAGATAGAGTAGGAATTTGATATACTTCATGCTGATGCTCTTCTAAAGTGGGCGCCTCTAGAAAAGGTATTATTTCTTCCAAAATCGAGGCGTCGCCTGTTACTCGAACATAGTGAGCTGTGACGAATGGAAGCCATAAAAGGTCATCTGAAAAACGTGTCCTTATTCCACCTCCCGATTGAGGATGCCACCAGTGTTGTACATCTCCCTCTATGAATTGCCTTGAAGCCGCCTTTAAAATATAATCTCGAGATAAATTAGGCAGCGTGTAAACCAACGACATGACATCTTGAAGTTGATCTCTAAATCCATATGCTCCACTGGATTGATAAAATCCTGATCTTCCCCAAAATCGACAGCTTAGGTTTTGATATAATAGCCACCGATTCATTGCAAAGTTGGTTGCTTTATCAGGAACATCTATTTGAATTGTTCCCAATGTGCGATTCCACCACTCTTGCGTTTCTTTAAAAAGTTGGTCAATTTTTCCTGGATTTCTGCATTGCAGGATGAGTTGTCGTGCAGAAATAGCATCAGTAGTATATCCTAAAATGAAAATCACTTCTATTTCTTGGTCAATGTCGATTGCAACCATGGATTGCAGAGCAGCGCAAGGATCTAATCCTGCACCAGTATGGCCTGACAAAGCTTTGCGTTTTAGCGCTTCAGGATAATTTGCAGATCGATTTCTACCTAAAAATTCAGTACGATCACCAGTAAAAGAAGTTGCAGGGACTATTGAGCTGGCAAAGGCAAGATGTGTGCTAAAATCGGGATGATAGCGATTATAGGCAAAAAGAGATTGGCTTTCTGAGTCCCACTCGGTAAAAACATGCAATTGTGTTTCTTCTTTATCATTTCCTAAAACCCATTCAGAGTAGGCGGTAACACTTAAATAGCGCTTTCGCGAAGATTTATTAAGCAGTTTTAGACGTTGAATGCGTAAAGGCAAGCCGTCAGCATCATTAACTGGAACAAATACAAGAAGTTCTTGTTCTATGCCATGGCTATTATGCTCAAAACGGGTATAACCTTGGCCGTGAGTCGTTCGATAGGCATCCAATTCTCGAATAGGAGCTGGAGTAGGTGTCCAAAATGTGCCAAGTTCTTCATCGCGTATGTAAATAGCATCAGAAACAGGATCTAAAATAGGGTCATTAGACCATGGAGTAAGCCGATTTGTTTGACTATTTCCATACCATGTACAACCTAAACCGCTTTCTGAAACAAGTGTCCCAAATTGCGGATTTGCTATGACATTAATCCAAGGTGCCGGTGTTGCTGTATGAGGGCCTAAATAAATGACATATTCATGACCATCTTGTGTATATCCGCCTAAGCCATTAAAGTAAGGTAATTCTATAAATGGGAGAGGTCTAGAGAGCTGTTCATGAGCTTTTTTATTAATATGGAGTTTTGGAGGGTAGGAGAGTTTTGATTTAGGAGATACTAATTGCTGCCTAAGGGAACCCCGTGCTGCAATAAGTATGGCTCTAGCAACACACAAAATAAGATTTAGTACTTCAGGCGGAATTTGATCAATTATTCTTAAATAGACGCCGCCCGGCATTTCTATTTGAGTTCTATGAGAATAGGCTTGTATAAGATTTTGCAGTTCTTCTTGCAGAGGATGAAAATAGCCGGTTTCTTCTTCGTTTAGAATCACTAAATCAACTTTTAAACCACGCAAGCCCCAAAAGGCGTGGGCAACTAAAACTTGTTTGACAAGATCAATATCATATAAATCACCTACTGTTACAACTACAATAGGTAAATCACCAGAAATACCTTGCGACCACAATCCAGATTGCCCTAAATTATTTTTCTTTAATCGTTCTTGCACAATCCGCAATTGCGAATGAGGGTAGAGAATTCTGCTGGCAAGTTTTTGGAAGAGTTGCACTTCTTCTTGATGGATGCGTAAATGTCGAATTTCAAGTTGTGCATAAGCCCAAGCGAGTTCTAATACTCTAATGCTAGCATTAAGATCTTTATATTTCATGATGAGGGCAGTTGCTGAAGTACGATTTTCAGCAGCTCCCGTTATAAAGGAGAGTTGAATTCTACGACCTGGTTCAATCTTGACCCGTTGACGTAAACTGAAAATTGGATCAAGGACTGTTCCCGTTGTATTGGTTAAATCTCCTTGAAGTGCCAATGGATGTTTTAGCGATTTACCTCTGCCGATGAATTTGCTTCTGTCAGTTTCATACTGCACAAGGTCAATTAATGGTTGGCTAGAAGCGACAACATGCGCTGCCCAAACAGGATTGTCATCAGGGGAGCGCAAACGGCGAAAAGCTAGTAGGCCGCCATGTTCAGGTAAAGCTTCTGTTTCAATAAACAGCTTATTAAAGCATGGATGTGCCCGATCAGTAAGGTGAGGCGCCAGAGCCAATTCCATATAGCTAGTCAGTTCAAGATAACGAATTTCTTTAGAGTGATTAATCAGGGTTATCAGTCTTATTTCAGCACTATCTTCTGGTGAAACGACGACTTCAGAAAAAGTTTCAATATTGTGATCTTTTCTTCTAAATTCTGCTTTGTCCTCTTTAAAATTTACGGAATAAGTTTTTTCACTATATTGTGTGGGTTGATATGTTGCAGACCAAATAGCACCTGTTTTCATGTCTTTTATGTAACAAAAGCTACCCCAGTCATCTTTTGTGGTATCTGAACGCCATCGTGAGATATCTATGTCTTTCCAACGGCTATAACCGCCTCCAGTATTTGAAACCATCACCGAATAGACTTCATTGGATAAAAGATTAATTTTGGGGGTAACACTCTGTGGAGTTTCGACTACTCCCATCACAGGGCTTTGTGAAAAAGGTTTTAACCGAGTCAATGTAGCTTCTTTCCTAATTCCGCTGACTTTTATAGCTGGGGAATAAGGAATGCGTTCATAAAGGAGTGAATTAACGCCTGCAATGCAGGGTTCGTTGTGAAACCTTTTTACAAGCACATCATTATTCAAAAGGTTATTAATCGCTGACAAGAACATACCTTGATGATGCGCCATATACGCATATACAATGACACCACGTTCTCCTGTAGGGCTTTTTTGCCGGGTAAAATCGATTGACTCATAATACCCGTAGCGACCCATCATATTCATTTTGGTTAAGTTTCGTAAGTTTTTTATTGCAGAGAGCGGGTCAACGGCTAATGCAAGTCCTGAAGAGTAGGGACTAACCACTAAGTCCTCTTCTAATCCTCTTTTAAGCCCTAATCCAGGAATGCCAAAACTTTTATATTGATAAATTCTATGTGAATCAATCGCGCTATAAGCTGATTCGGATATGCCCCAGGGGATGCCACGTCGGCGTCCATATTCAATTTGACAAGCAACTACAGCGGCACAAGCCTCGCCTAAAAGAGAATCTGGATACGGTTTATTAAATAATAATGGCATGAGGTATTCAAACATGGTACCTCCCCATGACAAAAGGACTTTTCGTCCTTCAACAATACTATAAAACCTACCTAGTGCCCACCAATGTTCCAATGGGGCATTTTCATAGGCTATGGAAGCTAAACTTGCAATCCGGGATTCACTTGCAAGCAGATCATAAAATGAATTATCCATTTTTTTGCTATCCACATTATAGCCAATAGCAAAAAGTTTTCTTTCGTTGTTATAAAGGTATTGGAGATTCATCTCTTGTGAAAAAAGATCAATTTCATTAATAAGTTCCTCTACTTGATTCATTTTTTCGCGAGCTAACCACTGTGTTTTAGATAATGCTTCAGAAAGTTTTTTGCCCCATGCTTTTATTTCTGTAGGTAAATGATTATCTTGAGAATGTTCTATTAGAAGATTGAAATGAGTTAAAAAATGATCATCTATTAGCATATTTAATGAAGGTTTTAGTGTTAATGCATTTTCTTTCCAGGAGATAGCATTTTTATGAATCTTTTTAAGGTCCTCTGTAGAAATTGAATTGAGAATTTTTACCCAGGAAAAATAACGAAGGATGAGGGTTTCCCAACTCATTAATTGGTTATTTAATTTTTTTAGCCAATATTCAGCTTCCGACTCATTAATGTTTAAAGTAAGGACTTCAACCTCTTTTAAAGCTTGTGTAACCTTGTTAATAAATTGAGGAAGATAATTAGAGGAATGGAAATCTATTATTTCATTGGGCAGTTTATTTGATTGTTCAAAGATTTCGTAAGTATCTCTAATACCGATTAAAGGGTCGTTTGGTATAACCGGTAATGTAGTGATTTCATTAATACCTTGTCTCAATGTCCACAAACAAGCCAATAAATTGCCGCTATCCACTGTAGATATATATCTTGGAAAAAGGGGGTCTAAAGTTTGTATATTGTACCAATTAAGCAAATGTCCTTCATACTTCTCTAACTTCTTAAAGGTGGCGAGAGTATTAAAAGCCTTATCAATCGCTTCATCACAATTAATATATTTGAAATCATAGGCACTCATTACAGAAAATAACCACATGCCAATATTTGTTGGCGAAGTTCTTTGAGCTACTTCCACTCGTAATAATTCTTGAAAATTGTCAGGCGGCAACCAATGAGTTTGTGGTCCTACAAATTCATCAAAATAGCCCCATGTTTTTCTGGCAACTTCTCGAAGCATTTTTCGATCATTTTTTGATATGTTTTGATCACTCCTTTTTATCAATGGTTTGTCTATAAAACTGATGATTGCCGGTGCTATGAACCAAAGAAAGCAATAGGGGAGAGCATACAAATTTGCAATTGGGTTCACACTGTCTACAACCCAAAATGTAATAACACCTAGAAGTGAGATCGTTCCTAATTTGTAAATGAATTGTTGATGTTCTTGATGATGATGGTTGACAGCTTGTGAAGCGGTCCATTTTAATAAGTTTCTATGCGAGATACAACGTCTATATATTACACATAGAAGTGCCTCAATGGAGATATATGCTTCAAAAGGGAGCGTCGCTGCTGTAATTAAAGTTCTAAGAAACCCTGTATGAACATCCGACAAAGATGCTTTTAGGGCACCTAGGGAATAATTAATAAATTTATTTATACAGAATGAGATCCATGGCATGAATAAAACAACAGTGACCAGTCCAGTCCATATTCCAGGTGTTAATGAAAATATCCATGCTGCAACCAAAAGCAATAATAAAGAAACAGGTAAAAGAGCACGGCGAAGATTGTCAAAAATTTTCCATTGATTCATCCATGAAAGGAGATTAGGCTCTTTTTGATTATTGCTACAAGGGACTTGCGGAAGTAACCAATCTATAATTTGCCAATCTCCACGCATCCAACGGTGTTTGCGTTTGATGCATGCTAAATAACTCTCAGGGTGCATATCATATAGACAAACATTACTGGCAAAGGCTGACCTTACATACGAGCCTTCGATAAGATCATGGCTAAGTAAGTGTTCTTCTGGAAAACGGTGTGCTAAAATTTGATAAAAGGCATCCAGATCATAAATTCCTTTGCCATGAAACGAGCCTTCACCCACTAAATCCTGATTGATATTCGATATGGCGAGCGTGTAAGGATCCACTGTAGATGGTTCTGAAAATAGCTTGGAAAACCATGAAGATCTTGCGTGATCAATATCCGTCACGACTCTAGGCTGAATAATGGTATATCCCCGGATAATACTTTTTTTGTCTGAAGAAAGATAAGGGCGATTTAAGGGATGAGATAGTATCTCAATCAGAGCTTTGGCTTGATCTTTAGGAAGCTGTGTATCCGCATCCAGTGTTATTACATAACGTATTCCATTTAAACCTTCAGGTGTCCCTTGATAAATGATATTTTCGGGCAATTTTTCGCCCATTAGAAATCGATTCAGATATTCAATTTTTCCTCGTTTTCGTTCCCATCCAATCCAACTATTTTCGCTATTTGACCAGACTCGTTGACGATGAAAAAGAAAAAATTTGCCCGGTCCATATTTTTTATCTAAATTTTCAATTCCATTTTTTGCTACTTCTAACAACGCATGATCATCCTTAGTTTCTTGTTCTGGAGCATCTAAAAAATCACTAAATAATCCAAAACAAAGGCTTGGATCTGTATTTCCCAAATAACGGATTTCTAATTGATCAATCTCTTCATTGATAGAGTCTTTTTTTAGCAACATTGTCGGAACGACTACTAGGGTTTTATATTCTCGTGGGATGTTTTTTTCGTAGTGCATCTTAGGAAGCATAATTGGGGGCAGGATGAGCGTTAATATGAAATGTACAATTTGTATGCTCAAATCCATTACAGGAATAATAGAGAGTGCTAGAAAGAGGAAAAAATAATTAAGATTGGGCGATAAGGAAAAAATGAATAACTCTATACTCGTTATTAAAAGAGTAATACCCCCTAAATAGACTACAGCGGAGTGATTGGTGATCCAACGACGAATGGATTGTACAAAAGTTGGTTGATATGCTACGTCTTTTTCTAACAGTTCTCGACCTTTATCAATAAGATAATAACCTACATGCTTCTCAACTTCTTCAACCCCTACTTTGGCTTTATTTAATGTTGTTTTTGCGATCTCAATTTCGCTCTTTTCAGAATACCGCGCTATCAATTCTATAACTTCTCGATAGTTATTTCTTGTTGTAAAATCCATTTGCAAATAGATCCCAAGAGGATCAGCACGCAAAATTTCATCTATGGGGCTGACAATTTCGAATATTTCTTTCCAAGATAATTGTGAAAGCGTAATTAAACTCAGAACAGAACTAGAGAAAACGATCTGCTCGCTAGTTTCCTGCAAATGCTCTTGATGTAAAATTTCATTCAAAGGTTGTGCAAAATGATCTTCTAGCCACTTTCTAACAAGCGGCAGTACTGCTTCTTCGTCAAATAAATGTTCCAGAAGCTCTTCTGCAAAATGTGGCGAAGGTGATTTTTGTTTTAAAGTAAGTTCTTCAATAAAACTCTGTAATTTTGTCGGTTCATGTCGAACAGCATATAATAGTCTATTTCCCCAAAAACTTGCTAATTCGCCCTCGCGCATTCTATTATCTACATGAATGGCTAAAAATTGAATCCATTCAATCAATCTAAGCCTTAGCATAAGAGGTAACGCCCATAACTCACCAATAGTCAAGGGATCGTTCTTTTGGTAGCTTGTAAGAAACTCAACTATGTTGTCTCTGTTAAGCCTGCCTGCGGTAGATTTTACCAGCTCAATGGCAATTGCATAAATCCTTGGGTAGCCTTGTAAAGGGCCGCTGCCTATTTTAGGTAATTTTTTGTAATACTTTTTTGGTAAATTGCGTTTTACATCTTCGATACTTCCTTCAATCACGTACATGTTATCGAGAAGCCATTCTGCAGATAAGGGAATAGTTTGTTCAATAAACTCTGCATCTGCAATATCGTGTCGTAGAAACTGCAATAACTGATTACTTTTTTCAAGTCTTTTAAGCAGGGGTTGCCCGGTATCTTTAATAATTTTTGTCTGTTTCAAGACATGGGATAAATGAAAAGCTTCTTCACGTAATTGTTCTATAGGCAATGGTTCTGCGGGAATATCTAATTCTTCTGATTCGACAAGTTCAGTTCTTAAAAGAAATGAAACGGGGTGGCCGCTTTTAACTTGACGGAGAATACCCAAAACTTCCCGTACATCATCTTGATAGAGATTAACTATCACTAATTTTTCATCCGCGATGACTAAATTTTTATAACGATTAAGAAATTCTAATTTGATTACCTTTGAGTAACTCCAAAAAGTTCCAATAAGCGTCAGGAGTGTAATGCCGGATATTAATGGGACATCGTAGAAGTTAAAGAAAAATAACGTTAATACAAGCAATAAGCCTATAATAGGTATTGTATATACAAGGAAAGGAATGTGTCGTCTAATCTTAAAGCCTGCGTTTTTCTTATGATGAATAAAAGCATAACTTTGAAATCGACTTTTCCTAAGTTTTTCAAGAACAGCATCGGCTGTTGCTAATTCTTGGTAAAAACCTAAAGCAATATTGCACTTTCGCATCAGTAAATGCCCTTATTTCTTTTTCATTGGTACATATTTTTTTTTATTCCTCCTCTGTATTTATTACGAGAAAAGATGCACTGCTCGATCGGCGCGTTGGTTGATTTACCTTAAAAAACAAAGCGATAGTTAATGTTAAAAATAAATTAAATCATTAAAAGTGGACGTATTTAATTTGACGTAAATATTTTTAAGGAAGTTTTATTTTTGCAATAATAAAATAAAGTGAATTAAAGAAGAAATGGGTACAAAACAAATGTCAAATTTATCATAAGTCTCTGTATGCTTCTTCATCTTCTTTTGTCATCCATTCATTCAATGTGTGGGTTAAGGCTTCATAATATTCACTATCAAAAGGTTTTGCTTTTCGTAAAATTACAGTACTATCATCTAAAATTTCATAATCCACAATATCACATGCTTTAAGCTGAAGAAAGTCTCTTACGCGCTTAGGAATAATAGCTTGGAATTTAGATGTTCATTTAGAAAAAGAATGCATATTTATGTCACCTTACGGAAAAAGGGTACAATACCATTACAATTATTGCCATAAATTGTACCTAAAGAAACTATATTTTCTTTTTGAAGAAAAGCTCTTCAAACTTGCCTTTACCAAGGTATGAACTGATTTCTAAAAATGCAAAGAAAATAACGAAAACAAACACCATTATTAATATTTTCGCTAAAATGATTTTCATATCTTTATTAAGAAGCTCGATATAAACCTCATGCATGGATTTGCTTTTAAAAAAGCCTACGACAAATTCTTCAATGAAGCTAAAGGCTAAAACAAATAAGCTAAAAATAAAAGTTTTATATAACGTAGGATAAATTAAGGGCTTATTGCCATAATATCCCTCTCCAAGTTTCAATTTTTGTCCTATGAGTATAATTTTTCCCAAAATAAGAGCTTCAACGAATGAATAACCCGTATGTACATAATCCACTGCTGCTTCTGCCAAAATCAGACGTCTATAAACTGAAAATAACGAAAAGAAAATTGTTAGGAAAATAACATAAAAAACATAGAGCTTTAGATCCTCTAAAATCGCTGTGCGCCATTTTTTAGTTTCAGCCATATTGGGTCCCTTTTCTTTTGCAACTACCTCATACAGGGTATTAACACAATTCTCAAGTTCTTTGCGATTTAAAGCGCACCTCTCAGAAATAAGAAATTAGCAAACAATTTTTTTAAAAGTTAATGCACAGGCCTCAGAACAGACTTTAGCGGTAAATTTCAGTTTTTCTTTTTTATAAGGAATATAGGCATGCACTTCAAAAGCATGTTCTTTAAGAAAACGATTTCCACACTCAGGGATGTCGCATTGTTTAAAAGTTGTAGGAAAAAGAGGGTAGCAAAGGCAATCGATGGTGTTAAAAAATAGTTCACGGAGAGAGTTAATTTCAGGTGTCAAAATGAGATTGATTTGAAAATGTGGATTTGGGGCGACGGGATCAAATTTATACTGATGAGCATGAGGCAAGCATAAAAGTTTAAAAGGGATAGAATCTAAAGGATTACCCTTTAAATTTAAATTCTTAATCCCTGGCATTTTTTTAAGAACGGATGGAACTTTAGAAAATTCGTTATTTTTTAAATTTAAAGCGACTAACTTCTGAAGATTACAAAAACTACTAGGAAGGTGAGTAAGTAGATTATCTTTAAGAGATAATTTTTTTAAATTCTTCAATGCCAACAGATTTGATGGAATTTGCTTTAAATTACAATTAGAAAGATCCAGAGAAATTAATGAGGAAGGATCGAAAGTTACCTTAGATGAAAAAATAATGAGAGGGAAAGTTTTCGAGACATCTTTTTCTTCTTCAGGGACATATTCTTGGATAGGGGCGCTACTGTGTATGTTTATCATATTGATTTATCATGTGTTAAAAATTTAAGGTTTTGAAGGCGCCTACAATAGCAAATATCTACTTAAAAATCATATTTTTTTAGATTACGTATAGAAAATTATTTCACATAATAAATTTGGCCTGTTTGTGCACCTTCTACACTTTTGCTGTAAGCTAAGGCAGCACGCTGAGAAGTGACTGATTCAAAGCCGCGAAAATAAGGTCCGAAATGGGGTAAGGATTCAGTAATGACCGTTGGACTCACTAAATTGATGCGTTGTGAAAATGGTAATTCAATTGCTGCGGCTATTACGAATCCCTCTAAAGCCCTATTTACCATTGATGCAGAGGAGCCTGAACGAATGGGATCATGGCTGAGAATACCCCCTGTCAAAGTAAATGATCCACCTTGATTCACATATTGTTGCCCAATCAGTACCAAATTGACTTGGCCCATCAATTTGTCTTTTAAGCCTATTTCATAATCTTCATTGCGCATTTCTGATAACGGTGCAAATTTTACCTTCCCGGCTGTTGAAATCACAGCATCCAATTTACCTATGCTTTGAAACATCTTTTCGATGGATTCCATAGAGGTGATATCTACTTGCAAATCTCCATGTTTATGTCCAACTATGATTAAATCATGCCTACCTTTTAATTCATTGGCTACTGCGCTACCAATTGTACCTGTGCCTCCCACAATGAGTATTTTCATATTTGTCTTCCTTTAACAGAGTTTAAGCCTATCAAATGGATCATTACCTTTTAGATGTAGCTTACTCAATTTAGTTAGCATTTAATCTAATTTAAAAGAAGCGTAGGAATGGATTTTCAAGTTAAAAAAAACATGTTCGGTAGAAAAGCCATGTTCCCTGAATTTCATCAGGACATAATGATTGAGTTTAAACAGCCCTCTAAGTGGGTATTTTTTGGCATTAAATCTAAATACAACTAAAGTGTTTTGTATCATAAAGGAAAATCGCTTTTCTCATGGCGGTAGCCATGAAAGAATATAGCCCCTTGCGAAGGAGCCTGCGACTGAGCATGGGGTAAATTGTAATAAAAAAATGAGTCCCAGAAGGGACGATAGAGTTTTTGCATGTATAAATCTATCGCTGCTTCCGCAGCTATAATAAAAAAAACGATATCCCCACATTCCGCTCGCCTATGCTCGCTGCATGCGGGGCTATATTCTTAAAGCCGCTACCGCGGCTAAAATTGAACTATTTACACTACGCAGATGGTTGTAATGACGATATTGAATTATTTTTACTGGAGAGTTACATTTTTTTGATTCTCGCATAGGGTAATTCTAAAGTGGGTTAAAATGTTTTTCTCAGTAAGCACCTCCAGATTTATAGTCATTAAACCAAAGTTCTGCTTTGCGTATTTTTGGAAGAATGCTTTTTTCGTTTTTATCTAACATTTTTGTTAAGGTCAAAGTGCGGTTATTAGCTGAAAATAGAGAACGATGTTTTTGAAGAAAACGCCAAAAAAGGCCATCCCATATCTCTGTCCACTCTCCCTTTGGGTAATTGCTCATTTTTAAAATATAATTCGAAGATGAGACATAAGGTTTAGTCACGATAGTTCCTCCATCCGCATATTGACTCATCCCATAGATGTTCGGGACCATCACCCAATCATACGCATCGATAAAATTGCCCATAAACCATTTATAGATTTGGTTAGGTGCTGTTTCTGTTAGCAATAAGAAATTTCCCAATACCATTAGGCGTTCAATATGATTGCAGTAGCCTGTTTTTAGAATTCTTTTAATAATTGTATCGATAGGCAAAATTCCAATAGACCCTTCCCAAAAGTTTTTGGGAATTTTTTCAGTATGATGAAAAAAATTAAAGGTGCGTTGGTAGGATCCTTTAAATAGATAAGAGGCTCTTACAAACTCTCTCCAACCTATGATTTGCCGCAAAAATCCCTCGAGAGAATTTAGGGGAGTGGAATATTTTTTGGCATGTTTTATTGCTGCTTGAATGACTTCTTGAGGCGTTAACAGACCTATGTTTAAGAGGGGCGATAACACACTGTGAAAAAGAAAAGAGTCTTCTTTTTGTATTGCATCTTGATAGAAGCCATACAATTCAAATTTTGTTTCTAAAAATATTTTAAGTGCTTGTTGAGCTTCTTCGTGAGTTGAGGGGTAGAGAAAAGGAACGGCTTCACCGATTGCATGAGGAAATTCACTTTCTATTTCAGCGATTATCTTTTCTCTATGGGAGACTTTAGTTGGTCTAAATGTTGGCGGGATAGAGAGGTTTTTTGGCATTTTTTTTCTATTCTCTGTGTCAAAGCTATACTTTCCTCCAACAGGTGATTGGCCTTCCATTAAGATCCCTAGACGTTTTCGTTGATAAGCATAAAATTGAGCCATGGAAAAATGCTCTTTTTCACCAAAAAAAACCTTTAAATCATGATTAGAACAAATAAAACCGGGCGAAGGAGAAAAATTTAAAGTCCAGCCATATTTTTCAGAGCCATTTTTCAAATCTTGGTAAAGCCAATCATCTGCAAATTCGGCAAGATGAATATTTTTAATGGGCTTTTTTCCAAGCATATCAAAAAAACTTCCTCGTTGATGAAGTTCCCTTGAAGAGACATAGGCCACTTGATGTTTATTTTTGGAAAGCATCTCCGCATAGCTTTGCATGGCAGCTCGAAGAAGAACAAGCCGTTGCTTATGAAAAGGTTGAATTTTGAAAAAAAGAAACTCTTCTACCAAATAGATTGGGCGTCCAGGAACAATGGAGGGATGGTGTAAAAAAAGCTGGTCTGGAAATATCAGAGTTATATCAGTCATAAGCTTATTCGCCGTTTTTCGCTGTGTGAAAGATGCACATGCAGGATTTCATTTTGAATTTTTCTAACAGAAGTGCGGTGCTTAGCACCACACTCCAACTTTAGATATTGTTCTTCAAATTTAGCTTTTATAAGATACAAAATTTCCTCGAAATGCCATGTCCTCTTCCCACGATGGAGGTAAAGGAGCTGCTCCTGATTGTCTATGCCTTCTCACATATTCGTCAGGATTTAAATGGCGAATGATATGATCAACAATTAGATTAGGTCGAGGATTCAAAGGCTCTCTGCAAAAAGAACAACTATTGGCAGCTCTTATCCCTTCTAAACAAATGCCACAAATTGAGTGACCTCTTGCACAAATGACTTGAACATTTACTAAAAGCTCAAAACATAATGGACATTCTTGGCCAGGATCTATATTCGAGACCGGAGGCCTTTGAACTAAGGGGTTCATACGCTGCATCTCACGAAAACGAGCTTGGTTAAGCTTTACTTTCTCCATCGTGTGGTAGAACTTGGCAGTCCTAAAAGCTGCAAGGATGATGGAATCATGGTTGCGAGCCATTCTGAAACAGTCGCCTCTTTCAGGAAAGGGGGCCAAGTCAATTCTTCTTTCAGCTAATAGCTTAAGTCCATTTAACGGAAGGCCTATTCTTTTTCCGGGCTCTAATTGTGGTTTTGAATCCAAAAGCACAAAGCTTAGGATAGTGGAACCCTTAAATCTTGGATCTCTTATGCGATCATCAAAGTACCCTAAGACTGCATGATGAAGTATCTGTGACCGATTAATTCCAATCTCTTTTTCTACTAAAGAAAAATTGGCTTCTTTAATGCAGATATCAGGATGAATAGGATCATAGGCTTGATCTCTTTTTCCGGGTAAAACCCAGCCAGCAGGATCGCCCTCTAGAGGTTTACCATTAGACCACAAAACAACAACATTAAGGACATCACGCCTTTCTCCATTAGGAGCTATGACTTCATCCATATACCCCACCATCAAATCAAGGGTAAGAGTTACGCCGCTGCTGCAAAGTTTTGTTATTCCATCTGGACCCATTTTATTAAGTTGTGGAATGCTTTTATAATAATCTCTTAAGTTATGAATTTTTTCTCTTTGAACTTCAGATGCCAATCCTTTTGACGCTAACATTTCACAATTTAGCACTTCTGAACTATCCACAGGAACGAACATTTCAACTTGTTCCTTTTCATATTGATGAAATAAACTTTCATCCAAAGGCGGTCTTGCTGGTGGCAAAGGTACCAAAAATGGGCCTTGATTAGCCTGTAATGAAAACATATTTTGATCCTTGGTTTAATTATAGTTGAAGGCCAAATGCGGACAATATAGCTTCTTCCATAATGAATTGGCGGCCTTTTCCAGCAATGCTTCCGTGCCAATCTTTTGCATTCCATTTATATTTTTCAGCAATAAATGAACCTGCAGTTTTTTGCCATTTTTCCTTTTCGGCTAGCTCAACACAATCTTTTGGAGTTGTAACACCCACGGAAACAGATTGGGAATCCCATTTTTGTTGGTTAAAAATAATTTGAGCAACAACAACGCATCGATCAATCCATACGGTGTTATCATTATTTTTAAAGATTTCTGAGTTATGAAGATTTTTCACTTGTTCTTTGAAAAGACCATTTTCCATTGAAACAAGAACACGCAAAACATTTGCGGGAGCGGAGTCATGTTTTTTTAAATTAGAAAGGCGATTTTTTGCGCCTTCTAATGTATATTCATAACCGTGGGGTTGTTCATCGATCTCTGAAGAGACATCAAATCCTTTAACTTCAACTGTAGGATTATTAATATGAGTTTGCGCCCATATTGTTACTGCTTTCCTAGCAGCTTCAATTTTCAGTGCATTTGCAGAAGCAACCAAAACTTGAATTTTTGGATTTTTGCATACTTCTGAAATAGCTAAACTCTGATTTTGTGTAAGACCTTGATAAGTTGTTATGGGAATAATTTGACCTAAAAAATTGGAAGCCTGCATAGGAATCCTTATGGTTAAAATGATTTGGACACCTAAAGCAATTTGTAAAGTTTTTATTTATTGGTCAAGAAAAATAAAATATGATTTAGGGACTATTTTAGATGGCTTTTTTAAAATTTCTGCTTATTATGTCATAACAAAAAGAGAAATGGCTGGTATTGCATTGAATCCTCTATTTTTTGAACAGCATCTCGCTGAATTACAACATCAATGAATGCATAGATTTATCACCTGCGTAAGCATTGTCAAACACAACTTTCATTTTTCTATCGCATGGATACATCAGAACGTGATGCACTGTCTCATGATTATTCACCAGTGGAACTTTCAAAGCGCCTTCTACTTTATTTTTTTTATCTTTAAAATTTGAATAATGCAGTCTGATATTTTTCTCGCGCTCTTTGCTACTAAAATAATGCCTATAGGCCCCTTCATCATTGTAACGACAATTGGTTGTTATAATGGGAGCATGCTTGGAAATGGTTCTCATATGATCTTGTGCATCCTTACCCTGATAAAAATGATAGGATTTAGCTTTTTCTTTATCAGCAATGGAGAGATGGTATGGACCTATGGGACGAGTTTTCTTAACAAATTCATCTACTTCGTCAATAGTTTCACATGCATCTAAAATCATTCTGTTAAGAATGCATGCAGGTAAACCATTTTGTTTGTTTTGCGTTTCTCCTTCACATACATTCATGGCAATAGCCATAGAAGAAGACATTCCTGTTACTGTTCCAAATAAACCAGGAGTAGCAATTTCTAAAATATTTTTTTCGCCGATGCGACGTTTTAACATTAAGGATTGCTTTCCTGCTAAACCTAGAGAAGGCCAATCCATATTTCTGCCTAACATAGGAAGATTTTTTTCATCTGTATCAAGTATCGCTGAGCAGCCATGGGGAGGTATTATTTTCTTTGCTAAGGCATCAGGTTCACTATGAAGGATATCAGGAACAAGATGAAAAAGAAGCACTTCTTCAAAAGTGATCCGTTCTTTGTACCCTAAGAGGGTCATTTTTTCGTTAAATCCTCGTACCGCCCCTTTAATTTCTTCTTGAATATATTGCGGAACTGTATTTTTTAGATAAGTGCACAATTGTTCTGTTTTATCTTGTTTTGGCATTGCCAACCAAAGAAGGCCATTCCATCTATTTAGTAGTTTTTTCATTGCCTCAGCAAGCAAGTAGCCTTGGGCATAGCCTGCCTCATCTGGAGTTTGTGCATTTGTAATATTTAATACGGGAACATTCCCATCATATTTTAAGGTACAGCCCTTCCATTCCCCTTCAGTGAAAACATGTGTATTCATGTTATGTTTAGCTGGAAAGATAAGATGGTAAAGAGAAGAAGCTAATCCTGCAGGTTTGCATAATGACTCTTTGAAGGAATATCCTTTTCTAAGTGCATATATGGTTATTCCTATAGATCCTATTATCAAAGTTGGAGAAACCACAGGAAAAAACAATATTCCCAAAGCTAGAATGGTAACTTTTGCAAATGTGGGGTGATGGTGTATAAATCGAAAAACTCTTCCCTCAAAATGATTTTTAAATTTAATAGATTTTTCTTCATTATTTTGATTTTCATTTAATTTTACTGAGGAAACAGGTGTCGTCATTTAATTGTTCCTTTTGAAAAAATATATTAAAATTATATATTATAAATTATTTTTTTAATACTATTTTTTTAAACTTAATTAAATAAAAGATGTTGCTTCTATTAAAAATAAAAATATTTTGAAAGGGCTGTACCGGCAAAGGTGGCAAATACAGGAACTCGAAAGGTTCTGAAACCGATCAATTGGTGAGCAATATTGGTAAAAGTCAAAACAATAAGTCCAGGGTAACAGATCTCTAAAATAGGACCTAAAAACGCTGAAATGCCTTTAAATTCTAACGTCGAAATGGCGAATGTTAGGATAAGAGAGGCAATTAAAATGGTATTATAGCTGAGTTTTTCATGAAAAATCTCTTTTTGCATGAAATCACTGAAGATTGCGATTAAAGCAATTGCTGTTGTCAAACATGCCAAGCTAATTGTCAACGCAACAAGTATCCCGCCAGAGGGGCCTGCAATTTTTAATGTAATGGCGCTTAAAAGCTCATCTTTGGGAATGTTTTGCAGATCGCTCCCGTGAAAAGCAGCCAAACTGCTGAATCCAATATAGACAATCGAAAGCAAAAAAGCCCCAATACAGCTGGCTTGCAACGCCAAATGAATATAATTCTTTTTATGTTCCTTCGCTTGATCTTTTAATAAAGAGATAATCGTTGAGGAGAAGAAAAAGCCGGCTAATAGGTCCATAGTATTATAGCCTTCTTTCAGCCCATGGAAAAAGAGATTCATTTGTGTTTGATCATTATGCGTCACGCCCGAAGGAGTCAATAATCCAATAAAAACGATTGCTGCCAATGAAATAAGCAGAAGAGGAGTTAAAACTTTTCCTAGAAGGCTTAAAATATGATTTTTTCTCACCGTAAAGAAATAGATAACTAAACAGGAAGCTGCACTGAAGTAGACAGGGGAGAGGGAGGGTAAGAAAGCTTTGAGGGTAGTAAATGTCAAGGCAATGCAGCGGGGTGTGGATCCCAAGGGTCCTAATAAGGTGATGATAAATAATGCAACAAGTAGCCCTGGACCTTTTCCCAATCTTCCAAAAAATTGCTTTAAATTGCCATCGAAGAGAATCATCCCGAAAACGCCTGCGAATGGAATCAAGACAGCTGTAAAAATAAGCCCAATGATGGCAAAACTATTTTTATCTCCGGCAAATTGCCCTAGGGCAAGGGGGAATATGATGTTGCCTGCTCCAAAAAACATGGAAAACATGGCTAAGCCGATGGTGATGGCTTCGAAATGCAGATATTTATTCATTACTCTCTCTTTTCTTACTGTTATTGATTAAGGTTATTAAATGGAGTGGGGAAATTATATGTGCGCGCGGCGCACAATGACAACAGAAGAAATAGGGGAAAGGACGACAATGTGTAGAATGGAATGACTTTGCTGATATGAATCTAACATATTGATACCTCAAAAAAACTATATCACACAAAGTCATTCATTTCAAGAAGATTTGACTTGTTCTTCCCAATATTTTACATCTCGAGTGGGTATCGTAGAGATTAAAGCGTCTAAATCTGACATCTGTTCCCTTAATTTAAGAACGCCAGAATTATTTTCTAAAAGAGTGCCTTTTAAGGCTGAGTGAATTTTTTCCCATTCACCTTTCATTCTCGTCCAACTGCTTTTAATTGTTTCCAAAGTGTGAATATTGGTGATGAGGGCTTTAATATTGTCTGAAGCATCTAAATCCATTTCCTTGAGGGCAGGAATGGTAGCTTCTAAAACAGCAACAGCTCTCATTTCGGTTTGAATATTTTCTTCAATATTTCTTATTTTTTTCACGATATCGGTAATATTTTGTTCAACAGCTTTCCTTTTTAGATCCTGATGATGCACTTCAAGCTTTTCATCTATATTCCCTGTAATGTCTGTCCAAATTCTTGAAATTCCGGCTCTTACGCCTGAAGCCCCCAGTTCTTTTTTTGTATCCTTATATTCAAGGTTGCTCAAGCTTTGACCCAGTGAAAAAAAAGGGTCTGTATGTTTAATAGGGCCAGTAGGGGTAGTCATGATGCCCTCCTTTGTTTGCCAAAGAAGTGCAAATTATATGCCAACTAAGAAGTTTATTAACTTTATTGTATTGATGTAATCCTATTAAATCGATAGTATTAATTTATTTACGGAGATAATTCGAATGTCAGTTCATCTTTCACAAAATAGTAGTAAACATGAAAAGCAGATAGAGTCTATTAGCAACCAATATAAATATGCTGAAATTAGTATGTATTCTAAAACTTTTGACGGTCATAAATGGAAAGAGCTAGCTTGGTTTGAGGGAGAACTCACACCTAAAGCTTTATGCGTTTTAAAAATAAAAACATATAGTATCCTAATTTTTTCTTTTGGAATTGCTCTTTTATTTCAATCTATTCAAAACAATCTAAAAACAATAAAAACCAAAAAATTTGAAATCAAGCTTTACGCCTATTCTGATACAAATGAAAAGACAATTTTTTCGATTTATAAAATTATAGCGAGTCAGTTTAACAACAAAGATGGCAATAGTAAAATCCAAGAATATCGCAAGTCCATACAGGGCGATAAAAATGATCCTGTACCCTTAAATCACCTTGCAGAAGCTTATCATCATGGTTCTGATGGGGTCATTCAAAATATGGAAATCGCGTTAAAGTATTATCTTGAAGCACAAGCTTTAGGAAGTATGGACGCTGAATTCAATCTAGGCTGTTACTTTCATGAACAGAAAAATTATGACGAGGCAGTAAAACATTTTTCAAGTGCGGCTGATAAAGGCCACTTAGGAGCTAAAAGTAATCTAGGAATTTGTTACATGAATGGAGAAGGCGTTAAAGAGGATAAAAATTTAGCTTTTAAATTGTTCAACGAATGTGCCGAAAAAGGGCATGCCGGCGCTCATCGCCAAGTAGGTCAATGTCATGCAAATGGGTGGGGAACACATGTCGATAAAGAGGCTGCCAGGGAATGGTATAACAAGGCTATAATGGTATATGATGACACCATGTCAAAATATCTGCTCCGAAGCCTGGATAACTAAAAAGTTTACAGAGTTTGGTGAAGTTCTAACATTTTCTGCTATCGCATAGACGTCTATTTAATTCAGCAAGGGTTTGACAATGATGAATGTCAGTCCCAACATCTTGTAATTTTTTTAGACCTGTTATTAAACCCTGAAAGAGACAGAATTTCAATGGATGAACAACTTTATCAATCCCATGAACAAAAAATTTACAATGAATGATGTTTTTTCCAACTTTGTCAATCAATTCATTAAATTTTTAATAATCACTCATGTAGTGTTCATTCCAATTAAAGCTAAAGGCTGTTGAAATAGATCCAACCATTAATGTAACCGCATTTCAAAACTATTGATCTCAAAAACATTTGCATAAAGACCGTTAAACAGTGTAGACCTAATCTTTCATCCAGAATATATGTAAAATTTTATTTTCTTGATCTAATAAAACTTTCTTTAGAAACTCTGCTTTATCAATTAATCATTTTATAAACCTAACTACCTGGAAGGAAAGATGGGCGGTGTATCACAATTGACTCGAGACCATGTCACAAAGTTAACTAAATTATATGAAGAAGATGATCGTACAGGCATGTACCTTGAATACTATGCCTTAACAGGTAGTAATCAAGCACTTGACCAGGCTACCATCTCAAGTTTCAGCGGATATACAGGAGCTATCGCCGAATGCGCAAATGATATTGTGGCAAGGGCCCACCCAGATCTATATCCAAAAGGAGGAGTGATCGAATTTTCTAAGATAATAGCCGGGGATCTTCTTCAAAAAATCGTTAAAGATGTCCAGCAGGGAGGAACGGGAATATTCACTGACGAGCAAATTTATCAATTCGCCAGACAAAAATGGACTGAATTAAAAATGGGTGGTTCATTTCCAGGAAATATTTTATACCCCAAGTATTGGCTTACTGAGGGTACCTATGCGACTCTATCATGCGCACATCATTTAGATGTGAAACACACTCAAGCTGAAATGGGGTTAAATTTTGGCAAAGCTTATGGAAAATCACGCAGCCAATTCACAGACTTAACCAAATATCAATGGTTACACATGAAACCTCATGGCAAAGATATCAGTTATGCTATTGATCTCAAGACAGGGAAACATGTTTTTCTTGAAAGAAGCAAATTTGGATACAAGTCACCCTCTGTACAAGCTGCACAGATCGGTGCGGCCTCTGGTTTGGGCCTAGGACTAGTCCCTTCTCCAAAAATGCTTCTCCCATCGACTCCTTTGGTGAAAAAGCCTAAAACAGACTTACAGCGCCCTTCACCAAGTTCGCAACAAAAACCGGTCGAAAAATTTCTTAAAAGTTATGGGCTAAGTAAAAAAGATATCAATCCTCAAGAACGAGCACTTATCTCTAAGTTATCCAATGATTATGCAAAACAAAGACCCCAGTTTAGTAACGGATTTCCGTTTGAATTTTTTGGTGACGCTTTCTCTCAGTTAAGACAACTTGCACAAGCTACCAATAATCCTAAACTTATGCAAGTTGCTCAGGTAGGGGGAGGCGTAGTTAATTTATTTAAACAACTTTCAGCCTTACCAGGTATTCTCAGCAGCGCACCAACAGCCTTAGCGGCTCTTAATCCCATCTTAGGAATAGCAACAGCCATATTTTCATTGACATCCCTATTCAAAAAGAAAAAAGGCCCTAATCCTTTAGCTCCGCTAATGAAACAATTACAAGGGATTTCAGATCAAGTTGCAGCTTTACATAGAGATGTCATCAAGGGCTTTAACATGTTGGCAGAAGGGCAACAAAAAATATTTACAACAATGGTCGAACGTTTTCACCGCTTAGAAGATCTGGTTAGGCAAGAAAATGAAAAATTGAGTTTTACCTTACAAAGTGAGATTGCCAAACTGCAAGATTTACTAGGGTTAATCCATAGTGATCTAAGTTTACAACTGCAACAAATCTACCTTCTCGAATTTGAAAATTTAAATGTATGGATACTCAATGCTATTTCTTCGGAGAGGACAGAAGCGCAACGCAAACAATCATTAGAAAAGCTATTGGATAAGGAAGTTCCTAGCTTTGAAAATTGGTTAATGAATAAATGCAGTTCTGGGATCTTAAATGGAGGCAATTATGTATCGATTCTAAAGGAAAGAAGGATTCCAAATGTCGAAATCCTGATAAATAATAGGCTTTTAAATGAACATGGAGTCCAATTAGAAAGCTTTACTGCTTATTTGGGGCAAATTGCTAAAGACCTTTTGGAAGATCCTATTTTTAGTAAAATTGAAGTAGGTTCTTTAATTAATCCACTCCTTTGGCTAGGTGGATGTTCAACGTACGTGAGTATGTGTGAAAGATTGCTTTCTTTAGAACTCGTGCATGACACAAAAAATAGTTCTCTAGAAGCCGTGAAAAAAAAGGGATTGGACTATATTGAATTCATAATCGGTCTTCAAAGACATTCAAAGGTTTTATTCGAAAAATTGCTTAAAATGCATCGACAAAGCTTTGATGCCTTATTGCATAAAGTGAGCTATCAATTTATCGCCCAACAGATAGAACAAGTTCCTATCCATATGATAGATTTCTTTAAATCAAACATGACTTGTACTATTCCTGTAGAAAATATTACAAAATCTATTGATCCTTCGTTACACCCTACTGTGTTAAAATTCTTCACAGATTTTCAGACAACATTCAGTGGGGAAGAAAAAGAATTAAAAAGAAGGTTTACTAGTAGTCTGGAAAGGCTTATTGCATGTTTTGCTGCAAACAAATCATTTAATGAAATTGTAGACCAATTTAATGTCCCTTTGACTACTGTTGCACATCATCGCTCTCAAGCTGTTGATGGAGTCAGTTGTCTTAACGTTAATCATGGGGGCACGATTACCCCATTCGAAAAAGAGGGCTTCAAACTTCCATTTTTACTCAACGCTTTGGTAGCTGATTCTAAAGAGCTGAAATCTGCTATCCCAAAAATTTGTTGCTTGGCAGAACTATTAGGATTAGGTCATTTTGAAATGACAGTTGGCGCATCACTTGCCCAGAATGAGGGGAAATTTATTGATCCACAGCATCTGCAGCTGAATAATTTTTCAGCTTATCTCAATTATAGGTTTTCGTTTGAAGTTTTCTTTGTTCAAGGAAATGTTAAAACAAAATTAGGTGACTTCGATTGTCTTTCAGATCAATTACCCATTTCTGAAACAATTCTCAACGATGCAAGATTAGTTCACACGCTTCGAGAAAGAATGGATAAGGTTCCTCCCTATCCACATACGAGACCACACACATTCAAACAGGGCAAGAAATGGCACACTAATATCTTAACAGACTATATAATTTACCCGCCTGAATTTGTCTTTCTAGATAGCCTCATCGCAAAAATCAATGCATTAAGTCAAGCACCTAATCTCAAGGTCATTTCTAGGTCATCAAAGGTAGTTCCTAACCCTCAATGGGAAAAAGAATTAACAGATCAAGTGCAAAACAAATTGAATCAATTCAAGACCGCGTATTTTCAATTCTATTTGCTTTCCAGTAATCAAAGCACGCTAAATCCTGAATTTGACGGCATAAATTCTTCTCGTAATCTTATTTTAGCTTTCATGCACTTGTGCGGATTAGACGTAGAACAAATTAATACGGTACGTCAACTTTGGAGCCATTCTGCCATTCTTAGTAACGCTGCAAAAAATGTTCTACCATCAAATGCCTCGTTGCCTGATCCTGTGAATAACGACAAAGCAGCACAAGAGGCTTTGAAGAAGTGTATTGATTCCATTCGACCCAACATTTCTCCATCGGAATTGATAGGCTATCAAGTTTCAGAACTTGCATCAGGAGTTCAACTTGTAGTAGAAAATGATATAGAAGCACAAAAAGTTTTACAAAGTGCGATTGTAGCCACAACCTCTAAAGGGTATCTTGTTACAGAGATAGAAATGATGGTTGGTCTTTTGGAAACAATACGAGTACAAAGAATGAATAATGATGCTGTAGAAGAAGAAGATTCTGAAGAAGAATTTGAAGAAATGCAAACAGATCCTCCTCCTCCGCCTCAAAGTAGCCAAGGAATTCTCAGCAACCTCTATAATAGTTTTGTAGGACCTTTTCAAAAGGCAAAAGAAAGTTCAGAGCAAAAGCGAGAAGCTCCTGATCCTTCCAAGAATAAAGAAGAAGAAGCAGGGAAAGTGGTCAAAAAACCGAATCTCTCAGGACCAAGCGCTAAGAAGTAAAAGAAATAATTTTTTGGAATAACATTTAAATATCGAGGTATCATATGACTGCTGCTGGTCTAACAGCTGTGAGAGAAAATTCTCAACAAGCTTCTCAAAGTGCTTCTCTTCCTGCTGCAAATAATCAACGCAACTTTCATCATACATATTACAAAGCTATTGAAGATCTTAAAGTCAATCTTCTTAGCCTTGCTAACCCTCTTCTAGCTCCAGCAATTTTTAAAGCACTCTTAACAGTTTCTCAGAAATCGCTCGATCCTTTAAAGGGGATACAGGGCCATTTTGCAGGAATGATTCTCCCTGAACAAACAGTAAAAGCCCTTGATGAATTAAATTGTCAAATCCTTCATGAGGCAAAAGAACATGCTGATGATCTAATTAGTTTTGTTAAAGAGGTTAAAAACGATCTTCATCAATTAGCGATGACCAAAAGAGAAGATGTACGCACTTTATGGCCTGCTGAAACAGACTTTTTTAATCTACCTCCCCTCAGAAAAGTAGATAACGAGGCCATTAAATTATTTTTATATGCTATTAATAAAGGGGATTTCTATCACTTAAAAGACCTTGTCGGAATCTGGTTAAAGGACCATGTAGCATCATTAAATAATGAATTGGAACAAACTAAATATGGAAATCTCGATACTTTGCTTTCTCAAGTAGCTGACGAAAGCTTAAAGAAAGAAGAGTGTTTTTTGGGTTTCTGGAATTCTCCTGCCACTTTTTTTCGCGAAAAAACTTTGTATTTTACATTTCCGCGTAATCATCAAACGGAAAATGGGATTATTGAAGAATGCATCGAACAAAATGGTGGAAAGACATTTCGTTTAAAAGAATTTGAATTGCACATCAGCAATGCTTTTCAAGTCACGATTACTAAAAAAAAGCCGCACAAATTATGGCATGGAATTCACAATCACTCTTTGTGTGATCAGGAATTTGAAATAGTCATTCCAAATGACAAAGAGAATGGAGACATTCTTCAAGGGGTTTATCAACATGGAAAGATTAAGGAAATAAAGGGCTTCTTTGGTTCAAGCTTTACGCGTGAAGTAGAATTAACGGAAACCAAAAAGGGGGTAAAATATAAAATTGCTGCTTTTTTCCAAAACAGAGAAGATAGAAATCCGCAAATAACCATAATGCATAGGGACAAAAAACTACGTGAACTATCAGCAGTTGAATTTAATGCCTCCTATCACGCAATACAAAAAGAAAAAGAAATAGTAAACGATCTAGATAAATCAAATATAAATCAATATATAAAGATAAAAAATGAAACAAATGAAAACAAAGTTAAGTTGCTTCATTTAGAAAAAATCAAAGAACAAATTCTGGATCTTCGCAAAGAATTGCTTACGCCTCAATATCAAGAATTATTAAATGCTTTGCTCGACAATCTGGTTTTAAACAAATTAAAAAAAATTGATCTAGCGATTTTGACTTCTATTAATTTGGTTAACAAACTTAAAGAGATTTCACAACTCTACCACACGCATTTAGATATGGAAGTTAAACCGGAAGATATTCTTAAAAAAGTGGTAGAAGAAGCTAATTACATAAGGTTGATTGATAAAGAACAAAGCGGGGTTGTATCAAAAACCATGGAACTCTTAAAAGACGCCTTCCCTCATTTAAACAAATTTAAAGGGAAAAAGTGCATTTTTTTTAGGGGAAAAACGGGCGCTGGTAAAAGTGCTGCTGTTTGCTATTTCTTAGGTGCGAATGTAGAGATTTTTTTGAATCAAGTCGGAGCTCGTGTCGTTCAAATTAAAAAGGATGTTCTTTCTCCTATCAATTATCCTAAAATAGGTCAGTCGTTGGGAGAATCTGAAACACTTTACACGCAATGTTATGAAATTCCGCAACAAATACCTAATGTTGACCCTGAAATAGCTCTTGTAGATTGTGCAGGCGATGATGATACGCGAGGCGATGACCATATTCTTTGCACTAATCTTAGTACAGATGAAGCGGTTAAGTTATCTGCCAGCATCCAAGCCAATGTGATTACTCTCCCTATTCATGATTTTATTTCCGGCAGCGGCCGAATGGGAGCTTTGTTAGATTTAGTAGATAAAATTCAAGAAAGATTCCCGCATACCTTTAATCCTGATCAACCGCAGTATAATTCACATCTTTACTTTTTGATTACAAAAGATATGCAAGCAGCACCTGAACAAGTGGCAAAAGTTAAAGATGGGACGCTCATTAATGAACTTGTGAAAGAGACGGATGCGAAATTACAAGCCCTTACACTAAAGCATCAAGAAGGTGAAGATAACGAATTTGAATTGTCAATGGCACAACGAAAACTAAATATTTGGAAATCTATTCAACAAATGCACTCCAGAAATCAGATTGATGTTGCGAACTTACGGGATGGTATTAAAAGGAAAGAGTTATTGCAAAAATATAGCAACGCCTCTGCCCCATTTAATAAAAAAGAATATCTACCTGCTATGCAGGGTGAAGAAATGCAAATGAAATTTGGTAAATATGTAGAAATGTCTACGCACACATGGACTCATCGAGTCTTTGAACAATATTTGTTTGCGCTTCCCAGTTCGATAGAAGAATCAAAAGTAAAAATAAGTAATCATCGACAATCCATAAAAGATGTAGATGCAGAAATTGATAAGAAAAACATGACCATTGCTCAACTAGAGGAAAGCCTTAAAGATGTAAAACTGTTGATCAAAGAATTAAGGGAAGCAAAAAATGATCCCTCTAAGTTACGTGCAAGTCATCGAGACGACCTTGAAAATCAGGTGAAAAACACTAGAACAGCTAGATTCACTAAAATACAAAAAGAAAAAGATGAGATCGAAAATTCGATTGTTGAAAAGGAAAAAACCTTAAAAAAGTTGAATGCAGCTATAAAAAAACAGGCTGACGAACTTAAAGCTAAAGAAACAGCCATTGAAGAACTCAACGAAGAGGTTGTTAATCTATCTACCGGTGAACAAATTGAGGTTTTATACGAAAGATCTTATAAAGCTAATGAAATTTTTAATGTAAGACACTACAGAGGAGGGAGAAAGGAAAGGTTTGAAGAAATGCGCAGTCTCAAACCTGAAGAAATTGTGAATACTACAGAGGAAAATGCAAGTACTTATAACGATACGGTGGGATTAGATCCTATCATCGAAAGAAAATACAGATTGTGTCCTACAGATGAAAAATTAAGAAAACAATTTAACGAATTTAAAAACGTCACCGAAAATTTTGAAGATGGCAAGTACAGTGGCAAATATGAGGCCAAAGTCGAAGGTAATCGTTTTGAACCTGCTCTGGGATGTAAAGTTTCCCCCGATGGTAAAAAAATCATTTACAGCTTTAACCTTACATTTGAAAAGGGCAAAACCCTTCCTTGGATTAAAATTTCTCACAAAATCCCAAATATTAATGTAAATGAGGCTACGATTATTAATAAAGTCGCTGAAATTACCGCCCTTAAAAAAGAAGTCGCCAACCTCCAAGTTGAATTAGATGGAGGAAATCGTGTGAGAGGCAAAAAAACAGAAAGAACCGAACTTGAAAGTGATATCAAAAATCTAAGAAAAGAAAGTAAAGAAAAAAATAACGAAATAACTGAATTCCAAAAAAACCTAACTCGTCAAAAATTAGAAGAGATGTTGCAAGAGCAGGAAAATGAAGCAACAAAAATACAACAAGATTTAAACAAATTAAGTTCTTCAAAACATTTAGAAAAGAAAAAAGAAGATCTTCAACAAGAGACAAAACAAGAAGAAGAACATCTTGAAAAGATCCACAAATCAAAAAGAAACCTTGCAATGATTATATATAGTCAGCAAGGAACGGCTATTCTTTTACGAAAGTTTGCCCAGATCGCAACGCAAAAAAATAATTCGGATACCTTTGGAAAAAAGCGAACCGCGATGATTGCATCTTGCCAAGAATTCATGAATACTTTTGATAAAAACATAAAAGAGATCATGAAAGGTGTTTGCCTAGAGCTTCAAGTCAATCCGGTGAACATTGAAGAGTTTATAATGGCAAGTAAAGAAATCGAAGAGGAAAATAACTCTTCTCAACAAAAAACATCCAATAAAAAAACATCTTTAGAAATTACTGACAACCCTCCTGAGAATCCACCTCCTTTGGAAACGAGTGCAAGAACTAAAAGAAAGATACAAGAACCTCTTATAACACCTTCTAGCAGCACGCCCCGTCAAACAAGAGCGAACAGTAAAAGAAAATCAATTGCAGAAACTAACGAACCCATAATAATTGATAAGCCACTTCCCCAACCTAAAAGCTCAAGCAGTGGTAAAAGAAGTAAACAAGCAACTCCTCTTCAAGATGACAGCGAAAGAACTTTAAGAAATGGTAAAAAAAGAGGTTCTAGTAACTCAGTTGATGAAGAAAAATCTGCTTCAATAATTAGAGACAAAAGAAAAAATCTTCAGAAAAAATAATCATCGTGATTTAAACACGGCTTGTTAGCGAAAAGTTTGGATAACAAGTCGAGTTTTAACGATTTAAGGAGGCAACAATGCGTATTTATTCAAGTTTGACCTTGAAACCAGTAGAAATGAAAGACCTAGCCCTTCCAGCAACTCCAAAAAGAGATTTGCCTTGCCCAATGCTAAATTCAGATTCCGATAACATTTGTGTAAAAACCTATTTCGATTTACTGAAGAAGAAAAAAATAGAAATATTTACCAACAGTCAAAGGGAATTTTTTGCCCTTATACATCTGTTAGATGACCTAGGGAACAGCGTAAACATAAGTTCTCCACTTCGTGTGACAGACATTCCTAAACCCATCCAAGCTCTAAAAAACATTGATAAGGTGATCAGTTTTTTTGAACATACTCATCTCATTCCAGAAAAAGGGGTCGATGGAAATTATAATCGCGTCTCTATGCACATAACAGGAATGGGTGGAGTCAAGCCAAAAATTCCTTTCCAACCTGGATTAGTTTTAGGATCCATTGTAGAAGGAGAAACCTTAGAGAAAATGGAAAGGTATGCTTCTTCTATGGCTAAAAGCGAAGCTCTTAATGAACAATTACGAAATGCTGAACAAAAAATTAAAGATTTATCCGCGCAAATTGCAGCTGAAGCAAAATCTCATAAAGAATCATCCCTCACTAAATATTGGATAAAAGAAAAAGTCAGACATGAAAATTTCATAAAAAAAATTCATGAAAAATTACTAAAGGAAGAAATTGAAGAAATACCCGTTTTTGAAGGATTCCACCAAGGACTAGTAACCCCTATAGATACGGCTGCATCTAAACTGGCTGTTCAACCACGAGGATATGATAGCATTCATTATGTTTCGCAATACATCAGTATGAAGCTCGATACTTCTGAAATACATAATAAAGTGGATCATATTTCCAATGCTAATAGTGCGTCCTTAGAAGGAGGTTGGGGCCTTTTTAAGGGTAAACTTGCTCATGACTGGTCTCAAGCCACTGCAGATCGTCTTGCAAGAATCAAACATGAGGGTAAAGCAGAAGGAGTGCTGTTGATCAATGCAATGGTTACTACACGTAACGTCCAGTGTTTTACAGATATCAAGTACGATAAACACAAATTAAAAATGATCTATTCAGCTATGCAAAGTACAAATCCTCTTGAATTGAAAAGACACGGGATCACCATCAGTGATGGTAAAAAAAAGATCTATCTTTTGACTGAAGCCGTACAAGGGGGAGTGTTCACAGGCATTGTCACGTTTTACGATGAAAAGAAAATGCAAAGAAAAGCTGATAAACATATGCAAGAAGATGGCAGTGCAACTTCAGTATCAGGAAGTGCAGGCTACTCTGCTTTAAGTGTATCTGGAGGCTTTTCCAGAGCTAGCCAAAGCGCCTCTCAAAAAGAAGATGAGATATTACAGTCTGTTGCAAATACGAAAGTGGATATTGAATTTCAAGCATTAGGCGCAGTTACTAAATGTATGCGTGAAACCGTTGAACAAGAATTAATAAAGCATTTCGATCTTAATCCTTCAAAGTTTGAACTTACTCCCAAAGATGCGACCTATGCTAAAACACTAGTGGAAGGTACCCCACAAGAAAAAGCCATTGCAACCTGTGAACGTCAAATGAAAATGGAAAATGCTTCAGTTGCTGCAGTCAATTCCATGCGCGAATTAACCTCCACAAAAGAAAAACAAAGCCTTCATACACTAAATAGTTTGATGGAAACATATGATAATTTTGCATTACAAATGATCAACGATCCTAATTGTGGCATTCCCATAGGGTTTAATTATCTAGTTTTGGATGAAGATAGAATTAAAGCAATCTTAGAGGAATTAGAACCTTCAACAAAATCCAAACGTGAGCTGGACGAAAAGAAAGAAGAGCCTTCTCAAAAAAAACCACGCGCAGAAAATGAAAAAAATGAGGGGCAAGCTGTAGAAAAGCCTACTTAAAACCTAACTTGCGCCCCAACTCGCGCTTGAACCTAAGAGAGCTTGGTAATTTTTTAGATTTACGACGAAGTTCAGCTCCGTAGAGCTGTACGAGGAGTAAAGCAAAAAAATCGCCAAGCTCTCTTGGTTCCAAGCGCGATTAGTTTTTTGCTATATTGTATGTTTAATGGTGGTAGCCATGAAAGGTTCTAGCCCCTTGCGAACGAATGTGAGCATGGGGTACGCTTCAGCAACTGCCGTCTGCAACTGGAATCTATTGTAATTAGCTCCTAGAGAAGGGGGTGAACCCTTCCCGTCGTCGCTAATTACAACATCTTCGCAGCTTCGCCTGGCACTTTGCTGGGAGTTGGGGGGCAAGTTAGGTTTAAAACTGATCATCTACCCAATTCACTTAGCGGATTGGGTAGACAATTAGGACTTATAATTAGGTTATGATGTTATTTTCTTTTAAGATACTTTCTAATCCCCTAGTTTTAAAACAAATAGGATATCCACTCTTTGGATCTTCCAGTGCGGTTAACCATTCTGAAAAAACACTCCAAAGGTCAACGTCCTCGATTTTAGGGTTCATTTTTGGAATAACGCCTTGACTGATATATTGCACAGTTGTCATTGAGGATAACCATTTTTTATCTGCTTTATCTGGTATCTTTTCTTCCGCATGAAAGTTTTTTCCAATTCCTAAGAATACAGCTCCAAGTACTGCTTCGACTAACACACGGTATTTAGATGCATTTTTTAATAGTTCAGGACTTAGCTGGGAGCCAGCTCTAATGATCATTGGATCAATATATTTAACTCTTTCAAGGGTTGCAAAACATCCAACAAAAGTTACCGATGTTTTGCTTGTTCCCAATAAACTTTCTATCATTTTTGACATGGATTCCAAGGTGCCAATAGGCAGAATCGAAACAGGAACATTTTCAAGGAAAAGCTCTGAAACAAAAGTTTTGATCTGATCATGAACATTCTCATGATTTGTAAATATCAATTGTTTCAATCCTGTGGACCTAAAAGAACGATTTTCAGAACGCAATTTGACTTGGCTATCATCAAAGGGGAGCGATTCAAGAAGGGGAAAGTAACTATCATTGTCTGATTTCACTAATTCAGAAATTTTTCCGCAGATCACATCTAATGCTTTTCTTTTTCTAAAAAGTTCTTGAGCATGATTGCACTCAACTACTTGCTTATATTTTTCGTCTTGAGCTTGAAATTGTTCAGAAGTTTTTTCCTTTTCTTGCTGTTTGCTAAGAATCAAAAGCTCTCCTTCAACTGTGCGTCGTTTCTTTTCATACGCAGGAACAAGTAGATCTGTTTCACTGATAATGCCTCCCAATGCATAACCAGGATACATAGGTAAAACTTCATTAATTCCCATCATGATTCCACCTCATCAATTATCTTTTTCATCCTATTTTTCCCATTTTTTAGCGAGACCGAGCCCATGACCGAGCCCGAGACCGGATTATTATTCAAAAATAAATAAGAAAAATTCACATAGTCAATATAAAATCCTTCTCGATCTCGGTCTCGGTCTCGATAAAAGACTATAATTCGGGCTTATTCACAGTCAATTAAAGGCAATATGGATCACGGTCTACTATAGTTGTTATTTTTACAGAGTTTTTTTAAATAGAATCGATTTTTAATAACCATACATAATCTTCTTATATTCGCATGTCGAAATAATTAAAACTCGAACGACTTATTGAACATTAGGGTGAACTTTTATCCTTAGAAAATAGAGCCTTTCTTTACAGAAAGGGGCATAGAATGACACATTTTTTTGTTACTATCACTTACGCAAGATAAACTGTTCGAGTTTATTGAAATCTTCTGCGAATTTGCGGATGCCTTCAGACAGCTTTTCTGTAGCCATGGCATTTTCATTGAGCATCCAACGAAACGTTTTTTCATCTAAAGCTAATTTTTCTATGGCCATTTCTTTGGCTTTACTTGGATTCAGCCTTCGTTGAATTGAGGCATTGCTTTGAGTAAGTTCTTCTAATAATTGCGGAGAAATCGTCAATAAATCACAGCCCGCTAAAGCTAAAATTTCTTCTTTATTTCTGAAACTTGCCCCCATCACTTGGGTCTTAATGTTATATTTTTTATAATAATGATAAATTTCTTGCACAGAAGCTACTCCAGGATCTTGTTCTGCTGCATAAGATTCCTTGCCTTCTGCTTTTTTATACCAATCAAGAATACGTCCTACGAAAGGGGAGATCAATGTGGCTTTTGCTTCAGCACAGATCACAGCTTGCGCTAGGGAAAAGAGAAGAGTCATATTACAATGAATGCCTTCTTTTTCCAACACCGCTGCCGCTTGCGCTCCTTCCCAGGTAGATGCAAGCTTAATTAAAATTCTTTCACGGGGTATTTTGGCTTCTTCATAGAGCCGAATATATTGCCGCGCTTTCTGTATGCTGCCTTCAACATCAAAGGATAAGCGTGAATCGACTTCCGTAGAGACCCTTCCTGGAATAATATGCAGAATCTCCACACCAAAATTGATAAATAGCTTTTCCATCAACAAAGTTTTGTTACCTTTGCTGTATGCAATAGCTTCATCTATAAGATGTTTATATGCAGGGTTTTTGGTGGCAGCAGTATAGATTAAAGAGGGATTTGTCGTGGCATCGGTAGGGACATATTTTTTAATCGCATCGATGTCCCCGGTATCAACGACAATCGTCGTTATTTCCCGTAGTTGTTCTAGGGCGTTCTTCATGGACCAACCTTTTGATGCAGCTTTGTTTGAATAACTTTTCCGGGCTGATCTGATAGGGGCTCAACGCGAAAACTGATATGCTGCTTGCTATTGCCTATTTTTAATTCAAGATGCGTAGTTAAGCGGGTAAGTAAAAGTTTATAGGGAATCTTAACTTGTTTATCACCAACATCTACACCCACAGCTGTATCGCCTAAGATTTCTTCGGATTCGTGGATTTGACGACAAAGTGCTTCAAACTTAATAAGTTGTCTTTTCAGTGTCGGTTCTTCAAAAAGATATTTTTTTTGACATTCCGTGCAAGTAATAAGTGCGTGTTCCTTTTCTAAATCTTTCGATTGAAAGCGCACGGGTTTCTGACATTGTTGACAATCAAACTCTAAACAGTAACGGCTTTGCATGATGGATTCTCTATTTTATCCCTACATTAACAGGTTTATCCTCTCCTTTCAACCTCTTCTTCGCACAAAATTTTTCTTTTGCTAACGTAATGAAACATGGAGGAAAGATTATGACCTGGTCTGCGGTAGATTTCCAACGGATAATCAATATTGATCCTGCTTTAACTGAGCAACTTAGAAAGTTCCTCAATCAGAAAGAAAGCATACTTGATAATCAAATTTTACATGCTTTAGTGCCAGCGCCTGGTGAAATCACCATCCCTTGGATACCGGGACATCCTTCCATGCTAAGTTTTGAAATGGTCATTGACTATCTGCAACAGCGCATTCGCCTCATGGAAGATGGCAGTGTGTCGACTCCTTCCTTAGAATTGTTTAATTCAGCGGTAGAAGTGATTAATCATGGACTATGGTCCTACCTTGAGTTGCTTGAAAATTCTGTTACTGAGTTGTTTGGTCAAGCAAATCGCACGGGCTTAGAAAATTTTTCCGATCATTTTTACAATGAAGTGTGTGACCTTGAAGAGATTATTTTTAAGAAATTGAAACGCTTAGAAGGCTTTTTACCTGATTTAGAAAACGCATTGCACCTTTTTAAACAAGTTTGTCGAAGAACGGAAAAAAAGAGTTTTTTTTCGAAAAGATTTTGGTTTTTATGGGAACCGCCCATAGTAGACCCAAAGATTTTAAAAAATGTTAAAAAAAGTCTTTCCTATACCGATGCAGAACTGCTTAAATTCAAAAAGCGCTTTAATTCCTTTATAGATTTAGATCAAAGAGCTAAGGATGCTTGTGAGAAGTTTCAGTGGTTTGTGGCTTTTAAAAAGTTAGATAATGCGGATAAAATCCGTATCATAGAACTTTACAGGTTATTAAAGTTGTGGGAATTTGATAAAAAATTATCTGCATTAAACATCAAAGATCTCTCTCAAGCCATTCATCGAACAATATATAAAGACAGAGCTTATAGCTTGTTAAAGTCTTATTATAATAATATTATTGATATGCTCTGGGAAACCTCAAGGGTAATTAAAACAGATAATTTTGAAAGATTGCGATCTTCCATAATAGAAGGCATCGAATCATTTAAAGATGAAGCACATACTTTACGCAATTTAATTGCCAACTATCGTCAATTTCTTCTCAAATCAGATCCTAATCCTTATGTAGGATCACGCTGGGGTTTTGTTGAATGGGTCGTTGGACCTGAACCACGAAGAACAAAAGAATTGATGAAACTAGTCTTTGATGCCCAAAGGTTAGAAGATGCGTATAGAAAAATGGAAGATTATCTGATTCATGAAGAACACTCATTAGACCTTAGAAACATTCAAACTGAGATGGATAATTTGCTGCATGAAATGACGCAACCTTTGATGTCAAAAGGATTGATGAGGACCCGATCCGAACGTTTGATCAGTCTGCTCAATAATTGTGAAGAACTTTGCACCACTAAAGAAGGAATTATTGAAATAGTAGGTGAAGTTTTGACAAAGGCTTTGAGATTGGATTGGAAGTACCAAGTTCTTCATGATATTCCCCTTTTTGAAGACCTTTACCATATTCATATGGGCATTTTAGATGTTTTCGAAGATCGCTATCACACCAATAGGCTGCAAAGATTTAAACATGTGATTCATCAGATTCAACAATGGGCAAGAAGCGGCGGTACCTATAAACATATCGATGACATCGAAAATGATATTAATGACGTCAAGGAACTGGCTCAAGATTTCTTAGGTTCTGTACAACGGATGACACAATCTGAGAATATGAATCCTCATGCACTGGAGGAATTTACGATTCTTTCGCGAAATCTCTTAGAATATCGCTATATTTTTAACCGATTTTTTCACCAGCTGCATCAAAATGGGGCAGAAGGAGATTATGTCGTTCAGCAGTTTCTTTTTCTAGATCAATACTTTGAAGCAGTCGAAACAAGGTTGCAAGACTGGAAGCAACGTTTGATTTCCGGCCTTCCCGACAATTAACCGCTCTGGTAATCTAGACTGCCATGGACAATATTTACTTTAGTAAGATGATCAAAACAAAAATAATCTGTACGATGGGGCCGGCTGTCAATAGCCTCGAAAAAATTCTTCAGCTCATTCAAGCTGGAATGAATGTTGCCCGACTAAACTTTAGCCATGGAACACATGAAGCGCATGCACACTTTATCTCTTTGTTAAAGGAAGCAAGAAAACAAGCAGGTGTTCCTCTGGCTATCATGCTGGATACCAAGGGTCCGGAAATACGCTTAGGAAAAGTGACAAATGGTGAATTTCCTGTTGCTCCCGGACAGCAGTTATTGCTTGTTAAGGAACAAGTAGAGGGAAATAGCCAAAGAGTCACCATCAATCCAGGATTTGTTTTAGAAAAGTTACCGGTAGGCGCTCAAATTCTTTTTGACGATGGCTATATTTTATCCAAGATTATTAAAAATAGTGCAGATGGCGTTTTGATAGAGATTGAAAATGCTGGGATGATGCGTTCAGGCAAGGGAGTTTGCATACCTGATGTTTCATTGAATTTACCTGCCATAACAGAGAAAGATATTGCCGACATCCGTTTTGGGTGCGAACAAGACATCGACATTATTGCAGCCTCTTTTGTACGTTCCGCTGAAGATGTTTTGGAGATAAAAAAATTATTAGCAGAAGAAAAGAAGTCGGAAACTCTTGTGGTTGCCAAAATTGAAAATAGAGAAGGGATCCAAAATTTCGACAGCATTGTCCAAGTAGCCGACGGCATTATGATTGCACGTGGCGATCTAGGTGTACAGGTTCCTTTAAGCCAAGTGCCAAAGTTTCAGAAAATGATGATCCGTAAAAGCTACCTTGTCGGTAAGCCCTCTGTAACTGCGACTCAGATGTTGGAATCGATGATCCAAAATCCTAGGCCAACTCGTGCTGAGGCTTCCGATGTAGCCAATGCAATTTATGATAGCACTTCTGCTGTGATGCTTTCCGGAGAAACCGCCGTAGGAAAGTATGCTATCGATGTGGTCAATGTCATGAAAAGCATAGTCCAAGAAGCTGAAATGGATTTCCACTACCAAGAATTCTTTGCACAACATGGACCACTCGTCTATCATGATGTTCCCTCTGCTGTCACATTAGCGACTGTAAAAACAGCTTATAGTTCTCATGCACGAGCCATTTTTGCTTTTACCGTGACCGGCTCAACCGCTAGGTTGCTTTCTCGTTTACGGCCTTCTATGCCTATTGTAGCATTAACACCTAACGAAAAAAGTTATCATCAGATGGCCTTTTTCTGGGGCGTCATTCCTTTTTTAAATAATGATGTCAGTTCCTTGCAGGATGGTTTTCATAAGATCAGCCAGTTTGCCTTAGAGAAAGAAATCGTTAGCTATGGCGATTTGGTTGTGGTGACTGCGGGTTCACCTTTTGGCATTTCTGGAACGACGAATATGATGATGGTCGAAAGCATTGGCGAAGTCCTTGTGAGAGGACACATTGGGCATGGGCACCGCGTACATGGAAATATTACGCATGTTGTTTCACCCGATTCCCGTAAACCTTATTCTGTACGAGGCCAACTGCTTGTTTTAACGATGTGTGATAAGTCCTATCAGCCATTGATCCAAGAGTCTGCGGGTGTCATTCTGCAAAATCATATGGATGATATTGACTCCGAAGTTTCCGTTTTAGACATCACCAAGAAGCTTAATAAGCCTGTACTTGTGCGGGCTGACGAAGCCTTCCGTATTCTTAAAGAAGGCCAGCTGGTCACACTCGATCCTGAAAAAGCCCTTGTTTATAAAGGCGTCGTCCTCTCAGCAGGATAAATCTTTTAAAAATAATAAAAGAGCACTGTTTTTGCGTAGCAGAACCCTTCTTATTTTTTAGGGGTCCCACCAGAAAAAAGCTCTTCGCATACTTCTTCAGCCGCTTCCCCACCAATTTTAGAGACCTGATGGAGATTAGCAAAGGCCTGCGGCAATGCCGCACCTGCTAAAGGAATTGCTAAGGCTAAAGGTGGGAATGCGATCGACTCAGCAATTAGTACCGGAATACCACCTACAAGTGCTTTAGTGCCGAACTCGAATTCTGTTACCTTTTTAGCTGTTTCACATGCAAAAGCTTCTGTTTTGGGTTTTTGGCTTTCCTCAATTGCTTTTGTAGTTTCGGCAAATGCCTTACCTAAATTATAAGCATTTAATAACTTATGCATTTGCAATATCTCAGCAATTGAAAGTTTTTCAAGCTTTAAACTGTAAAAAACTTTCCACAAAGCAGTATATAAAAAATTTCTCTCGTTTAAAAGCCTGAAGTTCAAAATTATGCGTTTTTTGCGTCTTTAATTTATTTATGTTAAAATATGGGCTATAATTCTTTCTCGGAATTTAGTATGGAACCTTTAGATAACAGAAAATTAGATAATCCCATCTATCAGCCAACTGATAAAATTCATCTACACAATTTACCCACCGACCTCCTTATCACTATTTTCTCTCGTCTTAAAACATTTGATGAAATGATCACGTGGGGTTCCACCTGTCGAAAGTTTAGACAGATTTTTCACCATGCTAAAAATTGGGAACATGCCATTCCTTTTGAAAAAATGTTACATCAAAGAGGAGAATTTAAAGATTGGCGAAAATTTCAAGATATTCTCTTTGGACACATCAATGAAAAAACGTTAGGCATAGAAAATGAGAAAGAAGAGCATTTTTCACGAGAACTAGCAACACTTTTTTTTAACCATGCAGATGAGGATATATTAGATTTATTTATCGTCAATTTAGCACGAAAAAAAACAACATTTATCAAATTTTTGGATCTCCTTATCCCTGAAAAACTTGAACGTACAACTTTTAAAACATGGGCTAAATACATTCCGGAAATAGAATATCATCCTCTTAAGCTTCTTCCTTTTATAAAAGGATTAAAGCATTTAAAAATTATGACACAGAATGTAAACGATGAAAATCTTAAAATCCTAGCTCAGTTGCCAGAATTAGAAACACTTTTTATTTGTGAATGCGATATGACTGAAGCAACACTTCAGATCATCTGTGGCTTAAAAAACCTTAAATCTTTGGAATTAGGAAATCCGCTTAAGGTCCCACTGGAAAAATTCTCTCTTTTAGAAACTTCACAGATAGAATATTTTACTTTAGCCAGACATTTTAAAATAAAGGATGAGCATCTCAAATTTCTTGAAAATATGCCTGCATTGAAAGTTTTTCAAGCATTAAATAGTAGGCTTCTTTCTAAAGAGTTTATTCGTAAAGAATTTCATAAACCTAAAACTTGAAAAATATATCATGAAAAAGCATCTCTTAGTTCTTTTATAGTGGGGCGATCTTTCGGATTAAGAGCAAAACATTGTTTGACAATGTCAATCTGATCATCGTTAAATCTGCCTTTACAGTTTGCTTCAAATTTAGCAAAATCTTCTGCATATTGTGTTTTACTAGGATCAAATTGAGAAATAACACCTCGCATACGAACTTCATTGTTACTTTGTTCACATTCTTTTTGCAGCAATGAAGGACCTTCACTATTCATCATTTGAAAAAGGATGAGTCCTAATGACCAAATATCTGCATTTTGATTATATAAGATTCTTTTTCCTATATCATTGGGATGGGCTTCCAAATCAGCATTAATACTTTTTGCATAAGAGCCTCCGAGTGCTTCAGGTGGTATGTAAGGATAGGTTCCTAAAGGGCGAAGAACGTTTAACTTTTGGGCATTCATGCGTTCGGGTAATCGAGAATTATGTTCTTCATCTTTTGGATCTTGTATTGTTCCAAAGTCCGAAATTTTAGCGTGCATTTTATCATCTGCCTTTTGTTTGATATCCCTATGGTCCATAGAAGAATTTGAATGTATGGTAGAATCGGCTACAAGAAGGATATTCTGTGGTTTGAGATCTCTATGAGCCATTCCCAACTCATGAATTTCACCCACACCCCCTAAAATTTCAGAGATAAAAGTTTTTGTTTGTTTAAGATCTACCTCTTTTTTAGGATTTTTGATCGCTTGAGTATTAGGATCATAAGTGGGTATGTAGTTAGATAAATCTCCACCAGTAGCATAGGGATAAAGTGTAGTATTCGTTTCTTTTATAGCTCCAGAAGGCCTTTCACTTTCTGAAGATTTTTGACGGCCTGATGCAAGTGGGAGAAGTATATTTTTAGGATTTGTAATGGAGATCCTTTCATTAAAATGCTGTTCGTTCATTACGTCTACTTGAGCAACTTCTACTTGGTTTAAAGGAATTGGCTCCCTAGGTTTACGCGAAACAATGAACTTTCCTGTTTGATCAATTGCCTTTTTAGCAATGTTAAAACTGCCTTCCCCAATTTTAGTTCTAGTGCTTTCCAGAGTAGGTTTTTTTAGAGTGGGGGTTTTCATATGCATTTGTTCAGCTAATTGCAGCTGCCCGGTATTGTTCATGTAAATATAGGCTGAACGTGGCAAAGGCTCGGTACCTCGATAATAATGCCTTGATAGTTTTACGACTTCTCCAGGCTTTAAAGATTTTATTTTTTGCTTATCCGCATCATTAGGCAGATCTTCAAGATATTTCTTAGCTGTAGAAAATACCCTTTCTGCAGTTGATTCCGGAGTATAAATTTCCCCGCCATAATCAGAAAAACCTCGTTTTGGTTGTGAATCAGGGTCTTGTTTAAGAACATAATCTCTATGTTGTTCGAGTTCATCTGCCACTTTATGAGTAACGGTTTCTGTTTGTGGATGGTCATTCTGTATATTTTGCCTCATGATATTAACAATTTTGACTGCGGTGTGGATAATTTTCTGATCCGCTTCATTAAAATGGTTCAGTTCTGCTGGAATTTCACCCCCTCGCAATAGATTGATCATATTGGTGAGAAGCTTTGCTTGATTAAGGGGAGTCAATTGTCCCAAATCATCGACTAGGGACGAATCAGCCTCAATTTCACTTTGGGTAAGCAGGCGATCAGTGACGACTTGTGTAATTTTAGTTTCTTGATCCGTTTTAATATCGATGGCCGGATTATCCAAGGATAAATCAGGGGAAAGATATCTATTTAAATGTTCCAAACTAGGAGAATTAGAAGGTAATTTTTCCATAATACCTCCTAATATAATGATATATTAAAATTTAATTATTTATCTTTAATTATAATAGTTTGTAATTATTTTAAAATAAAAACTATAATAATAGTGTGATTTTTATAATTAGCGAGATAAATATGGAACCTATTTCCTCTAATGGAAGAGAATTACCCTACCTACCCCCAGTAGCCAAGGGAGAAAAAAAAATCATTCAATTTCTCGTTAACTCCGTGCTAAAAAATGTGGCAATTGATGAAGTAAAGTTAGCACAACAACCTAAAGAGATAAAAATTAAGGGAATCATAAGTAAATATGTCCAATTGAATGCTCAAGATAGCCAAGGTAAAATCTACCATGTTACAGTCAAACTTTCTGATTTAGCTCAAAGATTAGGTAAAACAGAAGAAGAACTCAAAAAAGCTGTCAAAGATAAAAAAAACATCTTTGAATCCACAAAACTAGAAGTAAAAAGTGAGTCTAAAAAAATGCTAAGCACTTTGAGTGATGAACCTGAAGTGCGTACGGCAGATAATTTGCTTCCTTATGAAAATTTGCCTGAAGATTTATCCCAAGAAACCGAAAGCACAATCCAGGAAACTAGCTTCCTGGATAAGCCAGAAAGGAGAACCACAGATACTTTGCCTCCTTTAGAAACGTTACCTGAAGAAGAAGCTTTTGAAGTGAGAACTACACAATCAGAGCTTCTCCCCTTAGAAACATTGCCTCCACAAACTCTAGAAGTAAGAGGCTACATTGATCCACGTCTGACCGCAGCAATTACTCAGATAAGTGAGGAAAGATTGGCCGAAGTCAATTCAGCCTTTGCACCCTCTGAAATAAAAGAGGCAACCTTTCATTTAACAGCTAAATTAGGCGAGGGCGGCAATAATGCTGTTTTTGAAGCCATTATCCAACATGTGGGTGAAGAGACAGTCGCCTTTATTCAACCTCTTGAATCCAAACCTTTGTCTCAAGATGAAAAACGTCGTCACTTGTTGAGCATCATGAATGATCTTAGAGGTTTGCCAAATGTTGGGGAAATTAAGGCAGTGGTTTGGAAAAATCCACCAGAAGGTTCTCAGTTAGATAAAAGGGAATTATTAGGTTTCATGATGGAAAAAATGGATAGCGATTTGGCTGTTTATTTGAGTGTAAGAAAGCCAACCTTCGGAGAAAAGAAAGAGATCATTAAAGGTATTTCGACAGGTATTTCAGCTTTGCATGCTAAAGATATCGTTCATAGAGATTTGAAACCTGGAAATATCCTATTCAAAAAAGGTGTACCTTATATCATAGACCATGAATTAAGCTTAAAATTGAGAAAAAATTTCGAAGGCTTTGAAGAATCTATTAAGGCCGATCATCTAACTGTAGAAAGTGCCACCGGTACTTTAGAGTTTTTACCGCCCGACTTAATTGGTTATGGATATAGAGAAACCCCTTTAGAAGAGTTTAGAGAGAATGTTATTTTACAAAGAGATTTAGCCAATTATGAAACAAACCAGATGAGTAAAGGGGAAATCCCTACAGCCTATCGCTGGAAAAGTCAGGATCGTTATGACGCAGGACTTATCTTTTATGAAATATTAACCGGGGAAAAAGTACCCTGGCTTGCAGATTTACAAAATAACAGGTTGTCAGATGCCCAAAAATATAAATTTCTTACAATTAATCATAGAGATATGAAAAACGGGGATCAATTTGTTTATAGAGACCGCCTTATGCAAAAATTAGCAGAAGCAGGGCCTAACAACAGCATTAAATATGTAGAAGGTAGGCTTATCAGGGTCATGGGACTTAAAAACGAACACAGAGAAGAAGCTCAAGATTATATTAACCTATGCCATTTCATTTTTGAGCTTTTAGATCCCGATCCTCGAAATCGACCCATGCTGGCAGATAAAAGACTTGCATCAGTTGAGAGCTGGCGATAAGGAGAGAGTTAGGTTATAAGACTAAATAATATACTTTAGTTAATTAATAATTGAAATTATTTGCTTTTTAAAGTAAAATTTTGTCTTTATTTTACTTTAAAAGGGCAGTATGACCTCAATTTTATCTTTATCGGACGAACTGCTCATAGAAATTTTTCAATATCTGCCCTTTGGTGTTCTCAATACTTCCGGTTATGTGTGTGTAAAGTTTAAACAAATTGCCGGAGATATCCTCCTTCTTCAAAAAGGGATAAAATCATCTAACAGCATCGTTATCGCTGGAAAAATAGGTTTACTCTATCCTGTGGGCAGTTTTTTACTAGACAGCTTAATGGAAATGAAAAACTTGAATCAGCTTAATATTCGTGAAGTCAAGCTAGCGTGTACAGGTAATAAGGTAGAAAAGATTTGCAAGTTGCTTACTCAATTTAAAATTGAAAGAGTGGTGCTTCATGTTTTGACTTTTCCTCGCAAACAAACTCAAGCTTTAACCCTGTTGGCACATGTTTCTGGATTAAAGAATATTTCCTTATACGTAAAGGCAAATGAAAAGGTTTTAGCGGAATGCGATGCGGTGAATGATGCCTTTAATACTTTAGATAAAGATCTTTTAAGAACAAATGTAAAACGCGACTTAAGATTTTTATGACGTGGAAATCTGGTAGGGGCAAATCACTATAAAAAAGAATCTATCTGGGCCAATGCGCAGATAGCTGCTGTTTCAGTCCTCAGAATATTCTTATGCAAGCTTATACCTGTTGCCAACTTTTCTAATATGATCTCTTCAGAAGCACTAAAACCTTTTTCGGGACCAATAAAAAAAATAATCTCTTGGCTAGGCTTAAAAGTATCTTTTAATTTGGGTGCCTTTGGGTTGATGTCTCCAAAATAAGCGCAAGGCGGTCTTTGCCAATTTTTTAGAGGAGGTGCCAGCGAAATTTCGGGTAAAAACAATGCCCCGCACTGTTTCAAAGCCGCAATTGTTAGGTGGCGGCATCTTTCTAGTTGATTGGCGCTGAGCTCTTTTTTTTCACTGAAATCACCCGGAAATAAACGCAATTCACTCATTCCTAATTCGGTCCCTTTTTCTACAATGAAATCCAATTTGTTTTGCTTAGGCAGAGCTTGCGCTAAAATAATTTTTGTAGAGGGTTTTTCAACCTTAGTGACCTTTTGAAGGATAATCGTTGTTTTTTGCTTTTCAATCGAATCTACAACCCCTATGGCTAATTCGCCTTTGCCATTGATCAGCTCAATTTCTTCTTCAGGGCGTATTCTCATTACCTTGATATGGCGGTGTTCCTCAGCATCAAGAGCTATTACAGCATTTTCTTCAAATAGGTCAGGATAAAAAAAACGTTCAGAGGGCATTGGGAACATTCACTAGAATAAATGAATTCTCTATCCTGGCATCAATTTTTAAAGGAGTCTCTGGAGAGGTATAGAGTTTTAAATTATTTAAATAACTTCTGAACCGCTTTTGCAAATGAATGACACGCCATTTTGTATGAATCGGTTCGTCTGTTTTAGAGGAGGAATTAGAAGTTAGAGCACTGATATATTTTTTCTCTAAACCTTCAGGATCTACAATATTGACGGACCAATTTAAATTTTGGCCATCCAAGAAAGGCTGTGCAATAAGAACGATTTCGATATTGTCTCTGATTGTTTCTAAGAAGAGTTTACTGACATCCTTGGCATAAAGAGGTAGATCAAGAAGAAATAAATGATTCTCAGATTTAAGCGGAGGATTGATTTTTAAAGGAAGTGTGTCAGGATTGAGCATTTGACCGGTTTTTAAAGGATAAAAAATTCGTATCGGAGGATGTATCCCCAAGGGCATCGTTTCCTTTCTTAAAAAGTCGATATGCAAATTTTGGGCATCGGCATCATTTAAATCTTCTAAAGCATTATTTCGAAAGGGTACAGCCACCTTTTTCCAGGTATTTGGAATAAAAAAGCTCACTTCATCATCATGGTAATTATTTCTTGAGCTCTTAATTTTATCTAATTCGGCTTTTGAAATAGTTCCCAGGTCAAATTGGACTTCTAATCCTTCGGATACCAGCTTTTGCACCAGTTCTTCCGGCCCAGATACTTTTTGTACAAGCTTTTGCGGCCAGTAGTCTAAATAGATATAGCCTTGCGGAGGTTGACCTTTAGGAGGCAAGATGGTCAATGGCACCTCGCCAAAGATTAAAGGGCTTAATTTTAATGTAAATTCATTGTGATTAACTTGTGAAATATCATTGGCCAAATCAAATGAAGGATTCAAACTTCTCAGGTTTTTTTTTGTTAAATTGACCACCGAAATATCATTCGTCAAGGTAGAAGCATCTACAATGACCTCTACATCGCCAGGTTCCAACTCATCAATAACTCCTTTGGAACCTGTTAAAGTGAGAGTTATTCTTTTTGCCAAAAGACCATTAGGTTGAAGGCCAACAATTGTTTGACCGCTAGGCAAGCTGACAATCCTTACAGGAATATTCGTTAAGTTTTTTGTATCGATGATCGTTCCGTTTACAAAAAGCCAAATAAAAAAAGCGGCAAGAATGGCAAATATTTTTCTTTGCCAATTATTAAAGAAAAAAGGCATTACGTTTTCCATACACCCCACTTACCAAGAAGTTTCATGCCTTTGCTAGAATCAGGCGGCGTAAATACACTTCTGATGATCCCTTTGAATCTATCCGTTTTTACGCCCCGTGTCATAATCCCTTCTCTGGCAATCGAAACTTTTCCTGTCTCTTCCGACACGACAATAATCAATGCGTCCGTTACTTGGCTAATGCCAAGGCCTGCCCTATGCCTCGTTCCCATAGATTTTGTAATTTGCGAACTATCATCGGCTAAAGGTAGAATTGTTGCTGCTGAAAGAATGGTTGTTCCACGGATGATAATAGCGCCATCATGCAGGGGAGTTGTCGGAATGAAAATCGTTTCCAATAACTCTGGCGAAAAGTTGGCATTCAAAAGTACAGCCTTATTCGCGTATTCATCCAAAGGATCGTGGTTTTCAAGCAAGATCAAAGCTCCAATTCTTCTTTCTGCAAGCCTAAAAACAGATTGCGAGATGCTTTCCAAAAATTTATCAAACTCCGTCAACTCTTTATATTTTTTTCCTTTGAAGGAAAGTTTCGATAATGCTAACCGGATTTCAGGCTGGAAAATAATTAACAATCCTACGACAGCAACGTTAACGAAATTGAGGGCCAGTTTGTTAATTACAGGCAGATCAAACCAGGCGGAAAGGGTATAGACAGCAATAAAAGCCAGGGTGCCAATCAACACGTCCATCGTACGTGTATTCCAGAAAAAGGAAAGAAGATAGTACAGCACGATAGAGATAAGAGAGATCTCTAACAGAGGAACTATCATGTAATAGAATTGCATTGATACCTTTGACTGATGTGTAGAATATCTATAACATCTCTATGCTCCTGCACATCATGAACCCGAATCACATCAGCTCCTGACAATATAGCAAGAGTATTCATCGCAATAGTAGCTGCTAAAGCTTCTTCAGGCTTCATCTTTAAAGGAATTCTTATAAACAGTTTCCTTGAAACCCCAAGAAGTAAAGGAAAACCTAATTCCTTTAACCTGGGCAGATTTTGAATGATTTCATGATTATGAGCAACCGTTTTTCCAAACCCAATTCCAGGATCTAAGAAGATGTTTTCTGACCGGATGCCATGGTTGATGAGTGTATCAATTTTTTTTTGAAACCACTCAAATAAGTGGTTCATCACTCCTTCAGGATAATGCGGTGCATCTTGCATGGTACGAGGATCACCCTGCATATGCATGACAAAGATCGGAACATTGGATTCAGCAGCGAGACGGATCATATTCAAATCATTAAATCCGGTAATATCATTTATGCAAGCTGCACCGGCATTTAAAGCAGCTTCCGCAACTGCAACTTTTTTTGTGTCGATGGAAATAGGTATGGTAAGTAATTTGCTTAGTTCTTGAATGACAGGCACTACGCGTTCGATTTCTTCTTGGGCTGTGATTTGTTCGGTACCTGGAAAAGTGGATTCACCCCCTATATCTAGGATATCCGCGCCCTCTGTTTCAATTTCTTTTGCTCTTTGGATAGCTTTATCCCGATCCATATAGCGGCTTTTTGAAAAGTAGGAATCCGGGGTCATATTTAATATGCCCATCAATTTTGGTTTTTGAGTGAAAGTTAAAACCAAGCTGCTTTCCTCCTTATCTCCCTACCTGAAGCTTGTTTGTTTAAAAATGATATCATAAATAATAACATTTTTCTTAGAATAATATTTTAAAATAAAATGTTTCCACTAGACCCACTTCATCTACGCTATTTTATTTCGCTTATCGCAAAGCCATTGACTTTGTATTACTTGCATACTCGGACAGAAGCGTGAATTAGGCGCAAGTTGGATTTTATTAAATGTTTCATTATGATCGCACCAAATTAGGAATTTTATGAGTATAAGTTGTCCTACTCTTTATACTTGGCGTGCATTTGGATCTGAGCAAAGAAAATTTGTTCCTCCCAAATGTATGACCCACTTTACTGTTATCAATTTAGGTCATAAAGGGATAGGGATTCAACCTTTCCAGCACATTGGGATCCTAAGCTTAGAATTCCACGTGGACAAGTTGTCGCGG
>JADMIO010787564.1_pt1 | contig 49954 bp, 47 predicted proteins | sample 8958161 | NCBI WGS metagenome assembly JADMIO01 (sample SAMN16585339, study PRJNA669376) | soil metagenome | isolation source: Crop rotation soil | place: USA: Cullars Rotation, Alabama | collected 2011
CTGAGTCGCCGAGGGCGATAGAATCGGCGCCGTTCATGCGTTTTTCAGCAAGCTCTTAGCTGTTGGCGGTTGGCGGTTGGCGGAGATTTCAGGAATTCCGATCAAGTTCACCGTCAACCATCAACCGATAACCGCCAACTGGCAATTCCAACTGCCAACGTCGGCACTGCCGAATGACGCATATAATCCCAGTCGCGTGTTTTCAAGTCGGAGCGAGACATGACCTGGTGTTTCCGAATTCGACGGTTCGACCGTGCGCTGACGCCCGCTGCGTCCATGCTGGTCGTGCTGCTGGCGCTCGCTGGCTGCAGCGGGGGAGGCGAATCAACCGTGACAACTCTGATCAAGCAAGACGGGACGCTCGGCACCGGCGCCGAGGCGGCCGCGGGCCGGCGCGTGACCGTGCACTACACGGGCTGGCTGTACGATGCCTCGAAAGCCGATCACAAGGGCAAGAAGTTCGACAGCTCCCGGGATCGCAACGAGCCGTTCACGTTCAATCTGGGCGCTGGCGAGGTGATCCGCGGCTGGGATGAAGGTGTGGCGGGCATGAAGGTAGGCGGGCAGCGAACCCTGACCATTCCAGCCGATCTCGGGTACGGCGCCCGTGGAGCGGGAGGCGACATCCCGCCGAACGCGACGCTGGTCTTCGACGTTGAACTGCTGAACGTCGGGTGAGCCGGGAACGACAAATCATTCACCCTTCCATGTGCTCGGTTCTCGGTTCGTGTTCAGCTTCAGTTCGCGTTCGGTCCATGTGTCGAACCTGAACTGAACGTTGAACGCGAACAGAGAAGTGAGCCCGACGAAGCGTGAACGTGTTCCCGGTGTTCTGGCTGTTCTGCTTGCGTTCCTGCTGATTCTTGCCTCGGTGCCGGCGATCCGGCATCTCCGGGAGCTCCCGCCCCCTCCGCCGCCGCCTGTTCGCCTCTCGCTCGCTCTTCCCCCTGATCTCGTTCTGGGGTCGGGCAACGATGTGCTCGACGCAGCGGTATCACCCGACGGACGCCAGCTGGCGTTCGTGGCCACTGCTGCCGGCCAGGCCCGGCTCTGGCATCGGGCGTTCGACGGCGATCGCAGCGAGCCACTCGAAGGGACCGACGGCTCCTCGGGCCCGGCCTGGAAGCGGGATGGCCGCACCATCGCATTCTTCGCGCAGAGAAGGCTGAAATCGATCTCGCTCCCCGATTTACGCGTCAGCGAGCTCGCCAACGCTCCCGACCCGGGTGGCGCAGCATGGTCGGCCGACGGATCGCTGCTCTTCGTGCCCGATACGCACGGCCCGGTGCAACGGCTCCGGGCCGGCGTCGCCGCGAACGTCACGACGCTCGGGCCGGGCGATCGCGGTCACTCGTTTCCCGCCGCGACCGACGGCGGATTCCTGTACATCGCCACCCGCAACGACGGTTCCCGTGTCGTAAGGGCGGCGCTCGGTGGTCCCGACGTCGACCTGACGATGGCATCGGGACATGCGGAGATGGTGGACGGTCATCTCCTGTACGTGCGGGATGGCGTGCTGCTGGCGCGCACGTTCGACCCTGCCCGCCGTGTGTTGACGGGATCGCCAACGCCAATCGGATTGAACATCGGCGTCTCCGGCAGCGGACACGCGTTCTTCAGTGCCTCTCCGCGAGTGCTGGTCTGGGCGTCGGCGGCGCCGAATGCGAGCGAGCTTGCCTGGTTCGACGTTTCCGGCAGGAAGCTGGGAACCGTGGCCGACCCCGGCGAGTACTGGCAGGTCCGGATAGCTCCGGACGACCGGCGCCTGGCGGTCACGGCCGTGGAACCCAACCTCCGGACACTCGACATCTTCGTGGTTCCGCTCGATCAGCCGACAAACGACAAGCAGCGCCTGTCGCTGGCGCTGGCGGCCGACAGCGATCCCGTCTGGTCGCCCGACAGCACGCGCGTGGCGTTCCGCTCCATGCGAACGGGAACCGGCAATCTCTTCATCCGGCGGATCGGCAGCCCGGACGCGAGGGAAGAGCCTGTCATCGCATCGGAGCTGGACAAGACCGCGCTCGACTGGCGCGGCGACGCGATTCTCTTTCAGGCGCCTCGTGCAACCGGCGGAATGGACCTCTGGGTACTCGACATCGCGCGAAGGGCCGAGGCGCAGCTGACCCGATCCGGATTCACGACGCGTGATGCGAGATGGTCACCCGACCGCAGCCGCATTGCCTATGCGTCGGACGAGTCGGGGAGATCGGACATCTACATCGAGCCATGGCCGCGCGACGGCCGGAGGACGCGCGTGTCGTTCGCCGGCGGCACGCGCCCCGAGTGGAGCGGGAACGGACGACAGCTGTTCTTCATCCGCGAGGGCGAACTCATGCAGGCACGGTTACGGGATGGCGGCTTCGCCGCCGGTGTCGAGAGCCCCGTTGCGATACCGGGATTGAGGGGCGTTCGCGACTACGCCCTCGCCCACCATTCTGAGCGCGTCCTCGTGCTCACCGCCCCCACCCCACGCGACCAGCCGCCCGCCCATGTCGAGATCGACTGGCAGTCGCTCGTCGAGAGCCCGACTCGACGCTGAATCCATCGCTCACGGGCCTCGATCACCGGCCTCGATCACCGGCCTCGATCACGGGCCACAGAGACACAGAGGCACAGAGTCTTTCTTTCACGTATTCACTTTTTCACTTTTTCACTTCTTCACTTCTTCACTTACTTCTTCCACTTTTCCACTTCTTCCACTTTTCCACTTAGTACAGCCAGTCCACCACCACCTCGCGCACGCCGCTCCTGACCGGCAGGACCTCGTGAGGCGTCTCCGACGGAAACGCCACGAGCATTCCGGCCTGTGGCGTGATGTCGACGGTCGCTCGTGGAGCGTGGAGATACAGTCGCAGCGTGCCTCCAACGAAGCCGCCGGCATCCTCGACCGCGCTGTTCAGAAAAACGACGACGGACACCCGCCGTTGCCATTCGACTGCGTGGGGATCGTCGCCGCGATCGGTGTGCCGTCCGTAGAAGCCGCCCGGGGCGTATTGAAGGAAGCTCGGTCCGACGTATCTGGTGAGGGGCAGATCGAAGTGCGCGCCGAGCGGGCCCAGCATGACCTCGATTGCGCGCTCCACCGTGGCAACCGCGCGTGGATCGACGTCGACATCGGCCGCGCGGCGTGCCTCCCTGTCGATGGCATACCCTCCGGCAACGATCTCGGCCGGCGTCGCGGACGCAGCGGCCATCGCAGCACGGATGGCGCCGCAGAAGTCCGAATCCCACCAGCCGGGGCGCTGCAGCACTCTCCTGTCCATGGGGACCCTCGCCTCTCCGCCGCGGATCGTAGCATCGCGAGCGGGAAGGTCCGGGGCCGCGGCCGGTCCCGGCTACGCAGAAATTCCGAACGAACCGATAATAGGAGGCGTGACGACGTCTTCCGGATCGCAACGCAGCTCGCGTCCGCTTCTGAAATGGGCCGGGGGCAAGCGGCAGCTGCTGCCCGCGCTGCAGCAGTACTACCCTTCCGCGTTCGCGCGCTACATCGAACCGTTCTTCGGCAGCGGCGCCGTGTTTTTCGATTTGTACAGCTCGGGCCGCCTCGCGGGGCGGCAGGCCCACCTCGTTGACGACAACGCCGATCTGATCGGCTGTTACACGATGCTTCGCGACGAGCCGGACGCGGTGATCGCGTCGCTACGGAGGCTCGCGCGCGGCCACGCCGAGGGCGGGGCCGACTTCTATTACGAGGTGCGTGACGGGCGGTTCAATCCGACCCGCGCGGCCGGCCGGCCTTACACACCGGACACGGCAGCCATGCTGATCTATCTGAACCGGACGGGCTTCAACGGGCTGTTCCGGTTGAACCGCAGGGGCGAGTTCAATGTCCCCGCCGGACGGTACGTGAATCCCGGCATCTGCGACGAGGTTCATCTGCGAACAGTGTCGGCTGCCCTGCGGGACAGCGGCATCACCATCGAGCGGGGTTCGTTCGAGCGTCCGCTGTCGACCTGCAGGGCGGGAGATTTCGTCTACTGCGATCCGCCCTACGCCCCGCTGAGCCGAACGGCGTCCTTCGCACACTACACCGCGGGGGGATTCGATGACGGCGATCAACGCCGCCTGCAGGGCGCCGTCATTGCGGCCGCGGAGCGCGGGGCCATCGTCGTGCTCTCGAATTCGAGCGCGGTGGAGATCGAACGCCTCTACTCGACCGCCAACGCACGCAGGGCTGGTCTTCGCATCCGGCGGGTGAGCGCGCGCCGGGCGATCAACTGCAACGCCGCGCACCGGGGATACGTCGACGAGCTGATCGTAACGAACCTTCCGGCAGTCCGCGTGACGCACCGGACTCCCGCGCTTCCGGCCCGGCCCTCGATGCTTCGCGCCGGGCTTCGACGCGCGGTCCGCAAGCCGGCGTGACAGTCCTTCATGCGTCCGCGATCCTGGACGTGGGTTCGTGTTCAGGTTCGGTGTGTGGGGGTCCACGTGCGGTGTTCGGGTGCCTGTCGCAGGCCACAAGACGTGTTACGCTGACCCGATGCGAAAGTGGCGGAACTGGCAGACGCGCCGGACTTAGGATCCGGTAGCCGAAAGGCTATGGGGGTTCAACTCCCCCCTTTCGCACCAGCCTCCGCTCACGTAGAGGGTTGAGCTCCGGCTTGGCAGGCTCAGCCTCCAAGAAGAGGTTTTGAGCTCCGGTCAAGGCAAGCTCGGCCTCACTCGCGAAAGCGTTCGCAGCGAACGACGGCCAGGCACACATACCTCGAGCGACACGTCTGTGACAGAACTTGTCGCGCCACAGCGCCGGAGGCGTGAAGTGGACACAGCGCCGGAGGCGCGGAGGCGGATGAAAACAGACTTCGTCGACGTCAGCGAAACCCGCAAGACCCTCACGATTGAAATTCCCACCGACGTCGTGGACGCTGAAATCGCCAAGGTGGCAAAGGGGTACACGAAGCAGGCGCGGCTGCCCGGCTTCCGCCCCGGCAAGGTGCCCACGACAATCGTCAAGCAGCGCTTCCGTGAGGAGATTCTGCACGACGTCATGCATCATCTCGTACCGCGCGCCGTTGACGCGGCGCTGCAGGAGCGCGGGATCGAGGCCATCGACACGCCGGGCATCTCCGATGTGAAGCTCAACGAAGGACAACCGCTGACGTTCACCGCGGCGATCGAAACCGTTCCGACATTCGATCCTGGTGACCTGTCCACGATCGTCCTGACGCAGCCGGCCGTCCAGATCACGGATGAATCGGTCGACCGCGCCATCGAACAGCTGCGCGAGCGCACGGGGAAGTTCGAGGCCGTCGAGGGCCGGCCTGTCGCCGACCGCGACGCGGTCGTCATGGACCTGGTGCGCAGCAACGCGTCAGGCGAGTCGGAGCGGCACGACGGTGTGTCGCTGGAGCTTGGCAAGGCGGGGAACCCGCCGGGGTTCGACGAGAACCTGATCGGCATGCAGCCGGGCGACACGAAGTCGTTCAACGTCCACTTCCCGGAGGACTACCCCGGGGACCTGGCCAATACCGACATGACGTACGAGGCGACGATCAAGGAGATCCGTCACCGTGTGCTTCCCGAGCTGGACGACGAGTTCGCCAAGGATGTGGGCGACTTCGAATCGCTGGCGGCGCTCCGGGAGCGCGTTCGGCGCGACCTGCAGGAACAGGCCGAGGACAGCGTCAGACGGAAGGTGCGCGGCGATCTGTTCAAGGAGCTGGCGTCGCGCGTGTCGTTCGAGCTGCCGTCTTCACTGGTCGATCGGGAGCTCGATCGGCGGGTCGAGGAGTTCGCGCGGCAGCTGACGCAGCAGAACATCGATCCCCGGCAGACAGGCGTCGACTGGGGTGAACTCCGGGAGGCCCAGCGCGCCTCGGCGCGCGAGGCGGTGGCCAGTGCTCTCGTCCTGGACGAGGTAGCCAGGCGGGAAAACATTACTGTCGGGGACGAAGATGTCGATAGCAGATCGACAACTTCGCCGAGCGCTCGGGACGGACACCGGCGGCCGTCCGGGCTCAGCTGGAGAAGGACGGTGGCCTCTCCCGTCTCTCTGCGGGATTACGCCGGGAGAAGGCGGTTGACTTGGCCCTCTCGCGTGCTAAGATGGTTACTGACTCCCAAAGCATTGATCATTAACGGTTTGCGGAAGGGCGCCTCGTTGATGACCGGCGTGCAGTGACTGACGCCTTACCAGGAATCGCCCGTCAGCATCCACAACTCGACAACGATCGCGAATCGTCATTCAACGCTCACAAATGAATTACGCCCAGCTGGTGCCGATGGTGGTCGAGCAGACCAATCGCGGCGAGCGCGCTTACGACATCTTTTCGCGGCTGCTGAAGGACAGCATCATCTTCATCGGCACGCCCATCGACGACACGGTGGCCAATCTCGTCATCGCCCAGATGCTGTTCCTGGAGGCGGAGGATCCCGACAAGGACATCCTTCTCTACATCAACAGTCCGGGTGGGTCGATTACGGCGGGATGCGCGATTTACGACACGATGCAGTTCATCAAGCCCGACGTGCAGACCTACTGCATCGGGCAGGCGGCCTCGATGGCCGCGGTGCTGCTCTCGGCCGGGGCGAAGGGCAAGCGTTTTTCGCTGCCGAACTCCCGGATCGTGATCCATCAGCCGCTCATGCAGGGGCTGGCGGGCCAGGCCACGGACATCGACATCGCGGCACGTGAAATTTTGCGCATGCGCGAGCGGCTCAACGAAATCCTGGTCCTCCACACCGGGCAGCCCCTCAAGCGCATCCAGGACGACACGGAACGCGACTACATCATGTCGGCCGACCAGGGGAAGGAATATGGGATTATCGATGACGTCATCCGCAAACGGGCGTAATATCGGAAAGGCTTCAGACTTCAGGCTTCAGGCTCCCGGTATTTGGCGTTAGGCTCCAGCCAAAGCCCAGAGTCCAGCGCCCGGAGCCTGAAGACAACAGTATGGTCAAGAAGACCGGCGAGACCGAAATCCTCCGCTGCTCGTTCTGCAACAAGGATCAAAACGACGTCCGCAAGCTGATCGCGGGACCGACCGTGTTCATCTGCGACGAGTGCGTCGAGGTCTGCAACGACATCATCGCGGACGACAACCGGTTCGAGAACCGGGGTGTACGGTCGTCACTGCCCTCTCCTCCGGAGATCAAGAAGTTCCTCGACGAGTACGTCATCGGTCAGGAGCGCACGAAGAAGAAGCTGGCGGTCGCGGTCTACAACCACTACAAGCGGCTCGAGATCCAGAAGCAGCCGCGCAGCCGCAACGACGTCGAGCTCACCAAGTCGAACATTCTGATGATCGGGCCGACCGGCACCGGCAAGACGCTGCTCGCGCAGACGCTCGCCAAGCTGCTCTCGGTGCCCTTCACGATCGTCGACGCCACCACGCTGACCGAAGCGGGGTACGTGGGCGAGGACGTCGAGAACATCATCCTGAAGCTGCTGCAGGCGGCCGGCGGCGACATCGAGAAGTGCCAGCAGGGCATCATCTACATCGACGAGGTCGACAAGATCTGCCGCAAGGACGAGAACCCGTCGATCACCCGCGATGTGTCGGGCGAGGGCGTCCAGCAGGCGCTCCTCAAGATCCTGGAGGGCACGGTCGCGAACGTTCCGCCTCAGGGCGGCCGCAAGCACCCCCACCAGGAGTTCTTCCAGATCGACACGACGAACATCCTCTTCCTGTGCGGCGGCGCGTTCGTCGGCCTCGAGAAGGTCATCGAGCGGCGCATCGGCAAACGCACGCTGGGGTTCAAGGCGGACGTCAAGTCGGTCCAGAAGCGCGAGGTCGGCACGACGCTCGAGTCGGTCGAGCCGGAGGATCTGATCAAGTACGGGCTCATTCCCGAGTTCGTGGGCCGGCTCCCGGTCGTCGGCACACTCCACGAGCTCGACAAGCCGGCGCTCATCCAGATCCTCACGCAACCTCGGAACGCGATCACGCGTCAGTACCAGAAGCTGTTCGAGTACGAGAACGTCAAGCTCAGATTCACCGACGATGCCCTGGAGGCGATCGCGGAATCGGCGCTCTCCCGCAAGATCGGCGCGCGCGGGCTCCGCATGATCATCGAGGACCTGATGCTCGATCTGATGTACTCGGTTCCGGGCCAGAAGAAGCTGCGTGAGGTCGTGGTGACACGCGAGGTCGTGGAGGCGAAGGACAAGTCGATCACGCTGATCGAAAAAGCCGGATAGGGAGTCCCCCCTCACCCCGTCCCTATCCTCTGACAAGGATGTAGATGGAAGTTTACGAAACGCTGCCCATCGTCCCGCTGCGGGACGTTGTCGTGTTCCCACACATGATGATGCCGTTCGTGATCGGACGGCCCTCCTCCACGCGGGCGCTCGAGCACGCGCTGTTGAAGGACAAGCGCATCTTCCTCGCGGCCCAGCACGACGCCTCGGTGGACGATCCGCGCCCGGACGATGTGTATACGATGGGCTGCGTGGCCAATGTCGTCCAGAGCCTCAAGCTTCCCGACGGCAATATCAAGGTGCTCGTCGAGGGCGTCGACCGTGCGCGAGCGGTCGAGTGGAAGGAAGACAAGGGCTTCTATCGCGTCGTCGTCAAGGTGCTGCCGAAGCAGAAGGACGCCGCGACCGATATCGAGACCACGATGGGCCGCGTCGTCTCGTTGTTCGAGCAGTACGTGAAGCTCTCGAACAACCTCCACTACGACGCCATGATCGCGGCCGTCCGCGTGGACGACCCGGGCAAGCTCGCCGACACGATCGCCGCCCACCTCCTCGTGGGCGTGGACGAAAAGCAGAACCTGCTCGAGATCATCTCGCCGCTCGAGCGCCTGAACCGCATCGCGGGCATCCTCGAGATCGAGGTGGACAAGCTCCAGGTCGATCGCCGCATCCAGTCTCGCGTGAAGAAGCAGATGGAGAAGGCGCAGAAGGAGTACTACCTCAACGAGAAGATGAAGGCCATCCAGAAGGAACTGGGCCGCAAAGACGAGAAGGGCAACGAGGTCGACGAGCTCAAGAAGAAGATTGAGCAGGCGAAGATGCCCAAGGACGTCGAAGAGAAGGCCGTCCAGGAGCTCAAGCGCCTCGAGGCGATGCCGCCGATGTCGGCCGAGGCCACGGTCTCGCGCAACTACCTCGACTGGCTGATCGCCGTTCCCTGGTACAAGAAGAGCCGCGAGAACCGCGACCTCAAGCACGCGGAGTCGGTGCTCCACGAGGACCACTACGGGCTCGAGAAGATCAAGGACCGCATCCTGGAATTCCTGGCCGTGCGCACGCTGGTCAAGAAGCCCAAGGCGACGATTCTGACGTTCTCCGGACCTCCTGGCGTCGGCAAGACGTCGCTGGCCAAGTCGATCGCCCGCGCGATGAACCGCAAGTTCGTCCGGCTGTCGCTCGGCGGCGTCCGCGACGAGGCCGAGATCCGCGGCCACCGGCGCACGTACATCGGCGCGTTCCCGGGCCAGATCATCCAGATGATGAAGAAGGCGGGCACGCAGAACCCGGTGTTCCTGCTCGACGAAGTCGACAAGATGTCGATGGACTTCCGCGGCGACCCGTCAGCCGCGCTCCTCGAAGTGCTGGACCCGGAGCAGAACAACGCGTTCCTCGACCATTACCTCGACGTCGAATACGACCTCTCTCACGTGATGTTCATCTGCACGGCCAACGTGCTGCATACCGTGCCGCAAGCGCTTCGCGACCGCATGGAGGTTCTCCAGCTGGCCGGATACACGGAGCAGGAGAAGATCGAGATCGCCAAGCGCTTCCTCGCCCCGAAGGCGATCGAGGGCGCCGGCCTGACGATGGAGAACATCGTGATTGCCGACGATGCGATCCAGACGATCATCCAGCGCTATACGCGCGAGGCGGGCGTCCGCAACCTCGAGCGCGAGATCTCGTCAATCTGCCGCAAGATCGCGCGCAAAGTCGTCAGCGAAGGCAAGTCATTCAAACAGGAAGTCACGGCGGAGCGTGTGACCGAGCACCTCGGCGTGCCCAGGTTCCGCCCAAGCATGGCCGAGGAGCAGAACGAGGTCGGCATCGCGACGGGCCTGGCCTGGACCGAGGTGGGCGGCGAGCTGCTCGTCACCGAAGCCACACTGATGCCCGGCAAGGGCAAGCTGACGCTCACGGGCAAGCTCGGCGACGTGATGCAGGAATCCGCGCAGGCTGCACTCAGCTGGGTCCGGTCCAAGGCCTCCGAGTTCAACCTCCCGGAAGATTTTCATTCGAAGATCGACATTCACGTGCACGTGCCGGAGGGCGCGATCCCGAAGGACGGTCCCTCCGCCGGCATCACGCTCGCGACGACGCTGCTCTCGTCGCTCACGAAGATTCCCACCCGGCGTGACGTGGCCATGACGGGTGAAATCACCCTGCGCGGCAAAGTGCTGCCGATCGGCGGGGTCAAGGAAAAGGTGCTCGCCGCGCACCGGGCCGGCGTGACCAACATCATCCTGCCGCGCGACAACGAAAAGGACCTGGCTGACATTCCCAAGGGCGTGCTCGATGCGCTCAACCTGCACCTGGTCTCGACGATGGACGAGGTGCTGAAGATTGCGTTCGTCACCCCGCCGCCCACGCGCCTCGCAGCGACGCCTGTTGTCGCCGAGGTGACAGATGCGAGCGATACGCGAACGCATTAGAAAGGGCTTTGGGCTCCTGGCTCTGGGCTGTGGCTGGAAGACGCGGGGCTCGTAGCGGTCGACTTCGGGATGGCTCGCTCCCGCGCGAGAGCCTGAGGTCGAAAGCGCAAAGCCGACTGTTTTGAAAGTAGAGGCCGAATTCGTCACGAGCGCCGCAGGCGCCGGTGACTTTCCCCGTGACCGACTCGCCGAGGTAGCCATGGTCGGCCGGTCCAACGTCGGCAAATCGACTTTGATCAATGCGCTGGCACACGGACCTCTGGCCCGCACCAGCGCCGCACCAGGCAAGACACGCCTGGCCAACGTCTACCGGGTCCGGCGAGGGTCGGGACCGGCGATCTATGTGGTCGATCTGCCCGGTTACGGGTACGCGCGCGGAGGCAGCGCGTCGGCGCGGGAGTTCAATCGTCTCGCCGAGGCCTATTTCGAACGGGCATCGGGGACGGCCCGCATCGCGGCACTGCTGCTCGTCGACGCGCGGCATCCGGGACTCGAATCGGATCTGGAGGCATGGGAATGGCTGAAGTCCACGCCATGCGCCAGTGGTGTCGTGGGAACCAAGGTGGACAAGCTGACGCGCGCGGAGCGCACGCGTCACGGTCGTGAACTGGACGCATTGTTTGACAGCCCGGTGCCGCTGGTGTCGGCACGCACGGGCGAAGGATTGGACGAACTGTGGAAGCTGATCGCCAGAATGCCAAGTCGAACGGCGGCGCTGGAGCCGTAACCGCCACTCAGGCTCCCGCTCCTCCCCCCCAGGCCGGCTCGCCGGCCGGCTCTCCGCCTGCGCAGGGCCAGGCGCCGGCGCAGGCCGCACCCGCCCAGACGATCTCGCTGTCGGCGATGAAGGAGATGAGCATCTCCGCGCTGACGAAGATCGCCAAGGAGCTCGACATCGCGGGCGCGACAGGCATGCGGAAGCAGGAGCTCATCTTCGAGATCCTCCGCGTCCGCGCCGAGAAGAGCGGCAACATCTTCTCGGAAGGGGTGCTCGAGACGCTGCCGGACGGGTTCGGGTTCCTCCGGGCGCCCGATTACAACTACCTTCCGGGTCCCGATGATATCTACGTCTCGCCCTCGCAGATCCGCAAGTTCGATCTCCACACCGGCGACACGGTGTCGGGCGTCATCCGCCCGCCAAAGGACGGAGAACGCTACTTCGCGCTGATCAAGGTCGAGGCGATCAACTTCGAGCCGCCGGAAAAGACGAAAGAGAAGATCTTCTTCGAGAACCTCACGCCGCTCTACCCGCAGCAGAAGCTCGCACTCGAGACCGAGAGCGACAACCTGTCCGGGCGCGTGATGGATCTCCTGACGCCTATCGGGAAGGGCCAGCGCGGCCTCATCGTCGCGCCGCCGCGCACCGGCAAGACGATGCTCCTCCAGAGCATCGCGAACAGCATCACCAGGAACCACCCGGAGGTGTACCTGATCGTGCTGCTCATCGACGAGCGGCCCGAAGAAGTCACCGACATGCAGCGGTCGGTGCACGGCGAGGTGATCTCGTCCACGTTCGACGAGCCGGCGCAGCGCCACGTGCAGGTCGCCGAGATGGTGATCGAGAAGGCCAAGCGGCTGGTCGAGCACAAGAAGGACGTCGTCATCCTGCTCGATTCGATCACGAGGCTGGCGCGCGCCTACAACACCATCGTCCCGGCCTCAGGCAAGGTGCTGTCGGGCGGCGTGGACAGCAACGCCCTGCAGCGGCCGAAGCGGTTCTTCGGCGCGGCGAGGAACATCGAGGAAGGGGGGTCGCTCACGATCGTCGCGACCGCGCTCGTCGACACCGGGTCGCGGATGGACGAGGTCATCTTCGAGGAGTTCAAGGGGACCGGCAACATGGAAATCCACCTCGACCGCAAGCTGACCGACCGGCGTGTCTTCCCCTCGATCGACATCACCAAGAGCGGGACCCGCAAGGAGGAGCTGCTCCTCCCGAAGGAAGAGCTGAACCGCGTGTGGGTGCTCCGGAAGGTGCTGACGCCGCTCTCCGCCACCGAAGCCATGGAATTGCTCCTCTCGAAGATGAGCAAGGCGAAGACGAATTCAGACTTCCTGGCCTCCATGGCCTCCGGCAAGTCGTAGGAGCCGCCGACGGCAAGGCTGATATAATTCCCTTTTCCGGAGTCTCTGAAGGAGCTGGCTGTGAAGGACGGTATCCACCCGAAGTATCAGGAGGTCGAGGCGCGCTGCGCCTGCGGCAACACGTTCAAGACGCGCTCGACCAAGACCGAGCTGCACCTTGAAATCTGCTCAGCCTGCCACCCGTTCTTTACCGGCCGTCAGAAGCTGATCGACACCGAGGGGCGCGTGGAACGTTTCAACAAGAAGTTCGGGCTGCAGACGTCCGAACAGCGGAAGACCGCGGCCAAAGCCGCCAAGGCCGCCAAGCCCTCGGCCGCCAAGAAGAAGACCGCCGTCACGGCCTGATCCGGCTGATCTGGCACTGCCCTGAACTGGCACTGCCCTGCCCCGAATGGCCTGTTGAGCAGGCTGTTCTGGGCCGTCGCGGTGCCTACCTCGACAGTCCGAACTTCTCGATCCGGTACCGTACCTGGTCCCGGTTGATCCCCAGGAGCTCGCCTGCCCGCGTCTGGTTGCCGTCGGCGCGTTCCAACGCCTGGGTGAGCAGCTGCCGCTCGACCTCCTCGAGGCTCACGCCCTCGGGCGGAAGGCGGAACTGCGTGACCATCACGCTGCGGGTGAGGGTCGTCAGATCTTCGGGCTCGATCCATTCCCGATCCATCAGCAGCATCGCACGCTCGATCGCGTTTCGCAGCTCGCGCACGTTCCCTGGCCACTGATACTGCTCGAGCAGTGTGTTGGCCGCCGGCGTCAGGCCGCGCACGCGGCGCTTGAACTCACGGTTGTAGCAATCGACGTAGTACGCCGCCAGCAGCGACACGTCGCCGCGGCGTTCGCGCAGCGGCGGCAGGCCAATGGGCATCACCTGGAGACGGTAGAAGAGATCCTCGCGGAACCTCCCTGCCTTGACCTCCTCTTCGAGATCGCGATTGGTCGCGGCAATCACGCGCACATCGACGCGGATGTCGGCGATGCCGCCCACGCGCTTGAAGGTCTTCTCCTCCAGGAACCGCAGCAGCTTCGACTGCAGCGCGGGCATCATCTCCCCGATCTCGTCGAGGAAGAGCGTGCCGCCGTCGGCCGTCTCGAACAGCCCGCGCTTCTGCTGGCGCGCGTCGGTGAACGCGCCCCGTTCGTGACCGAACAGTTCGCTCTCCAGCAGCTGCTCCGGCAGCGCCGAACAGGTGATGTTGACGAACGGCCTCGTGGATCGGTCGCTGTTGTAGTGGATCGACTTGGCGGCCAGGTCCTTGCCGGTTCCCGTCTCGCCCGTCAGCAGGACGGTGGACGCCGGGCTGGCAGCGACCCGGCCCAGCAGCCCCTTGACGGCGAGCATGGCTGGTGACGCGCCGATGATGGACTCCAGGGAGAATTCCCTGCCCTGCGTCGTCCGCAGCACCTTGACCTCACGGCGGAGACGGCTCGTCTCGAGCGCCTTGTCGACGAGGAGCGCCATTTCATCGAGGTTGAAGGGCTTGTTGATGTAGTGATACGCGCCGAGCTTCATCGCCTCGACGGCGTTTTCGACCGTCGAGAACGCCGTCATGAGGATGACCAGCGTGTCCGGCGTGAGCTCCTTGATCCGGCGGAGGATCGCCAGGCCGTCGCCGTCCGGCAGACGGTAATCCAGCAGGACCAGGTCGAGGTCCGGCGAGATCTTCTCGAGCGCCTCGCTGGCGGAAGGCGCCTGGGTGATTCGATGCCCTTCCTTGCTGAGACGCTCTCCGAGCGACCAGCGCAGCAGCGATTCATCGTCGACGATGAGCAGATTGGCGGCAGGCACGAGCCCAGTATACCGGGCCCGTTCGCCCGGATTGCATCCTCAGGAGACCGATGAGGACTTGGGGTCCGGCGCCCTGCCCAGCCCGAATTTCTCGATGCGGTAGCGAACCTGATCCCGGCTGATCCTGAGGAGATGTCCCGCCTGTGTCTGGTTGCCGCCGGACCGATCCAGCGCCTGCCGGAGCAATCCGAGCTCGATCTCCTCCAGGTTGACGCCGCCCGGGGGAAGCCGGAACTGCGCGTTGGATGCGGGACGGGCGAGTGACGCGAAGTCCGCGGGCCCCAGCCAGTCGCGGTCGAGCAGCAGCATCGCCCGCTCGATGGCGTTGCGCAGCTCCCGGACATTGCCGGGCCAGCGGTAATGCTCGAGGAGCGCGATCGCCTCCGGCGTCAGGCGGCGCACCTGCTTGCGAAACTCCTGGTTGTACTTCTCGACATAGTGCTCGGCGAGCAGGCGGATGTCACCGGTGCGCTCCCTCAATGGAGGCAGCGTGATCGGCATGACCTGCAGGCGATAGAACAGGTCCTCGCGGAATTCGCCGGTCTCCACCTCCTTCGCGAGATCCCGGTTCGTCGCCGCGATCACCCGGACGTCCACCCTGATGTCGTCGAGCCCTCCCACCCGCTTGAGCGTCTTCTCCTCGAGGAACCGGAGCAGCTTCGACTGGATGGCCGGTGACGTCTCGCCGATCTCGTCGAGGAACACACTTCCGCCATGGGCTGTTTCGAACAGGCCGCGCTTCTGCTGCCGCGCGTCCGTGAACGCGCCCCGCTCGTGGCCGAACAGCTCGCTTTCGAGCAGCTGCTCGGGCAGAGCAGAACAGGTGATGTTCACAAAGGGGCCCGCCGCGCGATCGCCATTGAAGTGAATCGCCCGGGCGATCAAATCCTTGCCGGTTCCGGTTTCGCCCGTCAGCAGCACCGTCGACGCCGGGCTCGCGGCGACGCGGAGCACCATCGACTTGACCGCTGCGATCGCGGGTGACTCGCCGATGATCGCATCGAAACTGAACTCGCGCCCCTGACGACTGCGGAACGTCCGGATTTCCCTTCGGAGATGGCTGGTCTCGAGCGCCTTCTCCACCCTCAACGCCACGTCATCGAGGTTGAAAGGCTTGTCCACGTAGTGGTACGCGCCCAGCCTCATGGCCTCCACTGCGGTTTCCACCGTCGAATACCCCGTCATCAGAATGACCAGGGTCTCCGGCGCCGTCTCCTTGATGCGGCGCAGCATTGCGAGCCCATCGCCGTCGGGTAACCGATAGTCGAGCAGAACCAGATCCACGCCTCCGGCCATCTTCTCGAAAGCGTCGGCCACCGATCCCGCTTCGAGGACGGTGTACCCGTCGTTGACGAAGCGCTGCCGCAACGACCAGCGGACGAGCTCTTCATCGTCGACGATCAGGAGCGTACCAGCAGACATCAAAGCAGTCCTTGCGAAAAAGTTCTCGAGAATGCGAAAGTTTCCGCGTAAATCAGGGCGAAACGGGGTATCCGAAGGGGTTAGAGCAACATTGACGCCGACCCGACTGGAATCCGGGGATGCGGAGTGAGCCCTGCAGGAAGGGTCCATCGGGGCGTGAACAATTTCGCACCAGGCGAACAATTCCCCGTTAGCGGCTGTGACAGGCTGGCTCAGGCTTGGCGGCAGCGATATCATCCGGTCGCGATTTCGGCGTTGATTCGCCACCGCGGCAAAGACGGCGGCAATTTTGCACTGCTCGAGTCCATCATGTCTTCGCGCAAAGCTCTCAAGGAGCACCCCGGCGTCGTCCCTGACATTCGAGTCGATAAGAACGGCATCGCCTTTCACATGGACATCATGGGCCTGCGACACAGGTCTCGTCTGATCATCCGGTGCGACGACAATGGTGACGTGTGGGCGTCCATTCCCAAGGCGCGTTCGCGCCGCAGCAAGGAGTCGGAAGTCCAGTAGTACCGGCCGCGGCGAGCGACGCCTCACGCTTCTGTCGTGGCCGCGGTTCATCGGCTGCCCGGGGGCATGTCATGCACGTCGACTCCAGCCATCCACCTTTTGGCAATCGCCAGGAGGCAGGCGCAGTGCTTGCCGGACGCCTGCATCAATACGCCGATCGAAGCGACGTGATCGCGCTTGGACTGCCGCGGGGCGGCGTGCCGGTCGCGGCCGAAGTGGCGAGCCGGCTCCGCGTGCCACTCGACGTCTTCGTCGTCCGGAAGCTTGGCGTGCCCGGATATCGGGAGCTGGCAATGGGCGCGATCGCAACCGGCGGTGTGCGGATCATCAACGAGGAGATCAGGTCACAGTTCCGCGTCACCGATGCGGCGCTCCAGGTTGTCATTGCCGAGGAAACCACAGAGCTCGAGCGACGGGAGCTCCTCTATCGTCACGGGCGTCCACCACTCGATTTGGAGGGCCGCGTCGTCATCCTCACCGACGACGGCCTTGCGACCGGATCGACGATGCGAGCGGCCATTGAAGCGGTCCGGACGTTCGCCCCGTCGCGCGTAATCGTTGGGGTGCCGGTAGGATCAGCCGAAGCCTGTCAGGCGATGGCGCGGGTCGCCGACGACACGATCTGCGCGTTCGTGCCGCCGGCGTTCTCCGCCGTGGGACAGTGGTACCGGGACTTCTCGGAAACCTCCGACGAGGAGGTGCGGGAGCTCCTGAAGGCGACTCTCCCTACTGCCAGACCGGCTTGACTGGCGGGCTGACCAGGAACGCCGGATTGACTCCGGGCTTCGGACGGAACTTCTGGACGCGGCCATTGTCGACCTCGGCCACGTAGAGATTCCCCTCCTGATCGACGTGCATGCCGTGGACCCCCCACAGGCCGCCGGGGAACGAACCAAGCGACCCCCAGGAGTACAGCAGGTGTCCTTCCTGGTCGTACTTCAGCATCTTGTTCGTGTTGCGATCGAACGTCCAGATGTTCCGGTCTACGCCCAGGTAGAGGAGATGCAGGCTCGAGGGGTCAGCGTCGATCTTCCATTCGTACAGATAGGTGCCGTTTTCGTCGAACACCTGGATGCGGTGGTTGTTGCGGTCGTTCACGAACACCTTGCGGCTGACCGGATCGACGGCGACGCCATGCACATTGTTCATGTAGCCGGGGCGGGTCTCGTTCGGCGGCGTGCCCTTGATACCCCACTGCCTCAGGAACTTTCCGTTCTTGTCGAACTTGGCGACGCGGGTCCCCGTGTAACCGTCGGACACGAAGAACGTTCCGTCGGGCAGCCAGTCGATGAAGGTCGGGCGGTTGAAGTGCGTGGCGTCAGCGCCCTCCTGCTCGGGCGTGCCGATCGTCTGAAGCAGCGTCTTGCCGTCGTGTGAAAACCGGTAGATCACCTGCATGTTGTCGTCGACGACCCAGACCACCTTTTCCGGATCGTATGGGCTGATGTATACCGAGTGCGGCCGCCTGAACAGCTTGTCCCACTGTGTCCAGCTCTCGAGGATGTTGCCGTTGGCGTCGACGACGAGGAGGCAGTTCTCCCACTTGGCATCCACTCCGAGCTTGCGGTACGGCGGCCCCTTGATGCCGAGCTCGTCGTCGGTGCCCTCCCAGGCGGTCAGCCACTTCCGCGTGTCCTGATCGGTGCCACCCACGCCGGGCAGCGACGCCGTCGTCGCATCGCGCCAGAGGCCCGCCACGGGGAAGCTGATGCTGGGACCGACCTGCGGCAGCAGAACAGGCCTGGGCACGGCCATCTTCGGCAGCTCGCCGCGGAAGAGGATGTACACGCGGTTGGGACTTTCGGCGAAGACGCCCTCCCCTGCGCCGTATGTCCACTTCTCGTTGCCCGGGAGTGTACTGACGTCCTTCGGCCAGCCCTTGACGACCTCGTAGGGCCCGGTGAGATCCTGGCTGCCGAGGGCGCCTGGAATGGCCGCGAAGCCGGCACCCGGCTTCGCCGCCGGTGTGTCCGCGTCCGCCGTTCCACGACCTTTGAGCCAGGCGCCGGCGGCGGCGCCGAGCGCGAAGATCACGAGCGTCGCCAGGACCTTTCGCATCGGCGCCTTCCTCTGATGAGTACCGCCTCTATTTTGTCTCGGTGAAGATCAGCTGCGTGTTCGCGCGGACGCGTGCCGGCTGCGCGGTGTAGCCTGCCGGCGGCTTCCAGCTGCCCGCGACCTCGTCCACCGACTTGCCTTGCTTCTTGGCGTCCTGTACGTCCTTGACGAAGTTGCGAATGAACTGGATGTAGGCCTTCAGCTCCGCCGGTGTGCTGGTCGTGTCGCGATGGCCGTTCACGAGGATGTCGGCGTTCTTGTCGACGAATGCCGACGCCTTCACGAGCGTGTCTGCGAAGCCGACGCCGGTGCCGCCATTGTTCGAGTCCATGATCGGCAGCTCGGTACCCGGGAAGATGTCCGCGATGTGCGCGATACGGTTTGCCGGGAAGTACACGACCGCGTCGCCGTTCGTGTGCGCGCGGCCGAAGTAGAAGAGGTCGATCTGGTCGGCCCCCTTACCGATCGTCATCTTGTCCTTGAAGGTGCGCTTCGGCAGGTTCTTCCCGTTGTTCTCGCTGAAGATGTTGCGCGGCGGCGTTGCGCTCGGCGGCGTGGCCGAGTTCGGCTGCATGCGCACCATGTTGGCCTTGGTGTTCTCGTGGGCCACGACGTCCACCGTCGCCGGGAATTCGACGTTCCCGCTCACGTGATCGCCATGGGTATGGGTATTGATGATCATCGTGATCGGCTTGTCTGTGAGTGTCTTGATCTTGTCGAGAATCGGCTGGCCCCAGCCGGGGTTCTTCGTATCGACGACCACGACGCCGGTGGAGGTGATGAACACCGAGCTGTTACCGCCGCCGCCCTTCAGGACGTACTGGTTGTCCTTCAGCTTGTCCACCTCCACGACCATGGGCTGGCCGCCCGGCGGCTGTTGAAACGCCGCCACCGTCAGCGACAACGCACCCGCCGACAGCAGAACGCCGAGGACTGTGACTCTCTTCAGGGCCATTCTCTTCATGGTGCCTCCATGGGCATGCCGGGTGAGAGTCTACCGGCACGGGGCCATATTGCTCAAGGCCCGCTCGCGGTGTCCGGGCGGGTTCAGTTGGACATCGCCCAGGCCAGTCCATCCGGCCGGGGCCCGCTCTCGATGCGGCCGGTCATGGTCAGCGTCTTCGTGTCGATGACGGCCACGAAGTTCCTGGATCCTACCGAGACGAACGCCCGCTCGCCCCCGGGCTCCATCAGGATCCCGGCCACCCCCGACGCTCCCGCGCCCAGATTGATCCGCCTGACTTCGGTTCGACCGGCCGCATCCAGTACGAACAGGTCGCTGCCGCTGAGATCCGACATCAGCACATGCCGGCCGTCACGCGTGAACTTCAACCGGTTGACCCGGTTGATGGACACCTTCACCGTCTGGACCGTCTTCTTCGTCCTCATGTCGATGATCGACACCGTCCGGTCTCCGGCGTTGCCGACCCACATCTCTTTTCCGTCGGGAGAGATGTCGTTCGCCTCCGCACCGTTCCCGGTGGCCACGGATGCCACACGCCAATCGGCTGGCGGCGCCGTCCGAGGATTGGCCGCTGGCATCAACAGCTCGATGAACGACGCACTCCCGGAAGCGAGATTCGTGGTTGTGACCCGCTTCAGGTCACTGGACACCACCACCATGTGCGTCCCGTACTGCCCTGTCGGCACGACCCAGTCGATCCTGCGGGTCGCAGGATCGTAGCGAGCCACCACGTTGGTGCCTTCAGCCGTGAAATAGAGCTTGCCGCCGGCGAAGTCGAGCCCGTGCGGACGCGAGAGGTCTCCGAGCGGAATCGGCGGCAGCGGCTTCTTCGCCACGAGGTCTATCATCGAGATCGTCGAGCCCGACGAATAGTTGCTGATGTAGGCGAGCGTTCCGTCCGACGAGGCGATCACCTCGTGGGGATCGGGCCCCGACGGGTAGCTGCCGGTCACCTTCAACGTCGCCGGATCGACGGTGACCATCGTGAGGTTGCCCTTGTTCAGCACCAGCAGTTGAGGCCCCGCGGCACGAACCGGCGTGAGCGGGACCGCCAGCAGGCACATCGTCCACACCACACAGAGCAGCAGAGAGCCGGGTCTCATGGTCAGGTCCTCGCGCGATCGCACGTGTCGCGCAGCGTCCGGGCTCTGAGCGGCGCCCGAATCAGTTTGCCGCAACCCACGCCAGGCCGTCTGGTGCGGGGCCGCTTTCGATCCGTCCGGATATCGTCAGGGTCCTGGTATCGACAATGGCGACAATGTTCTTCGATCCGACCGACACGAAGGCGCGGGATCCGTTCGGCTCCATCAGAATCCCCGCCACGCCGGTCGTCCCAGTCCCCAGATCGAGCCGCTTCACCTCGCTTCGCCTGGCCGCATCCAGGACGAGCAGCTCGTTCCCGCGCAGATCCGATACGAAGACGAACCTTCCATCCTGCGTGAACTTCACCCGGTTGATCCTGTTGGTGGGCACCGTCAGCGTCTGCAGCGGCTTTCTCGCAATCGGGTCGATGATCGAAAGCGTTCGCTCCTGGCCGTTTCCGACCCAGAGCTCCTTGCCGTCCGGCGAGAGATCGTAGCCCTCAGCTCCGCGGCCCGCCGGCACCGACGTAATGTTCCAGTCTGCCAGCGGTGCCGCCTGGGCGTTTGGCGTGGTTCCCTGGACCTGATCGATGAAAGATACGCTGGCGGAAGCAATGTTCGTCGTGATCATCCGCTTGAGATCCTTCGACACCATGATCATGTGCGTACGATTCTGGCCCGTGCCCATGATCCAGTCGATCCGGCGGGCAGCCGGATCGTAGCGGCCGACCACCTTCGATCCCTCCGCGGTGAAGTACAGCTTTCCGCCGGCGAAGTCGAGGCCATGGGGCCGCACCAGGACCCCGAGATCGATCGGAGGGAGCGCCGTTCTGCGCTCCAGGTCGATCACTGAAATCGTGCCGCCTTCCGTATAGTTGCTGATATAAGCGCGCGTTCCATCCGACGATGCGACCACCTCGTGCGGATCCGGTCCCGACGGGTAGCTGCCTGTCACCTTCAACGTCGCCGGATCGACGGTGACCATCGTGAGGTTGCCCTTGTTCAGCACCAGCAGTTGAGGCCCCGCGGCACGAACCGGCGTGAGCAGGACCGCCAGCAGGCAGGACGCCCACAGCACGGCGAGACGCGGATGACGTGATCTCATGTCCTTCACCTTCAGTGCTGCCGGCGTTCAGCGTGTCAGCCCTTCACGTAGGCCAGCTTTTCGGCGATCCTCCCGCCGCGGACCGTGAAGACATCCACGCCGCGCAGATGCCACGGCTGGCCGTTCCGCTGCTTGCGGTACACCCAGCGCACGACGGCGCGCTCGCCGCAGACGATGACGTCCTCGGCGTCGAACACCGCGTCGCTGTTCCTGGCGAACCAGGCGCGCCAGAACGCCACGACGTCCTCACGGCCCTCGATGCGTCTGCCGTCCGGCGGCGGAGACGTGTCCTCGAAGATCGTGTCCTCGGTCAGCAGCGGCTCGAGCGCGTCCGCATCGTGCCGGTTGAACGCCTCGTTGAAGCGATCGATCGCAAACCGTGTCCCCCGTGTCTCCGGTTGTATGTCGGCACTCATGCGGACCTCGCAGGAGGTTCAGGCTGGTTTATCATGCGCCGTGCACATCTTACGATCGACGCCTCGCCGGATCGGGCCGATACAGCCCTCAATGAAAGCGGGCGCGCCAATGAAGAGGTGCGTGGCGTCGACGGCCATGATCGCGGCATTCCTGGCCGTTTCAACGCCGTTGCCGGCCGCCGCCCAGGGAAGAGGCGGACGCGGAGGAGGAGACGGCGAGGCCAAGGCGCCGACTGAGAAACAATTTTCGGAATCGGCCGCCGCTCAGGCGCACGTGGCCACCGCGATGAAGCTGGCGGGCACCGACCTCGTTCCGCAGGCGAAGATGTTCTGCACGGCCACCGGGCCGCTGCGCCTGGCGCTGGCGCGCCAGGCGGCCGGACTGCCTCCCGTCGAGAACTACGTCATCGAGCCGACCAGGGTCTTCGACAACATGTACTTCCTCGGGATGAGCTCGCAGAACGCGTGGGCGATCACCACGAGCGCCGGCATCATCCTGATCGACACGATGAACAACTTCGATGAGGCGCGCGACGTCCTGGTCGCCGGCATGAAGAAGGCGGGGCTCGATCCGGCGCAGCTGAAGTACATCATCATCTCGCACGGGCACCCGGGGCAGACCGACCACACCGGAGGGGCGGCCTACCTGCAGAAGACTTACCACGCGAAGGTCCTGATGCATCCGGTGGATCGTGACCTCGTTCTGCCTGCGCAGAAGCCCGATCACCCGCTGGCCACCCCGGATATCGCGGTGAGCGACGGTCAGACGCTGACGCTTGGCGACACGACGCTGACGCTCGTCCATCTCCCGGGCCATACGCCGGGCACAATCGGGATCATCGTGCCGGTGAAGGATCACGGCACGCGGCACACGGCCATCGTGTTCGGCGCTCCCCCCTCATCCACGCGCGCGTCGCTCGATCGGTACGAGCAGGTGTTCAATCGGTTTGCACGCCCTCAAAAGGTCGAGGCCGCGCTCAACATGCACGTGCAGGGCCTCGCCGACGACTTCACGCAGCTCGAGACGATTCGAAAGAACCCGGCAGGGCCGAACCCGTACCTGTACGGCCCGGAACGGTTCGACCGGTGGATGTCGATCATGATCGAGTGCGGCCGCGCGAGGGTCTCGGCCCTGACTGGCGCACCCTGAGATCCCCGGCGCCGGTGTCGATGTACCGGCCAGCTGTCCGGGAATCTGACCCCTCGCACCGGTCGTTTCTCAAGAAAATCAGGCGTTTGCCGATTGCTCCGGGCTGGCATTCCGGTTGCCCCTCGGGAGGCCCGAGGTGTTTTGAATGCTAATGAACGGAATCGACACGACCATCCGGGATCTCATCGCGCAGCTGCCCAAGGGAATCAACGCCGGGACCACGAATCCCGACGATTTCGAGAAGCTCATTGCGCCTCTGGCCGCGCAGATCACCTCCGCGATCGTCTCGGCGGTGACACAGCCCGCCGCGCCTGCGACCGGCGCGTCGAGCGGCACCTCGTCGAACCCAACCAGCACCACGTCGAGCGCGCCGGATGCTTTGAACCCGAAGACACACCTGAACGCCTATCAGCTGTCGCTGCTTCGCGATCAGGACGCGCCGATGCTGGAGCAGCTCAGCAACGTCGGATCCGGGGATCCGCAGTACAACCAGCACGAGAGCGTGATGCGGGACCGCCTCAACCTCAACGAGCTGGAGCATCAGCTGCAGGATTCGGCCGCTTCGCTGCACGTCACCTACGACCGCAGCGACCTGGACGGCGTGCTGCGCCACGCCGGCTACGATTCATCGCACCTCGGCTCGAGCGAGCGCTACATGGCGGCCGTCGAGAAGTACATGGGCGAGGCCAGGACGAGATATCAGGAGCGGGCCACGAACATCCCGAACCAGGGATAGTTGCAATCACCAGTGACGGTCAGGCGCGCCGCCCCGGCGCGCCCCCGTCGTACGTACGTCGCGCCCCTCTCGTCCCCGGCCCGGCAGCGATCCAGGCAGTCTTCCTGATGTGCTAGACTCGGCCTTCTCCGACTCTCGCCATCACTTATCCCGTCTCCCATGCCTCACCTTTTCGAACCGATCGCGTTCCGTGATCTGACGCTCGCCAACCGGATCATCGTCTCTCCCATGTGCCAGTACTCGAGCCGCGACGGGTTCGCCGACGACTGGCACTTTGCCAATGTCGGGACGCGGGCCGTCGGCGGCGCGGGTCTCGCGTTCATGGAGGCGACGTCGGTGACTGCCGAGGGCCGCATCAGTCCCCAGGATCTCGGCATCTGGCGTGACGAGCACATCGAGATGCTTGCGCGCATCGTGCGGTTCGTCCGATCGCAGGGCGTGCCGATCGGCATGCAGATCGCGCACGCGGGTCGCAAAGGCAGCACGTTTCGGCCGTGGGACGGCCAGGGCCTGGTACCACCGGCCGATGGCGGGTGGCAACCGATCGGGCCCGGTGACGAACCGTTCGCGCCGAACTTTCCCGTTCCACGGGCACTTGCCACCAATGAAATTCCGGCCGTCGTCTCGGCCTTCCGCGACGCCGCGCGCCGTGTGCTCGCCGCCGGCTTCGACGCGATTGAGATCCACTCGGCCCACGGCTATCTGCTGCACCAGTTCTTGTCCCCGCTCGTGAACACGCGCACCGACGCCTATGGCGGCTCGTTCGACAACCGCGTGAGGCTGTGCCTCGAGGTGGTGGACGCGGTGCGCGGAGTGTGGCCCGAACGGCTCCCGGTCTTCGTGCGCATCAGCGCCACGGACTGGGCGCCTGGCGGCTGGGACATCGAGCAGTCCATAGAACTGGCACGCCGCTTTCGGGAACGCGGCGTGGACCTGGTGGACTGCTCGTCGGGTGGCGCCGTGTCCACCGCCCAGATTCCCATCGGACCGGGCTATCAGGTCCCTTTTGCCGAGCGCATCAAGCGGGAGGTCCACATCCCGACCGGCGCTGTCGGGTTGATCACGAAGGCCGCGCAGGCTGACGACATCATCCGCAACGGACAGGCCGACTGCGTCCTGCTCGCGCGCGAGTTCCTCAGAGATCCGTATTGGCCGCTGCACGCGGCAGCGGAGCTGAACCAGCCCATCGCCTGGCCGGCGCAGTACCTTCGCGCCGCCCCGCCCGGGATGCCCGCCAGACAACCACTCTGATCCTGACTAAGCTTCGCCCACAACGAATGACGGCACCCAGAAGCACAGAGACCACAGAGTCAGGGAAATCAGAAACCGGACAATCTGGAATTCTCTATGATCTCCTGGATCTCCGTGCCCTCTGCGTCCCCGTGATCGGCGTGACCCGTGGCGAGGTGAGATCTCACGACATATGAAGACCGCTGTCGTCGTCGGTGGGCTCGGGATCGTCGGCCGGTACATCATCGACAGGCTCGCCTCCTTGCCCGACTGGCGGGTCGTCGGCCTCTCCAGGCGCCTTGGCGAGAATCGCGATCACGTGCGCTACGTGTCGGTCGATCTCCTCGATCCCCGGCAGACGGAGGCGGCCCTTGCGGAGCTGACGGACACGACCCACGTCTTCTACGCCGCCTTTCAGCCTGGCACCGGCGGCGGTCCGGCGGCCGACTACGCGAAGAACATCGCCGCCAATCGCGACATGCTGGTGAACGCCGTGTCGGCGCTCGATCGCGTGGCCGTGGGACTCGAACGCGTCGTCCTCATCACCGGGTCGAAGTACTACGGGTCGCACCTCGGTCCCTATAAGACACCGTCGAACGAAGACGACCCTCGTCACCCCGGACAGAATTACTACTTCGATCAGATCGACTGGCTCACCGCTTTTCAGAAGGGCAGACGCTGGACGTGGTCCGAACTGAGGCCCCACGCCATCTGCGGGTTCTCTCCGGGAACGGCAATGAGCCTCGTGTCCGTGATCGCCGTGTACGCGGCGATTCAGAAGGCGCTCGGGCGGCCGCTCTCGTTTCCCGGAACCGCCTGGACCAGCCTGTACCAGGTCACCGAGGCAGCCCACCTGGCAAAGGGCGCGGAATGGGCCGCCACCGACCCTCGCTGCGCGAATCGCGCTCATAACCTGATCAACGGCGACTACTTCCGCTGGAAGAACATCTGGCCAGCCATCGCCAGTGTGTTCGACATGCCGACGGCCGATCCGGAACCGGTATCGCTCGTCGAGTCGATGTCGGACAAGGCGCGGCTGTGGGCGCGTCTGACCGCCGGGCACGGCCTCCAGCCGATCCCGTTCGATCACCTCGTCGCATGGCCCTTCGGCGACTACGTCTTCGCGTGCAACTGGGACATCATGTCGAGCATGACGCGCACGCGCTTCGACGGATTTCAGGACGTCGTGGACAGCGAGGAGATGTTCGTCCGGCTGCTCCGCCGCTTCCGAGCGGAACGCATCGTCCCGTAGGCGGTTCTGTTTCGTACGTAGGCCGGGTCTGCTCTGAATTACAGCGGCAGACCCGGCGTCACGGCGTCACCCCGGGTTTGTAAGACAAACCCGCACTACGGCACTGACGTCGGCGAGGGGCGCGCGGTTCGGACGCGCGGGATCAGCAGTAGAATCAACACGGTTCCCATCGCTTCGAACACGGCAACGACGTAGAGGCCGCTCGTCGTCTTCCCGGTCAGGTCCTTGAGCCAGCCGATGAGGAACGGACCAATCCACCCCGACAGGTTTCCAATCGAATTGATCAGCGCGATCCCGCCGGCCGCCGCGGTGCCCGTCAGGAACATCGTCGGCATCTGCCAGAACGGGGCAAAGGCGCTCATCACGCCCGTCACACCGAGCACCAGCGCGCAGAACGCCAGCACCGGCGTGTTCTCGAACGCGCCGATCAGCACGAGGCCGGTGGCGGCAGCGAGGCACGACAACGCGCAGTGATACCGGCGCTCGAGCGTCCGGTCCGAGTGCCGCCCGACCACGATCAGGCCCACGACCGAGACAAGATACGGGATGGCGGAGAGGAACCCGATCGTCGTGTTGCTTCGCACGCCCAGGCCGCTGATGATCGTCGGCCCGTAGAATCCCAGGGCGTAGTTGGCGCTGACCAGGCAGAAGTAGACCACGGCAAGAATCCACACCCGCGGCACTTTGAGCGCCGCGGCAAACCCGTGCGTGCGAGGCCCGGCCTGCCGGCGATCCTCTTCCAGATCCCGGAGCACGACCTGCTTCTCACTCTCCGTCAACCAGCTCGCCTGCGCCGGCGTGTCCACGAAGTACGCCAGCGTGAAAATGCCCATTACGAGCGTCGGGATACCCTCGAGCAGGAACAGCCACTGCCAGTTGGCCAGGCCGCCGACGCCGCTCATGACGCCCATGATCAGGCCGGAGACCGGACCACCGAGGATGCCGGAAATCGGGATGGCCGTCATGAAAATGCCGACCATCTGAGCCCGATGCCGCACGGGAAACCAGTACGTCAGGTACAGAAGCGCGCCCGGGTAGAGTCCCGCCTCGAACGCGCCGAGCAGAAACCGCAGGATGTAGAACCACGTCGCCGTCTTCACGAACATCGTGACGATGCTCGTGATCCCCCACAGCAGGGTGATCCGGGCCATCGTCTTGCGGGCGCCAATCCTTTCGAGCAGGAGGTTGCTTGGAATCTCGAAGACCAGATACCCGAGGAAGAAGATGCCGGCCCCGAACCCGAACACCGTCTCGCTGAAACCGAGATCGCTCAACATCTGCAGCTTCGCGAACCCGACGTTCACCCGGTCGAGCCATCCGAGAGCGAACAGCAGGATCACGAACGGCAGGATCCGCCACGCGATCTTGACGTAGACCGCCTCGACGCCTGGCGTAGACGTCACCGCCATGTCACGTGACCGCTCGGCGTGTTGCTTAGTTTCCATGAATCGGCGCTGCCTTGACTTTCGTCAGGCTTGGCATAATATCCGGCTTCCTCACGGGGGCGAACCGGCACGAGTGGGAATCGGGGATCGGGACAAGGATCGGGGAGCGGGATCACAATGTCGAGGGAGCGGGAATGAAGATACGACGGGCGGGTGCGGCATCCTGGACGATCGCGGTCATCAACGGGCCGAACATGTCGAGTCTCGGTGCGCGGGATCAGGCGATCTACGGTCCTATCAGGTCGATGCAGGATCTCGACAAGCTGGTGGTCGATTTCGGCAAGGAGCTCGGGGTCAAGGTCAGGTGCATGACGTCGAACCACGAGGGCGAGATTCTCGAGTTCATTCACTCGACCGCCACGAAGGTTGACGGCTACATCATCAACCCGGCCGGGCTGACGACATACGGCGAAGGCACCCGGCACGCGTTGTCGGATACGAAGAAGCCGTACGTCGAGGTTCATTTCTCCAACATTGCGAAGCACCTCGAGAGCATCTCGGGAACGCATCCGCTCGAATCACGTTTCACGAAGAGCGCGGCCGGCATGTGCATGGGGCTGCGGCAGTACAGCTACCTTGGTGCGCTCCTCGCGCTCACGCTGTCGCTCGACGACAAGGCGTTTCTCGGCGAACGCCAGGGGTAGTCGTCATGCGTTCACGAATTGCCGGGTCTTGTTCTGCAGACCCGGCGCCGCGATCGCCAACGTCGGCTACCAGAAACTTCCTACCGAAAGCGTGACGAAGAAACCGAAGAACAGGGCGATCGCGACGAGTGCGACGCGGCGCCACGTCGGCGGGCGGACGTGCGGCGGCAGGAGCGTCGTGTTGATGTAGAGCAGGTGCAGCGATGCGATGACGAAGACGACGCTCGCGACGTTCGCGCCCAGCTTCAGGAGGATGAGCGGCTGCACGAGGCTGAGCGCGATGATTCCCCAGACGACGGCAACGGTCAGCACCGCGTAGTAGACCGCGCGGATGTCGCCGCCGCGCCACGAGCGAACCCGCCGGCTGCCGGTCCACAGGATGTCGGTGACAGCGCGCACGGTGCCCTCGAGCACGTCGAGCTGGGTCTTGAAGAGAATCCAGGCACCGAGAAACGCGACACAGCCGGCCGCGAACGCGCCCGCCTTGAGCTCGACGCCGTGCGCGAGCACGGCGCTGATGCTGAGGCCCTGAATGTCGGACCCTGGTGTGACGAATGTCAGGTAGAGCAGCGAGGGAAGCACCATGCCGGCCATCCCTCCCGTGAAGAACACGCCCCACTGATCCGCCGCCACAATCCTCCACCACCCGCGCCAGCGCCGCATCCCTTCGGCATCCGGATCGAAGACGAATCCGCTGTGCGCCAGGTTGACGTGCTGGCCGCCAACCGCTGCAGGGATGTATCCGGCGCGCTGCCCCATCCCGTAGCCCCGGTCCCGCGCCCAGTTCGACAGCGTCAGGTTCACGACGCCGCCCGCCCCGGCGTACCCGACCAGGGCCGACAGGAGTACGAAGTCGGTCCCCAGCGGCAGGAAGTTGAATCTTCCCTGCACCATATCGAAGCCGAAGAAGCCGACACCGGCAGCAACCCACAGCCTCAACGGCACGAGGAAGATGCCCAGCGTGATGAAACCGCCAAGCGTCACCGCAAGGAGAACCCAGTTGAGCAGCTCGAGCGTCCGCTCGATCCGACGTCCGATCGACAGCACCACCATGCACGTCAGGAACCCGCTGGCGCCGATCAAATACAACGTGTGCACGTCATCGGGCCCGGCAAGACGCTTGGCGAACAGGAAGAACGCGGCGCCGGCTGCAGTGCCCGCAAACGCAGGCCACCCGAGCTGCAGGAAATAGAGCAGCGCATAGAAGAACGCCCACCCGGTCGAGGAGGGCCTGGTGCGCATGAATCCCGCGACGACCGGTTCCCCCGTCGCCAGGGTGTAGCGCATCACCTCCGTATTGAAGATGGTCTGGAGGAAGATTCCGACGAACGTGGGCCACAGAAGCGAGAAGCCGTACTTCACGAACACGGCCGGCCCGAGGAGGAACTCGCCGCTCCCGATCGACACCCCGAGGACGATGACGCCGGGACCCACCGCGCCGAGCCATCCGAGACCTTTCGGCCTGGGTGGATCGGGCAGCTCCGCCTTCGACCACGGATCCAGTCCGGAACGAGCCTCCAGGGGAAGGGGGGCGGCGCTCTTCCCAGGCGTCATGCCGCCTCCAGATCCTGCCTCGTCAACACGTAGTCAAGCTTGTAGGCGGCGGCGACCTGTCCTGGCGCGGCACCGTGCGCGACCAGCGTGTCCTCATCGAGGCCGCGCGCCAGAAGCGCCTCCACCGCCGCCGCATCGTCGCCGGTAACCAGCAGCACCCAGTCGGCAACGGCATCGCCGGTCCGAAGGCTCTGTTCGTTGGTGCTCGGAACGGCGGTCCGGGGCTCACTCTTGAGAAGGTAGGCGCCCACCATGCCAGGTGTGCGCACCAGACTCGGGAGAGCGTTCTCGGTCATGCGCTGAGTCATCGCCTGCTCACCGCCAGGACCGTGCGACAAGCGCACCGTGGCGACGGAATGCCCGATGCCGGCGCCGACGCTGGCGCGAACCTGGCAGAAGCTCCTGATCATCCCGCTGAACTGCGGGAACATCTTGGTGGACCAGGGCGTGGGATTGTTCAGCCGATCGAGGTACGGCGGTGACGAGGTCAGCACGTCGAGGCTGGCCACCTCGTAGTGGACGTAATAGGAAGGCTGGCCACCGTGCGACGACCAGCGGATGCCGCGGACGAATCCGGGGATCCGCAGCCTCTCGGGCATGTGCTCGTGCGAATGCCAGTCCTCGAACTCAGCCCTCGCCGCTGGCGGGATGTCCCACCACATCGCCAGCACCGCTCCACCGGGCAAACCCACGCACGCCTCCTCTGACTCGACCCGATTGCCGCGCGCATTATTTCAGGTTTCACCACGATTGTGTGACGGACATGCTCGAGACCTCGCCGTCCCGGCCGTCGTGGAGATCGAAGGCGTCCTACCAGCGACGCTCCCCGGCTGTCGAATCGGAGTGTGCCATGCGGATCCATCCGCTCTGCTTCGTCGCAATCCTCACCCTCGCGACGGGATCGGCCTTCGCGCAGGGAACCGTTCCGAAGATCGCCAAGCCGGAACCAGGTTTCTTTCCGCGAAAGACCAATCCAAACATCACGTCCGCGAATATCGGCCAGACCATCTGCAAGAAGGGCTATGGCCTGAGCCATGGTTCGGCGACTGGAACGCGAAGGTCAAGGACGCCCTGGAGGATCGTCTTCATGCCATGGTCTGTGACGGTGAGATTTCGCTGGAGCAGGCGCAAAACACTATCGCCAGGGACTGGGTGGCCGCGTATCGGACGTACGTGGAAGGAGACTAGACCGCAAGTAGTCAACGCAGGCGAGCATCGACGCCAGGTCGTCTTCTACGGCGTCGGTGGCGCGCTGGCAAAGAGACGCTGTCCCGAGCCGGCCATCGTGATCGTCTGAGCATTCGCCCGGTTGCTGCCATCCCGCGCGAGACGGGCATCCACGATCACGACGTCACCCACCTTCAGCGAATCGCGCTTCAAACCGACCCGCAGCAGCTGCGCCGGTCCCGGCATCTCGAGTCCCCAGTTCGCAATCAAGCCATCCTGCCCCTTCACGTCGATGAAGACCCAGGTGTGAGGATTGGCCCATTCCACCTTGGTGACCGTGCCGGTCAGCATCACGGGCTTCGAGGCGTCGAACTCGGCGGCGAATGAGTGATGCGCGAGCGGGCGCCCGGCCAGAGCTATCGAGATCATGCCGGCGATACACGCGAGTCGCATCTGCATCACGGCTTCCCCGTCACCGCCGGAGCGCCATGCTCCTGCGCCTTCCAGTACTCCTGCAGGATCTGCAGGTCGCGATTGTTCTCGCACAGATGCTCCAGCAGCTCGGTGTCCGGCTGCAGGCTGAGGCGGACCGTGTCCGACTTCCAGGTGAGCGAATACGCGCCGGTGTCGTCGACCGTCACCTCGAGCTCCAGATGGCCGAAATCGACCCGCCGGAAGCGCTCTGTCGTTCGCAGCGACTCGGTGTGGGGATGGCCGTTGTTGTCCAGCCAGCTGCCATCTCTGAAGCCGGCGCTCTCGACGATGAATGTGTCGGCGTCCCACCGGCCGACCGAATAGCCGTACCACGCCGGGTCCGGATCGACGGGCAGCTGGCGCCCGTCGGTGTGGATCTGACGGTACTTGTGGAACTCCTCGAAGAGGACCACCGTGACGCCCGGCGTCTGGATGATCTTGAACGGCAGGGTCGGCACTGTCATGGCGTCCGGTACCCCGTGCGGCATGCAGTACGCCATCGGCCGCTCGTAGCCCATGGTCGCCACCCGGTGCTTGTAGACGTCTGCCGCCCACGGAAGCATCGGGGCCTCCGTTCCTGGTGGCAGCAGGTTGTCATTCCAGCGGGGACTGTCGGCGCGCCAGATGCCGGACAGGTCGGGCCTGCCGTCCGCGGCGCGCGGGGCTGAGGCGCTGAGGAGGGGCTTGCCGTCGGGGGTGCGCGGCGTCCCCGGGAGCGGCAGCGACAGCCACTGCGCCGCTGATGGTGCGGACGTACCCAGCAGCACCACCAGTGCGCACAACACAAGTGGACGAAACCCTGCCATGCTCGCCTCCTTCCGCTCGCATCCTCGCAGTTCCTGACCGCATCATGATACGCGGAGCCGGGGCACCGGGATTTCTACTCCCGCAGGGTCTACCTGTTCAAAACCTGAAGCGACTCTTACGAGCGTCGACCTTCCTGGCGTCGAGATTGGGCACCTTCTTCACATCCTCGATCGTCTTGAAGTCGCCGTGGCCCATGCGGTAGTCAACGATGGTCGCGGCCAGTTTCTCGTCGATGTCGAGCGCCGCGGACAGGTCGAATGCGGACGCTTTGTTGACCTCGATGACCGCGAGCTGTCCCATGATGTACTTGCGGACCTGGCCCCATTCATCGCCGTCCGCCTGAGCGCCGTAGCCCTCCATCTTGCTGATCACGTCGCTCCACTCCGCCGGCGTCCTCGGCTTTTCCAGGTAGTCGGCTGCATGACAGGTCGCGCACACGGCCTCGACGAGCTCCTTTCCGGGAGCAGCGGGAAGCTCGAAGGGGACTGCCGATTGCGCCGCCGCGGTCGCGGGCATATCGGCCGCGATCGCGAGGGCCAATGCGGCGGACGCCACGAGATGGGCCACCAGAGAGAAACCTGATTTCATCTTTCTACAATACCAAATCTATCGGCGGCGCCCATCACCGTCCAGGTTTGCGAGACTTCGGCGAGGCGCTGCTCCTGGCGCTGCGTCGCGCCCTCCTGCTGCTGTATCAGCGTCTGCTGCCGCTGCATCTCGTGCTGCACTTCTGCACCTCGTTCAGCAGCAATGCTGAGCGTCTCGCATGAGGGAGTGGTCCGTGCCCGCAGCCATTGGCAGTGCGTTGGCAGATTGGGTCTCGAGTCGCGATACGATCGGTGCAATGGTGTACGTCCACATCCGAACGTGCCTCGTGCTGTCCGCCGCCGCGGTCTTACCGACCAGCAGATGGACTCACGTCGTACCGATCGAGCGGGATGCGGTGTCATTGGCAGCACGGACAAGCGAACTCTCAACCACGCACGGGCGCTGATGCCCATTCCTGTGCGTCTCACGTGCGGCTGCGAAGGGGACCAGCAGGGACCCGGCGTTGGCGGCTGCGTGAATGTGGTCGTGCTCAGGCCGTGTGCTCTTCACAGGAGTGCAGGCCCCCGAATCCTTGAAGCTGTGCCGGACGACCGCATCGAGTGGCGCGACGAAAAGACACTTCAGGAATCCGTGAAGTGGAAGATGTGGCGGTCGAACGGTCCGGGTCGTGGCTGGTAGATCGACGCCTGACGCGTCAGCGTTCAGCTCGGGATGAAGATCGCCGACATGCCTTTGTTGAAGACCCTGCAGCTGCCTCCCGAATCTGACCTCTTTGCGACGAAGTAGTACGTGTACGTCCCGCTTGCGGGGACTGCGTCCACATGGATAGTGTTCAAGGACACGTAACCAAAGCTGTCCACGCCTGTCGCCCCGTAGTCGGGCCGGTTCACGAAGTTCTCGCTGTTCACGGGGACCCCGGCGGAACTTGTCGCAATGCCGAAGAGGACGAAACAGTTGGTGTTGAAGATCTCGGCTGTTCCAGTCGCGTGAAGGTGAATCGATCCAGGTCCCCCAACCGTGAGCGACACCGACGCGATGTTCTTCCTGGTCGTGCTCAATGTGACAATTGCGCCACCGGTGGAATAGTCGACCTCTCCGCTGACGGCGGCAGCCCCAGTGGCGCCTGTGGCACCCGTCGCGCCCACGACTCCATTCGCTCCGGTCGTGCCGGTCGCCCCGGTGGCGCCAGTTGATCCGGTCGGCCCGGCGCCGCCGGGACGATCGAGCACTGCGGCGAAACCGTTGAACACCCCGGCGCAATTCACGAAGAACAAATAGATCCCGGCCGGCTGCCCCGCCGGCAGCGTCGCGGTGATGAGAGTGGGACTGAACGACGTCACCGGCAGCACCTGCGCCGCCGCCACGGCCGGCGGCACGAACAGATACACCTGCGGCGCCGGCGACGTGCAGAAGTTCTGGCCGTATATGAACACAGACGTCTGGGTGGCATCCGGGATCACGTTGGTGATGACCGTCGTCGCGGCCTGTGCTGCAACGCTGCTGCTGATCGCCAACACGACCACGAAGGCGGCGACGAGGACGGGGCGACGGTCTCTCATCTCTGCTCCTCCGAGCGGGGATGCGCTCGCTTGGGAGCAATGCTAGTCGAATGGTCCGGATATCGAGCGGCGTTTGGAGAGAAATCTTTACCGAGACTTTTGTCTGACGTTTGGAGCCGTCGCCTGAACGACGGGTTCTCGTTACCCGCGCTGAATGCCCGCTGTGCATTTCCCGCGTCGAGTGCGCGACCAGCGCGTCGAACGCCGCCAGGCGCGTCCTGAGAACTGCCAGCTCTGCCTGCTAAGCAGGGGATTGGCCGGCCGGTTGCTACGCAAGAGCACCGGAGGCCTGGATGATTCGAAATTCATGGTTCAGATGTCGCGCCGCTCACCATCTGAACGGGCGTATGTGTCGTGCGGTGCTCACATGTGGTCTTGTGGCAGGGCTATGGGCCACTTCAACGCTTCACGCGCAGCGACCCTACGACTGGCATGACCGGTACGATCGGAACGGACGATACGATGCGTATTCACCGCTGGCTGAAATCGATGCCGGAACGTATGTGCCTGTCCGCACCGTCCGGACCATCGATGCCAACAGAGCCGACGGACGGATCTTTCCGGCTGTCGTTGATGAGGACGTCTGGGACGACGCCCGGCGCCTTGCGGTGCCGGCGATTCCCCGGGGATCAGCGGCTGAGCTGTCCGTGAGAACAGCTCGAGATGGTGACCTGGTGCTCGATCTCGAATCAGTAACCGTGAATGGTCATCGATACGCGATTGCGGCAACCGCCAACCGCGTTGAGTCGCAGCCACGTGGCGACAAGGGCGACCGCGCGGCAACGTACGTAGGTGGCGGCGCGATCCTCGGCACAATCATCGGCGCCATCGCCGGCGGCGGCAAAGGCGCAGCCATCGGAGCGGCGGCGGGTGCGGGTGCGGGTGCCGCGGGCCTCATCACGACGAGTGGGCGCACTGTCAGAGTACCAGCCGAATCAGTCGTCACATTCCAATTGGAACGCAGCCTGGCGATTAATGTTCCCGCTCGCGGGTACGATCGGAGAGAGGGAAATCCGCGTCGGTAGTGAAGTTCGCACCAGGACATCGCCAAACGCGACGATCTTCTGGAAGTGTGCCGGAGATGAGAATCGTGCTCGGCCGGAGGTGTGCAGCACCGATGGCCGAGTGCGGGATCCGAGAAGTCAACCGGAGGGTGGAGACGAGCCTCGCAGACAATTCGCGGATCGTCTCACTGAATTCTGCCGATCTTGAGGAAGCTGTTCGCCAGAACGGTCATCGGCGTCGCGCTCGCAGTGCCCTGTGCCCATCGCAGATGGAGCAAGCCGCCCGACGATCCAATGACGGCAATGCCACGGACGTGGACCAATTGCTCCGTTCCCGCCTGGCTGTAGATGGCGGTAAGAGTCGCGGGACTGACGTTGTTCCCCATGCTGAGATGGTCTGTATTGCCGCCCTCGTACTTGTCCGCAAAAAATTCGACGCTCCCGGTCGGAACGCTGAACGTGAACTTGAAATTTGCTGTACTGGACGCACTCTGGAGCCGGATCCATGCTTCAAATTCGTATACGAAACCCGCCGATACCGTTGCGGCCAATGCGTTGTCGTTCTGGACGGTAGTGCTGTTGGTTACACTCTCGTCTATCGTTTTCAACGCATAGGTGTTACCCGCGCCGGTTGGTCCGACCGCGCCCGCTGCACCTGTGCTGCCTGTGGCGCCCGTCGCACCGGCAGCGCCATTGGTGCCCGAAGCACCGGTTGCGCCGGTCGCGCCGGTGGGACCAGTCGCACCGGGCGGCTCGGGATCGAACACGGCGGCGAACCCCGTAAACACCCCACTGCAGTTGACGAAGAACAGATAGAGGCCGGCTGGAATCCCGGCCGGGACGCTCGCGACGATCAGGCCCGCACTGAACGACGTGACCGGCAGCAACTGCGCCGCCCCGACGTTGGGCGGGATGAACATGAGGACCTGCGGCGCTGGCGACGTACAGAAGTTCTGACCGTGGATGAAGATCGATGTCTGAGTCGCGTCGGGGATCACGTTGGTGATCACCGTCGTGGCGGCGTTCGCGCCTCGGCTGCTGGCAACCAGACAACAGGTCACAAGGACGCGGACGAGGATCGGGCGGGTGGCTCTCATGTCTGCTCCTCCAGGCGCTCCACGCGCGCGCAAGACGAGCACATCCTAGTCGAACAATTCCTGCGTTCGAATAACATTTTTCCGTGAAGAATTGCTGCCGATGTCGAGGCGCTGAGTCCGTCAGGACGAAGACTTATTTCTGCCGACGTTCGCTCCAATAGAATCAGGCGCGATGATGAGGGACTGTCCGTGTACGCCGCGTGGATCGAGGGTGCGCCGCGATTGGAGTACCTGAAGATTCGCCCGCGCCGTCACGCGATGGGGATGAGCGAGGTGATGGACATCCAGCGCGAAGGTGAATCGCAGTGGCGACCGGCGAGGCGCGGTAATTCGTTCGTAAAATGTGGTGCCGGAGGAGGGAATCGAACCCACACGACCTTGCGGTCACCGGATTTTGAGTCCTATATAACCTCTTCTGAACACGCCATAATTTGCATATCTCGCACTATTACTGAACATTCTGCCTGTACTGACTTGGGTAGCGTTGGACCGCTTCCGGCTGAGACTGCTACATTCCGTGCTACGTTATCTTGACGTCGGTTACCTATCGGTAATAGGCTCACGTCGATGATTGCTCGTGTGGAGCTCGTGACCCTCTTCTGCCGACGCTGCGGCCACCGCTGGACGCCGCGGAGCGCCGTCGTCAGCATGTGCCCGAAGTGCAAGTCTCTGAAGTGGGAGGAGCCGAAGACGACCGCCGAGAAATGAAGCCGGCCCCCCGGAGTGATGGAAGCACCCCGGAGGGCCTAACCCGTCAACCGCGTTACCGGTCTGACGAGCTACCCGCAGTGTAGCCCGCCCGATCGGCCATCCGGCGCCAGCGTGCGCCAGGAGGCCGTATGTCGAAGAAGTCCGCTCGCCACAAGAAACCCTCTCGTCCAGCTCCAGAACCCATCGATCCGCAACTGCGCGCGCTCTTGCTCTACATGGACAACGCCAGTCCAGACTCAGGGGGCACCACGGTGGACGAGGTGGTCAGCGCCGCGCGTCGCATCCTTCACCAACCGGGGGCATTTGACGAGTACATCGGCACCCCTAGCGTTCACGAGGCCGTCATCAAGTGGTTGCGATGGGGCGACGAGGACGGCTACGGGAAGTCCCACAATGCCATCGTCGCCGCGATTCGCAGGGCGTCTAACAAGGAGTTCATCGCGCGGGAAGAGTACGTCCTAGACGTCGTCAATATCTCGATCGGCCGAGCAGCGCTCATCGGCGCCGCCATCATGTACAGCTTGCTCAAGGGCGGTGGCAGGTGCTGACGCCCGGCCTCACCTCCACGCAGGCTTCACAGTTGGCCATCCGCATCACACGCGCGACGCGCCTCACAGGGGCGGCGGCGCATCGCCTCTACAGCGACGCCGATTGTTTCGCCGCGCAATGGGTCGCGGACGTCTACACCGCCCCCACGGCGACGGAGATGGTCGCAGCCTTGCTCGAACAGCATCCGTACGCCCCCGGCATCGTCGGCTACATCGCGGGCTTGGCGTCTGGTGTCCGACTCGGACGGACATTCATCCCACCACCGCCGAGGCACAAACGCTGGCTCAGTGACGACTACACGCGACTGCACGAAGAGAACCGCAGGACGGCCGCGCGGTTCATTCGCCAACTCTTGAAGGCGCAGGACCCGACGTCACAGCCTCGCAGGCGCGCGGGTTCGGCAGAGGACGCCGCCACAGCGAAGCGCTGGATGCAGGAGGCGGGGCGTCGCGCCCGTGTCGCTGGGGGTGCGCAATGAGCGCCAAGCTGATCGCCCTCAGCGACGCCCCAACGGTGAAGCCCTCTGCACGCGCCGAGCGGCTCGACACGAACTGGCGCGACGCCGAGCAGGCGGTGAATACCGCCCTCTTTGAGGCGGGACTCCTCGACCGCCCCGGTATCAGTCCCGGCGCACCGAAGGAGCACCTGGTCGGGATGCACGGCTTGCGGTGTCGCGAGTGGGAGGCGCAATGGCGCCTCGTCAGCTTCTGGGAACGGCAAACCGCCAAGTATCAGACGATGTTGCGGCGAGTGCTCGCCAGCGACACGCTGGACGAGGACCAGCGCCAAGCCGTTATTACGGGCCTCCACGGGCCTCGCGGCATTCGTCTGGACACCAAGACACTCTCGGAATCCGAGTATCGGCTTATCGCGCAGTACCGTCGAATGGATGATCGTGACCGCCAGATGATTCGGACCCTCATCGACCGGCTGGAACGTCTGGCCGAACACCGCAAAGATGAGCAATCGGTGCCGACGGACAGAACAGGGATCGCGGAACCCTTTGCGTGAAACCGCCGCCGCGCCTGAACGACGTCAACCGGAGGGTGGAAAGCAGCATCGCCGCCCTCCGGCGATTGCCGTACCGGGAATACCTCCGCTCCTGGCACTGGCACCGCGTCCGGGCACTGGCGCTCGAGCGGGCCGGCGGTGAATGCGCGCTCTGCTCAGAGACCCGCGGCCTCGAGGTGCATCACAAGCGCTACGAACGGAAAGGCTTTGAGCAGCACGAGGATGTCGTGGTGCTCTGCCGCGCCTGCCACCAGCGCCATCACGACACGCTCAGGCTCGCCACCAATCGGAGGTACTCACCGGCACGCGCACCGCTGGTGCCGGCGAGTTCGATTCGTTGGATGATCGGCACGTAGGCCCGCGCTACTTGGTCGATTTCTCCAGCAGCGCTTCGAGCCGCCCGATTCGCTCTTCCTGAGCGGCAACCTGTTTCTTCAGTGCCTCGTTTTCATCCGCTACGGCCTGAACAGCGATGAGCGTGACGCCTGCCAGGTCGCCGCTGTTGATCGTCTTGTCTGTGCCGAATGAGCCGACGGCGTCGTGACCGAACGCGGCGAAGAAGTCCTGCGCCATCGGGCCGTAGTGCCGGAAGCGGGTTGGATCCTGGCCGATATAGTTCCACGTCGTGAGCGGCAACCCACGCAGCTTCCGCAGCACGTCGCGGCCGTCTATCGGCTCAAAGCGCTCCTTCTGGTTGCGGTCGGACGTGAATGTGTACGCCACTTGGCCCTCGATCACCGTTACTGCGGCATTTCCAATACGCACCTTGTCGTCTGCATCGACGATCGCATTGGCTCCGATAGCTGTCGCGTTTCTTAAATCGCCGCGCGCTACGTCGGCGTTAAACCCAACAGCCGTGTTGTACTGTCCTGACGTGTTTGAGTAGAGCGCCGCGTTGCCGCTCGCCGCATTCTGCGTGCCCGTCGTGTTGAAGTAGAGAGCTGCCACGCCGACGGCCATGTTCTGATAGCCGGTCGTGTTCGAGCCGAGCGCCGAGGCGCCGATAGCCTCGTTGTTGAATCCGGTCGTATTCGAGTAGAAGGCCTTTATTCCAGCAACCGTGTTATTGCCGCCAGACGTGTTGGAATATGCCGCCTGATAGCCAAGGACGGTGTTCGCACCGCCGTCTACGTTTGAAAAAAGCGCCTGATAGCCGCTCGCCGTATTCCATCCTCCAGTGGTATTGGAAAAGAGTGCTTGATAACCGATCGCCGTGTGCCCTGAACCGGTGAAATTAGAGCTGAGCGCTTGATACCCGTCGGCTGTGTTTGACAAGCCATGTGCGTTCGCAGCGAGCGCCTGGTAGCCGCTAGCGGTGTTGTACCGGCCCGTCTCACTCGCCTTGAGCGCCTGATAGCCACTTGCCGTGTTCCCCGTATTTATCAGGTCGTTGGTGGTGTCAATTCGAACGTGGGGCAGAGACAACACCGGGTTCGAGCCCCCGGTGCTAGCTAAGGGGGTCACGACAGAGACGTTCGCCGCAGAACCGGGCGTTCCCATAGCACCCGTCGCGCCAGTTGCGCCGTTGGCGCCCGTCGCACCCTTAACGCCGGTGGCACCGGTGGGTCCCGTTGTTCCGACACCTGTCGCACCGATAGCCCCGGTGGCACCTGTCGCGCCAGTGGCTCCGACCGTACCGGATGCTAGCGGGTCAAGGTCTGCGGCGAACCCAGTGAACACTCCGCTGCAGTTAACAAAGAATAGATAGATGCCCGCGGGGCTGGCGGCTGGAATTGTGGCGGTGATCAGGCCAGCGCTAAATGATGTCACGGGCAACAGCTGCGCTACCGCCACGCTCGGTGGAACGAACATGTACACCTGTGGCGCCGGTGAAGTGCAGAAATTCTGGCCGTAAATGAACAATGTGCTTTGGGTGACATCAGGGATCACGTTGGTGATCACCGTCGTGGCAGCAGACGCGTTCGAGCCACCGATACCGCCAAGCAGCGCGGCGAAGACTAGGACGACCTGAATGCAGGTTGATTTTGCTCCGGGAATCCTCACGTAGCCTCCTGTCGGCAAACTCTGCCGTATGGAGGCGGATCCTACACTACTGAGGTACCGCCCTGAGTGCCGTACTGACTTGGCTTGGACTCGACGACGTCAGCTCTCCTCCTCGTCAAGGGCATCAGATTCCGCATCGCGTGCCTTCTCCTCATCGGTCACGGACAGGAGGTAGATGCGTGTGCGGCAGGACGGACAGGGAAAGGATTCCAGTTCTGGGGCGACAGACTTGCCGTCAGCGATCATCCAGGGCTCAGCCGTCGGTAACGGCACCGTGGCGCCACAGTGCGCGCAGACGATCGAGCGTGGATGATCGACCGTCCGATGCTCAAAGGTGAAGTCTTCAGCCATGTGCGATGCTCAGGAATCGGTAACGTCTGCTCGGGTTCCTCGCAGATCCAGCGCTCGGGTCAGTGTACGGCTGCCTGACCTACCCTGACCGCTCGATCTGACAGAATCTGCGCCTGTGAGGGATTGGTCTGTGTACGCGGCCTGGATCGAGGGCGAGCCGCGATTGGAGTACCTGAAGATTCGGCCGCGCCGTTACGCGATGGGCATGGGCGAGGTGCTGGACGTCCAGCGCGAGGGCGAGTCTCAGTGGCGACCGGCGAGGCGCATCGAAGGACGCGCGAACGGCCTCGGATTGGGCAGTATCATCTGGCTGACGCTCGACGCTGACCCACCCACATCAGAATCCGATGTTCGATACGACTGGTAAACGCGCGCCAGAGAAGACTGGCCTCGTCTGCCCTCAGCGCAAGGAGCACGTGGGCATGCTCGAGAACCGCCTGCCGCGAACGCTCGTCTTCTGGTGCCCGGCCTGCGATAACCGATGGACTGCTGACGAACCGGGAACGCTCGGGAATGCTGGAGCTGTAGCTGGAAGCTGGCGGGATGCGGTTAGGCAGACTTTCGTCGCCTCGTCAGAAACTGGAGCAATGTTGCCAAAGAGATCGTGGCAGAATAGCCACGTTCCTGAAGGTTCTTGCGCTTCCTGTTGATGGGTGACACGCTCCACGTAGCACGGTTATTGCTGTCGGCACCACGCACACCATGCTCAAGGACACGGCCATGAGGCGTCGAGCTCTCTTTCTCACTTTCGTCGTCGCAGTCGCGTTCTCCTCCCTGAGGTGCGGCTCGGCACCGGCGCCAACCTCCCCATCGGCACCTGCGGCGTTTACGATGACCGGTATCGTCCGCAACGGACAGACCGCGCAAGCCGTTGATGCTGTGCAGATTCAGATTGTGGCGGGACCGACAATCGGCATGACCGCACGAACCGACGGCGCGGGCGAGTTCCGGCTGGCCGATGTCCCCGCTGGAGCCTTCACCATCCGAGCGCAGAAGGAAGGCTACATTTCGACCGATCGGACGGTCACGATCACGTCAAACACGAGCGTTGAAATCCTGCTGGTTCCGAGCACGAGTCCGGCTCCAGCACCGGCTCCAGCGCCGAATCCGTCCCCTGCACCCTCACCGAGCCCAGCGCCGAGTCCAGCCCCCGCACCGATGCCGAGTCCGGCACCCGCGCCGGCACCATTGCCTTCTCCAAGCCCGGCACCGACGCCGGCTCCGGCACCAGCTCCCGTGCCGAATGTCTTCTTCGGCTTTGTCTCCGATGACACAGGCGCGAAGGTGGCAGGCGTAGAATTCCGTACCGACGCAGGAAGCACGTTGACCGACGCCACCGGTCGGTACTCGATCCAAAGTTCGACATCGAGGATTGCTGTGCTGGCATTCATGCCACCCGCTGGTTACGAAGGCATCACTCGCCTCTCCCTGCCACACCTATCGCCAGGCCAAAGGGATTTCACGATCCGGCGAATTGTCAGTGTTGCCATTCTTCCCAGCGGACCAATATCTATCCCTCCAGGTGATCCTGGAACCGGGTATACGCCGGTCAACGTACACGTGACCTTTGCATCAGGGCCGGTGGTATGGATTTCAGGGTCGCGGCAAGAGGATCTCGTTGTTCGCTCGAGCGATCTATCAATCATCAACATCAGAAAAAGCGACAGTGGAGGGCCGGGATTGGAGGGATTGAAGCCAGGCACCGCCGTGATCACGGCATCCTACTGGGGAATCGCGGCTCCGCCATGGACGGTCACGGTAATACCTCGCCCCTAACTCCTAGCGCGGGCGAGACACCATTTGAGCCCGTAACTCAGTCGCCATGCGATCACGCGCCACCTCAATCGACCGTCGTATCACAATCTCCTTCATCCGGTCCGGCATCGCCCGATAGTTCGCCTTCGACATCACCGCCTCGAGCGCCTGCCGCATCGCGCGTCCCTGCATCTGCCGGGCCGCGAGGGCCTGCTCTGGCGTGAACTTCAGTCCTCCAGGTAGCTCCATCCGGTCCGCCGTGAGTTGTGGCACCTCGACGCCGAGCCGATCGAGTTCCTGCGCAATCGGATCGTCGACTACCTGCGCCGTGTTGAACGGATCCGCGGCGCGCTGAACGGGCCCACCCTCGCGTACCGTCGGCTCTCCGAACCGTGTCAGCCGTGCCGGCACGTCCTGTGACAAGCCCGGAATCCCGGCCTTGACCGTGTCCACAATTGTCCGCGGTGATCTGACGATCGGATCCGTCGCCTGCGCCACCGTTCGAGCAGCGCCAGAGAACGGGATGGCGCCCGACGCCACCTGGCCAGCAAACCGCGCTGCTGACCGCTCCGGATCGTTGAGCGCCTCCGCCATCGAGAACAACCCGCTGAGGAACGACTGGTCGAGGAAGCTGTTCGCCGACCGAGCAATGGTCTGCGCCAGCATGTCTGGCGCGTCTTTCGGCTTCGCCCCGCTCTCCCGCCACGCGTCGAATGCATTCGCGATGAGCGATGCCTGCAGGCCGACCGGTTGAAACAACTGATACCCCACCCACCGATCGCCGAGCTTGATACTGTTCGGCCGCCAGCCGGATTCCATCAGCGCCGCGCGCCGTTGGGTGTCCTTCGGCCCATCCCCGGAAATCTGCCCGGTCGAAGCGAGGTACGCGAGGTAGCCAGCCGCCAGCGTTCCCGCGGCCGCTCTGCCCTGCGCCTGTTCGCCTGCACGTCCGCCCTGTCGAGCGGCTTTCATCAACGCCCCTGCCGGCGAGAACTCGAATCCCTGCCGCGCGATGTTCGCCGGTGTCTTAATGAACGGCAGGACAAACGGCATCACATACCGCAGACCGGGCACCTGATTCCCCTGCGACAGCCACGCCGAGAATTTCCCCGGCTGCTCCTGGAACACCGCCCGACGCGCGAAGTCCGCCGCCTGCGTCTGAATCTGCTGTCCTTCGGGCGTCTGGCCCGTCCTGAGCTCCGCCACGCGACGATCGAAGGCAGACCCTGTCAGCCCCTCTCGCTTCGCCTGCATGTGCGCCAGGCCGTACCGCTCGGCATCCTGCGCCATCGACCGGAAGAACACGTCCGCCGCATCCAACGAGCGACCGGGCCAGTTGAATGGATTCGCCGCCCCGCCGCCAAGCTCCACCCGCGGCACGTCGAGCTTGCCCGCGGCGCCGGCCTCGAGCGACCGCGAGAGCGACCCCGGCGAGACGCCGTGGCGCAGCGTGAAGAGCGCATCGCGGAAACCACGATTCATCCCGGAGACCAGTCCCACCGTCTGCGCCGGCAATTCATCGAGGGAGAGCGTACGTGGTGCGCCGGTCGTCACCGATCGCGCCACGTCGGCTCCGACCGCGAAGGGATGCGTGACCAGATTCGTCGCGATGTTGGCGACGTTGCCAAGCACGTTGCGCTCGTGGGTCTTCACCCCGCTGAGGATGTTGGCGTAGTAGACGGAGCGCGCCTTATCCCAGAGCGTGGAGCCCGTCTGCTGCTGCAACCATCGGAACCGGAGAATCGGATCGTTGGGTTGGGCTGCAAGGCCCTTCGCCAGCTTCTCGGCGTCCTCCCGCAGACCCGGCGCCTTGAGCGCATCGCGGATGATGGTGACGTCGCCGGTATCGAGGATGCCGCGGTAGAAGTTGAACGCTGCGAGTGCCCGGCCCGCTTCTGCTCGAGCGCCGATGAGCGATTTCCCGATCGTCTCCGCTTCCGCTTTCGCCGCCTGCAGGGCAATCAGGTCCGCATCGGTGGACTGCGCACCCGTCACACGTTGCGCGAGCTCGTTGACCCGACGCTGCGATTCCTGGAGCGCACGCGCATACGCCGTGATCGACTCGGCATTGAGCGCGGTGCCTTTCGGCAGTGACCTCGTGGCGTTGACGCGCACCTCTGCCGCGAACCGCCCGAGATGCGTGTTGTCGATGACGCCACGCCGCTGCTGAGCAAAGCCGTTGTTCTCGGCAATCAGCTGCTCGATTCCATCCCGCACCAGCGGATTCGAGAACTTGGCCAGGAACGGCTCCATCCCACGCATTGGCTCGTCAATCGGTGTTCCGGAGCGCCCCGCACCGCGAGGCGGCATTGGCAGAACCGTTCCGGGGGATGTCGCTCGAGTGGCGGCGTTCAGGGCTGACGAGCCCGCGCCGGACCGGAGGAGTGCCGGAGCGACCGCACCTGCCACACCGAACAGGAGCCCGCGTTTGAGCTTGTCCTCTGTCGTCTCCCCGGAAGCTGCGCCCGCCGCCGCACCAGCCATCCCTCCGCCGAGATGTGCCAGGAATGCCGGCGTGGCGAAGCCTTCCTCTCCGGGCTCACGCGCATATCGCGCTTCGCCCTCCGGGACTTCCTCGAGCATCGCCGCGAATCGCTCGAACTCATTGACCGGATCGCCGCCGCTGGCGGCAGGACCGTTGAGCGGCAACACAGGCCCTCGATAGCCCTCCCGGCCCTCGAGGTACCCGTTCGCGGCATCAAGCGCCGCGGTGTGGAGCTTGTTCGAGGGTGCTTTTCCCGCCAGAAGGTCGTCAACGGCTTGACGCACCTCTGCGTTCGAGACGTGCGCGCCGGCAATCACCCGGATGTCATCGCCAACCGGCGACCCCGGTGTCCCGTGGGCATAGATGGATGACGTCCTATCGTGCGGATCGGTGATGCGGGTGCCGCGCTGCGGCGTGAACTCCCGCAAATCCTCCCGCATGACCTCGAGCACCCGCCGCTGCTCCGGACTGACGAAGGGCGCATCCGTCGCGCCGACGTCACCGGAGAATTGACGAACCTTCACGGACCGGCTCGCCGGCACAGTGGGATCGATCTCGCGGTCGATGACGGCCGCTGGCACCGACCGCACACCTGAGACGTCCGGTGCTTGCGGCCGACGGCCTTGGACGTCATCAAGTACGGAGAGCAGTTCACTTGCCCGGTCCGCTGAAGCCACATTGCCGCTCGCATCGGCGTGGAATCGTGGACCTGGCGGCAGTTCGCCACGGATCGCACGCCTCGGATATTCAGCCGGCACCCCACGCACGTATGACCCGTCCGGCGTCGGAGTCATCGGGATGTCAGTCCCGGCAGGCGCCACACGCCCGTCAGGCGCAACGGCGTAACGCACCCCTGCCGGAAGTGTCAGACGTGGAGATGTCTCCGGAGCGGGCTGCGGAGCGCGCCCGGCGGCCAGTCCTGCGCCACCGAAGGCCATCTGCGCGACGCCCGCGGCGGCATCCGAAAACGAATCGGCGTCCATCATGCGTTCCGCACCACGCACGGCCGTACCGAGCGAGGCGGCACGACTCAGGGTCTGCGTCGCCTGCGCCAAGCGAGCACTACTCATTAACGGCTTCGCCCATCGCGAGCCAAGGAAGGCCAACGCCACATCGCCAGGAGTGAGGAGCGATGCCGCACCCTGCACGGACCCGGCGAGGAATCCCTGTATCTGCGCTCTGAGATGGCTGCGATTCAGCGATGGCTGATCGATGGCGTCCGCGACGGTGTCAGCGGCACGCGTGACGAACTCCGGCGCGGTGAATGTCGCGTCGTATCCACGCGCAAAGAGTGAGCGAGTATCCGCCTTGAGAGGCGCGGCTCCCTCGTCAGGGTCGATTCGTTTCCCGTCCGGGCCGATGAACCACGCGCTCGAGGCGCCGCCCCGGCCTTGCACCGCATCAAGCGTCCCGAGAATGTCGCCGCCAGGGGGAACCGGCGCATGTCGGCCTTGGACGTCGTCGAGTGCATCGAGTACGGATTGCGGCATGGTGCGTCCCTACTGAATCGCCACGCCGGCCGCCTGCAATTGCTTGCGAGCCTCAGCCTCTGAAATCCCAAGACGCTGCGCGACCGCCTTCACATCCGTGCTGCTCGCCGTACGCCGCTGACCACCACCCGCGGCAGGCTGCCCAATAGGGCCGGTAGTAGTAGCGCGCCCAGCCGGTGACGTCGTGCCGCCCAACACACTGGCACCACCGCCGCCGAAGTCATTGGCCGGGAACAGCCGATTGACGGCGCTCTGCACCTCGAGGGCCGAGAGATTCGGATGGTCGCGACGCAGCTGGTTCCAGGTCTGTTCCACCTGCTGTTCGACTTCGTCCCGCGTCCGGCCCTGTTGTTTGAGCGCGTACAGAAAATCCTCGACACCTCGAGGGAATCGCGGATTGTCCTTTGCTACCTGCGCACGGGATGGCGTAACGTAGGGCGCATCATCAGGCGTCACAGGACGGAAGCGCGTGTCGTAGAACTTGGCATCCGAGCCCTGCATGACGTTCGTCGGCTTCCCGCCTACCAGCATTTTTTGTGGACGGCTGTACGTGACCTTGGCTGTGGGTTTGGGATTCTCAGCGACGGTTTCTCCGTTCGCCACCTGTCGTGACCCTTCGGACAACACCACCGGCTTCATGCGCTCCGCTTGCGCGGTCGCCTGTGCCTTCTGGTAGGACGGAGACGCCGCAATCGCCGCGTCTACCACCTGTTTGATGCCTTCTGGATTCTGCAGGCTCTGGGCGATGTACTGACCGGCCGTCTGCTTGTCGATCGCTCCGCCTTGGTAGGCGTGCATGATGGCGAGCTGAAAGACCCCCGGCGCGTACTCGTGCTTCGCCACATCCGCCGCGAGCCCGCCAAGATAGTCCTTGTGCTGCAGCTCCAGATCCTCAGTGGCCTTCTGGGCCTTCAGCGTGGCTTCCTTTAAGCTGGCGGCTGACTGGTCGTGCTTGTCCAGTGCGGCTTCAATCTGAGGCCAGAGATGCCCGTTCCCGGCTTCGTACGCCTGCCGGCGCATCTGTTCGCGGTCCAGCCCCGAGGCGAGGATGGTGTCAATCGTGCCCGCGTCAATGCGGCCCTGCTTCGCGGACGTGGCCTGCTCATCGCGCAGTCGGCCTTCCGCCGCGAGATTCTCGCCCTGTGCCTTGCGGTAGTCGCGTGTGATTTCCGCGTCCTTCGCCGCCTGCAGTTGTCCCGGCAGGCTCCCGATGATGCTCGCCAGATTCGTCCACTGCTGGCCCGCAAGCTGCCCCTGTGTCCGGCGCGCGTCCGCCGCCTGTCGGCCCTGATCCATGAGGATGTCCGCGATGCTGCTTGGCATGACACCACACTACGCCTCTTGGATTGGGACTGCGATTGGGACTTCGGTGCGACATTTGGGACTTCAGCGACTTGGCCCACCCGCAGTCTGGCGCTGGTCGCATGTGCCATGGGAACGCGCGAAAAGATTCCATGCGCCTAGAAAAAATCCCCGGTGTGTGGAACGCCCGTCGCGGGTAACCCTGCGCAATTGTGCGCGTTTGCGGTGCGGGCATGGACATTGCGACACGGGGAGAACATGCGCCAAATGATTCTCATCGTCGATGACGACCCGGTGACCACCGATCATTTCGCGCGGATGCTCCGCTTGGAGGGATACGACGTCGATGTCGCGTACGACGGGCGCGCCGGACTTGCTCGGGCGTTGCTCATTGAGCCAACCGTGGTGATTCTCGACCTGAACATGCCCCTGCTCGACGGCGTCAGCCTGCTCGAGACACTCCGCACACAGCCACGACTCCGTACGGTTCCTGCGGTCGTCATCACCGGCAAGTCAGACCTCGGCCAACCCTTGCTCAACCGCCTGGATGCACTGGGGGCCACGGTTCACTACAAACCGGTGTGGTGCGACGATCTGGTAGACATCGTCCGCGAACGGGCCTTCCAGTACGAGTTGAGCCACGCTGACGACGACGCTGGATACGAGGAAGCCCCCGAATCGAGTATCTGGCTCGGGCTCGCGTAGAGGTGTTGCGGCGCGCGTCCGTTGACTGGTGCAAATGCGTTTGCACCGGTCGCACCGCCTCAACTGGTTACGGCATCTCTCTGAACCTTCCCGAATCGCGCTGTCACGCGGGTGCTCGCGTTAACCATAAGTTGTCTTATGCGACGCTGCGAGGCGAAACACCCCCCGTTGGCGGGACTTTCGCTTTCTGATTTGCATCACTTACAGGGATCCGAGGGCGAGGCGAAAATCCGCGAGCGGTGTTCGCGAGAGGCGAAAGTCCACCAGGCAAACCGGCGCACGGACGACTAGATTCTAGCGAACGGTGAAACTGAGCGAACAGATAGCCCCGGCGCTGACGGCAGGCGCACGGAAGGTGGTCAAGCGATGAAGCCGGGATTCTTGGCGACGGTCGGAGTCGTCGCGGTGGTCTTGCTCTACCGGATGGTCGATTCGTATTTCAAGGGCAAGCAGAACGAGTAGGCGATAGATCGCGAGCATGAACCCGTTCGCGCCAAGGCCCAACTGAGCGCCGATCAGGCGGGCGGCTGTCGGTGGCCGAAGATGGCTCGAAAGCCCTTTCGGACAAATGCGACCCTGTAGGCCATTGCGAGAACGAACACGACGGTCAGAGCGGCAGCAGTAGCCATAAGCCCTCTACCTCAGAGTCTACGCCTATTGCCGCAACGACTCTACGGTTTGCCTTTGGGAATGCACCAATTCCGAAAATGTCACTTCGGGAGCGCATCCGCCGCGAGGCCCAATCCCGCCGCGAGCCGTGCGCGAGAGTCCCGGCGCGTCTTCCGCCGGCCGGCCAGGTAATCGAGCGCCACTGATGGATCCAGCCTCGCCTCCCTCGCCCACCGAGACGGTGTCCATTCCCTAGGAGCTTGCTGAAAAACCCGAGTTAACGAGGGATCGACATCGCGTCGATCCCG